>Ga0210382_10000483_pt1 | contig 14242 bp, 10 predicted proteins | sample PLMedo_FD_155452 | JGI IMG/M metagenome (GOLD analysis project Ga0210382, IMG submission 155452) | Groundwater sediment microbial communities from an aquifer in East River, Colorado, USA - PLM0_60_coex redo | ecosystem: Environmental > Terrestrial > Soil > Riparian zone | place: USA: East...
GCGCGATGTTGTACGACAGCCAGCCGTCCTCGACTTGCGCCAGGCCGCGCGCCAGTCCGCTGCACGGCATGCGGCGCGAATCGTACATGCTTGCCCGCATGGTGAACGCGGAAATCGCGAGCGCCAGGGTATCCGCGCGCCGATCGAGCAGCGCGGTGTCGCTCACAGGCACGCCACCAAGCGCCGAGTCGGAGCCGGCCCGGCCGCCCGACGCAGCCGAGCGAGAGCCCAACAGTCCGTACAGGGCCGTGACGAGGACGGCGCCCGCGAGCGCCGACGCCGCGTAGGCAGTCGGTCGTGCGAGCGCGCGGTACCAATGGGGCTTCGGGAGGACGCGCGTAGACGGTGGCGGAGGGGCGACATCGTCGTCCGCTTCCGGGTCGGGAAGCAGGACCGGATGATTCGGGTGACTCGCCTGCCCGCCTACGGGCGGCATTCCGAGGCGCACGACGGGCTCGTATGGCGGCGCACCGGCGGGTCGTGGGCCGGTGACTGGATGCATTTCAGGCATGACGTTCCCCTCCTCCGCTGACTTGGAACGGCAAGTCCCGTACCCACCACCGGATCGCATAAGCGCTGTGACGCCAGCGTGTTGGACTTCGGCGCGGGGTGCGTTGTAAGTGAGGTGAAACACTTCCCGCATCAGGTATGTTGAGCCCGTGAGTGCGATCCACCTGTCGTCTCTCAGTCGCCGCGGCGGCGACGACGGCGCGTTTCCCTTCACCGTCCCAGCCATGCGGATGCTTGACGGGCTGTCGCTTGAGCGTCCCGTGACGTTTTTCGTGGGCGAAAACGGCTCCGGAAAATCGACCCTGCTCGAGGGCATCGCCGCCGCTGCCCGGCTGCCGGCCATCGGCAGCGCCGACGTACCGCGCGACGAGACGCTGGCGGCGCAGCGCCTCCTCGGCAAAGCGCTGCGACTGAGTTGGCGGAAGAAAGCGACTCGCGGATTTTTCCTGCGCGCCGAGGACTTCTTTGGCTTCACCAAGCGGTTGGCGCGCGAGCGCGTGGAGCTGCTGACGGAGATGAAGGAGGTCACGTCGCAGTACCGCGCTCAGAATCGATCGCAGTACGCCGAGGGGCTCGCCCAGGGCCCGCTGGTGTCGTCGCTCGCAGCGATGGAGCGACGCTACGGCGTCGATCTCGACGCGAATTCACACGGTCAGAGTTTTCTCAAGCTCTTTCAGTCGCGGTTCGTCCCCGGTGGCCTGTACCTGCTGGACGAGCCTGAGGCACCGCTGTCGCCCCAGAGCCAGCTCGCGCTACTCGCGATGATCGGGGAGATGGTGAGTCAGGACGCGCAGTTCATCATCGCGACCCATTCGCCGATGCTGCTCGCCTTCCCGGACGCGCAGATCTACAGCTTTGACAGGGCACCACTGCAGGCGGTGGCCTACGAACAGTTGGATCACGTGCGGTTGACGCGAGACTTTCTCAACGCGCCGGAGCGGTACTTGAAGCAGATCCTGTCCTCACCCCCTGACCCCCTCTCCGTTCCGGAGAGGGGGAACGATCGCAAGAAATAGAAAGGGTGAGGCCGGGGATGGCAGGGGAGATTACCGAATCCCGATCGACACCCCGATTTGGTAGACGCGCATATCGACCCGCGTCTCCACCTGCGTGGCGGTGAACGACCCATCCGAGTTCTGCGTCAAGCCACCGGCCGGGACATACTTCACGCGATCGTGCCGCACACCGCGAGCGCCAATGTCGATCGCGATGGGTGTGTGACCGGTCGTAATGCCGAGCAGCACGCCGCCCCCCGCGGACCGCATCCAGGTCGTGTGACCGTCGAGCCAATCGCTGGCGGAGCAGCCACAGCTGTTGTAGCTGGCATTGCTCCAGAACAGGGATCCCCCCATCGTCGCAAACCCGTAGAACCGCAATGCGCCCTTGCCCAACGTCAGTTGCGGGCCGGCGCCTAGCGTGCCGATCTGTGAAGTGGTAGAAACACCGTAGCCTTGGTACGACACGTCGTACGCCATCCAGGCGCCCTCGATACGAAGCGCGAGCGCGCCCCCACTCGTCACGCCGAAGATCGAGAGCCCGGCGGCGACATCGCCATTCCGGCTGAATTCACCGAGCGGCTCAGCGACGATGAAGTCGGCGCCGAAGCTCCCGTTGCCGCCGCGGTGGACTTCACGCAGCGCCGAGCGCTGGCCCACGAGGGGAGTCGAGACGAGCGTCAGGCCCAGCACCGCCATGCCGATCCGCCGCATAATCGCCGTCCTGTAAGAGTGGGAATGGGCTACGCGTAGCGGAAAGGCAATGCACGTGCCAACCTTCCCACGCACGTGCAGCCGCGATGTCTGACCTCAAAAGGGGACATCCAGAGTAGCCTATGTACCAGATCAGCTACGACGATTTTGCCAAGATCGACATCCGCGTCGGCCGCATCGTCCAGGCCGACGTCTTTCCCCAGGCGCGCAAACCGGCGTACAGGCTGCGAATCGATTTCGGAGACGAGATCGGCGTGAAGCACTCGAGTGCGCAAATCACGAAGTACTACGAACCGCAGGACCTCGTCGGGAAGCTGGTGCTGGGCGTCGTGAACTTCCCGCCCCGGCAGATCGCGACGTTTTTTTCGGAAGTGCTGACGCTAGGCGTGATTCTTGGGGACGGCGACATCTGTCTGATCCACCCCGATCGCGACGTGCCGCTGGGCGCTCCCATTCGCTGAGCTGCCGAAGCGCTTCTGGACGTAGTCGTCGAGAATTCGCAGAAAATCCGCCACGATCGTGTCACCTTTGAGCGTGAGCTTGAGCGCGCCGTCGACGTACACGGGCGCGCGCGGCTCCTCGGCGGTGCCCGGCAATGAAATGCCGATGTCGGCGTGCTTCGATTCCCCCGGCCCGTTCACGACGCACCCCATTACCGCGACGCGCAGCTCCTCCGAGCCGGGATAGCGCGCCTGCCAGGCGGGCCGCTGATCTCGCAGATACGTCTGGATTTGCTCCGCCAGCTCCTGAAAGAACGTGGATGTGGTGCGACCGCACCCCGGACACGCAGTCACCTGCGGCGTGAAGCTCCGGATCCCGAGCGACTGCAGGACCTGCTGCGCGACCTGCACCTCCTCGGTGCGATCGCCGCCGGGGCGGGGCGTGAGCGACACGCGAATCGTGTCCCCGATGCCTTCCTGCAGCAGAATCGACAGGCCGGCAGTGCTCGCGACGACACCCTTCGTGCCCATCCCTGCCTCGGTGAGGCCGAGGTGCAGCGGATAGTCGGACCGGGCCGCGAGCATCCGATAGACCGCGACGAGGTCCTGCACGCCGGAGACCTTGGCCGAGAGGATGATGTGGTCGTGCGGCAACCCGGATTCCTCCGCCAGCTCGGCGGAGCGCATCGCGCTTTCGACCATGGCATCCATCGTCACGTCGCGCGCGTCGCGCGGCTCGGCCAGTGCGGCGTTCGCGTCCATCATTGCGGTGAGGAGCTGCTGATCGAGGCTGCCCCAGTTCACACCGATACGGACCGGTTTCCCTTCGTTGATCGCGACCTGGATGATCGTGCGGAAGTTGTCGTCGCGGCGCTTCGTGCCGACGTTGCCCGGATTGATGCGGTACTTCGCGAGGGCGCGCGCACACTCGGAATACTTGGTGAGCAGCAGGTGGCCGTTGTAGTGGAAGTCGCCGATGACCGGCACATCGACGTCGGCCACGATCGCGGGTACCGCGCGAGCCGCCTCATCGGTGTTCACCGTTACGCGCACGAGCTCGCTGCCGGCCGCGTGCAAGGCGCGCACCTGCGCGGCCGTCGCGGCGGAATCGGCGGTATCGGTGTTGGTCATCGACTGGACGACGATCGGATGGGCACTGCCCACCAACACGCCGCCCACGCTGACGGTGACTGTCGGGCGTCGGGTATTCACGGGGACGAAATATAGCGCCGCTGGAAGCGGCCCACGTTCAGATGATCTTGTCCTTCAGGACGACGCGTACGTGCAGATCCGTGAGCCGCAGCTGCCCCGTCATGTTGGGCCCTACGTCGGTGGTTATTCGCGCACGAATCCCCACCCAGAGCGAATCGGTTGTGAAGACGCTGTCGGCGAGTCGCAGGCTGTTCGTTCCCATCGGGACCGTCTGTGCACCCGTCACGTGGCCGCTGGAGTCGCTGAGGTACGGCGTGCCGGTGAACAAGCCGCCTTGGCTCTTGGCGAAAAAGATCTCGAGCGTCACGCGGCCTCCCCCTGTCGCGTTCTCGAGCTGGGAGGAGAAACTCGCCGAAATGGAATCGACCGTCGACTTCCCCAGACCGGGCGGCAAGGAGAACCGCCTCGATACCGTCGAGTCCACCGGAGGCAGCCCGCCGATCACGTTGTATTGCGTCGTCGAGTCGCTCGCCGTGAGAAAACTCAGCACGTCGACGTTTAGGATGACGTTTCCCTGTCCGCAGGCCGCGACGAACACCAGGAGAGCGGCAGCAAGAGCTTTCATGGGTCGCCCCTTAATAGATCGAAATCGCCGTGGCCATCGTGATGGCCCGCTGCGTCGAAAGTGAATTGCTGTGCGTGAAGAATCCGACGTCGAGGCCGATCGGCCCGAGCCGCAGTCCTCCGCCAAAGCCGAACTGCATCTTCTTTCGCTGATCGCGTGATACGCCGCCGCGAATGGCGAAGGGCCCAGTGCGCTGCTCGACGCCGACATGAATCACGGTGCCGCGGCCCGAGTTGACGACATCGCCCCCGACGGTCGTGCCCGTGCCCATGCGCAGCGCGGCGTTGCCGACGTACGTGATGGGCAGCTTCGTCTTGATCGAGGTGTCGGACGAGACGACAATGGTCGCGATCGAGTCACCCGCATTGTCGTACAAGAAATGCTGAATCTTGGAATGTGACCACGTCAGCTCGGCGCCGATGTCGTTGACGCCCGCCCCGACCTCGAACGGGCCCGAGATCCAGACCACGCCAACGTCGCCTCCCACGCCTTTGCCGAAGGGTTTGTTGGACGTGTAGAGGTTGCCATTGAGGAGCGGCGCCGGCGTACTGCCCAACACGGGCGCCGGTCCTGTCGTAAACCCCGCCGGGCCGATGCCCCGACCGTAGGTGCCGCCGAGGTAGTAATGCACCGCCCCGCCCAGATAGAGCCCGTCATCCGTATCGTTACCGCCCGAGCCACGGAGGATGCGGCTCGCAAAGCTGACCGTCGGCGCGAAGCCGGCCTGGACGGTGCCATCGACGTTCACGAAGTAGGCAGTATTGGGCAGCGCCGTCGAGTCGCTCACGAGAAAACTCCGGAGTGTGCTGTCGAGCGTGAACCCGACGTCGTACTGCAAGAAACCCATCACGCCGATGTTGAATCCCGCGAACCCAACGCCCACGTCCAGCAGGCGACTCGTCGTCCCCAAGCCAAACTCCTGCTCGGGAATCAGAACCTTCGTTGCGCCCAAGTCGATGATGAGCTGGTTTCTGCCGATCGTGAACGCGACGTCATTCGTCGGCAGTGGCGCTTTCTTCACTTCGTAAAAGATCGGCGGATTGAAAATGATATTCAGCAAGGCGGCAGGATTGAACGCTGCCGACTCGGGAGTGAACATTGGGTCGTGGCCCAACTGATTGATCGGGTGCTGTTTGAAAAAGTCGATCAGCCCGATCGGCACCGGGATCGAGAACTTGGGTGCGCCGGCGACATGGTTTTTGTTCTTGACGGCACGATACGCGGGATTGTAGCGGCGGACATTACCGTCACGGCTCAGCGAAACCCCTCCCATGCCGTAGCGCCGCGCGTCGAACGAAAACTGCGCGTGGGCCGGGCGCAGGGGAGCGAGTACGAGCAGGGCGAGCGCAACAGCGACGACTCCAGTTCGCACAGGTCACCTCGGACGGGGGAAAGGCCGCCACAACTTTGCACATTGTGTCCGATTTTTCCATTGTTTGGTGTGAGCAAGGTCACCCAAACCCGCTTCACGGTGCCGTCTGGAGCGTCAGAGTGACCCGTGTCCCTTTGCCGGGGTCGCTTTCGAGCGTGATCACGCCGCCCCAGCTCTCGACCAGGCGGCGTGCGATCGCCAGTCCCAGCCCGGCGCCGCTCGATGTCGTGGAGAACGTCGGCTCGAATACGCGCGGAAGGACGTCCGCCGGAATCCCGCGACCATCATCGGCGACGACCAGTTGCCGGCCACTCGCGGCGACTTGCACGGTCACCCGCTTCGCATCGGCGTTGCGGGCGTTCTCCAGCAGGTTCACGAGCACTTCCTTTACTTCATCTTTGCGCGCGAGCGCCGGAGGGGGAGCGCCGTTGCTCGTCCGCACTTCGAACCGCGGCGCGGAGCCGAGGTCGTACAGCTGCACGACCTCGCGGGCGGTGGCGGCGAGATCCACCGGCTCGAGCGGCAGCTGCTCGGCGCCCGACGGCGCGCCGAAACGCGAAAACGCGCGCGCGATTCCGTCCAACCTGTCGATCTCCGCCAGAATACGCTCTGCGGTTTCCTTGAGCGTCGCCTCGAACGTGGTGGATTGACCTTTCTCGCGAACCCGCTGCAGATGCTGGATGCCGAGTCGAATCGGCGTGAGCGGATTCTTGATTTCGTGCGCCACCTGGCGCGCCATTTCGCCCCAGGCCAGCACCCGGGCGGCGCGCGTCAGGGCTGTCGCATCGTCGAGCGCGATGACGCAGCCGTCGGGCGCCGCGCCCAACAGCGCGAGCTGCACGCGAATCTGCCGCCCGCCGACGTCGAACTCGCGCTCCTGAATCACATCCTGGTTCGCGGCGATGAACTCAGCGACCGCCTGCCATACGGGCGCCCAGCCGGCGGCCGTCGCCTGCGGCAACACGTTGCCCGGCGCCAGCGTCTCGGTCGCTCCCAGCACCAGCTCGGAGGCGCGCGGGTTCGCCATCGTGACGCGGAGCCCGTCGTCCACCGCGATCACGCCGGTGGCGACGTTGGCCAGCACGCGCGCCGTGCGCAGCCGCGCTTCCTCGAGTGCCGCCTGACTGCGGCGCACGTCGGTCGCCATCCGGTCGAACGCGCTGAGCACCGGCTCGAACTCCCGTGGGGTGCCCGGCGGGAAGGGCGGCGGCTCGCTGCCCCGCCCTACGGCGATCGCCGCCTCGCGCAACGCGGCCACCGGTTTGGCGAGTCGCCGCGCCGCGAGCCCCGCCAGGTATATCGCGGCAACCAACCCGACGAGCGTGCCGAGCACCAGCGCCAGCGCCAGATCTTCCTGCTGCTGTCGCACTCGCTCGTCGTCCAGGAGCTGCGGCACCGCGAGCACCGCCTGCTCCCCCGGCGGCCCGGGTGCGACGACGAGATATCCAACCCGCGTCGGCCGGCCGGCGGTGCGCGCGTCCAGCGTCAACTCGAGCTCGTCCTCGAGTGTCGCGCGGAAGGCGGGCGGCGCGAGAAATGGGTCCACGAGGCCGAGCTCGGCCATCACCGGCGAGCTCGTCGCGACCAGGACGCCTCGTCGATACAGCCACAGCTCCGCGTCGAGCCGGCGCCCCAGCTCGGCAAGCGAGCGAGCGATGGCGTCCGGCGGTTCTCCGGCGACGGTTTCGGCGCCGCCCGCGGCGTCGCGCAGCGTCTGGCGAATGAGCAGATCACCCGAGCGCCGCGCCTCGTCGGCGAGGCGCGCGAAGCTCCACGCGGCGAACCCAAGCCCCGGAAGCACGAAGAACGCGACGAGCACCGAGGTGAGCTGGGCGCGATAGCTCGTGCGCAGGGTGGTGACCAGCGCCGGCAGGCGCGCGCGCCAGCCCTCGGCGACGACGAGGCCGAACAGCCACACACCGGCCAGGAGGGCCACATCGAGTCCCACGACCAGAATGCCGCGAACCAGCAGCGACCACTGGCCGCCGAGCGCGACGCGGAGATGCACGTGGCGGACGCCTCCTGGCAAATCGACCTGCCGCTCGCCGCGGACCGTCCATCCCTCGCGCCGCCATTCCACGGAACTGCCGATGAGGGACGCCCGGCTCGTCGGCAGCGATAACGTGATTGTGTACGGCGGCGCCACGCCGGGATCGCCCCGGAGAAAGCGCGCCACGCGATTGGGGGGCAGGAGTCGCGTCCGCGGGCCGATGCCCACGGTGAGCACCGTGCCGTTGGCGAGCGGCACGACAAGTACGTAATGAATGCCCGGGGTGCCCTCCCGCCGTTCGATGCACGGACCGTCCACCGCGGAGTGAGCGAGCGCAGAGAGCAAGCCAGGCCTGAGGTCGAGTTGCGCGAGCTGCAGCTCTGCGAGGAGCGGTCCATCGGCCCCGGCGCCCCACAGCGCGAGCATCGCGGGATAGTCTTCCGCGACGAGCGGCGAGCTGACCCACAACGCGTACAGATCGCCCGCGGTCCGGGGCGGCGGCTGTGAGGAAGTGATCAGGTGCTGGCTTAGCCGTTCGAGCAACGCGACCGCGACGGCGTCGCCCTCCTGGCCCAGCCGGAGCGCATCGCGCGTCGCGAGCGACAACCGTCCCTCGACGGCCGCGCCCCAGGCGATCAGCGCGGCCGCCGTTCCCGCGACGACCGCCATGCCAACGAGCGCCCAGCGGCGCGGCGCGGGCAGGATCGCCCAGATAAGCGCTGGGAGCCAGAGAAACGTGTACCACTCCGGCCAGGCGCCGTGCGGGCTCCACAGCCACAGCCCGCCAATGGCCGCCAGCGCACCCCCGGCGCACGCGGCGGGCAGCGCCCAGGAGACGCGTTGCGGCTCCGTCGTGCCGCGCACCAGGGCGGCCGCCAACAGAATGAACGCCATAGCCGTCACGGCGAGCGCCGCTTGCCACGCCACCCACAGCTCGAGACTGACGCCGCTCGCCGGCGGCGCGATGCCGCGGCCGAAGTAGCGCACGACGTACGGCGCCGCGAGGATCAGCAACGCCGCGGCTGCCATCCCCCACCACGTTCGCTTCACGCCGCGTCGCCACAATGCACCCGCGGCCACGAGTAATAGGACGCCAACGACGAGCAGCGATCCCGCCGAGGTGCCGAACACCCCCACGACAGGTCGATAAAACGTGGCCGGTGAGAACAGCGCGGCTGGACCGACGGGTGCCCGCAGGAGGGTCCAGCCCGCCGCCAGCAGCACGCCCCAGCGCCAACCACCGGGCGATGCCGCAGCCAACAAGAGCACGAGCAAGAGGGCGAGGCCAAGTCGCGCGAGCCATGCCGTATGCGCCACAGCCGCGAGCTTTGCATCGCCTTGGGACGGCGGGATGGTCTGTACGGAGAAGAGCGTGTCGCCAGGCGCACACGGTTTCGACGGTGGCGTGCGCGGATTGCAAATCTCGAAGACACTCGAGTCGCGCGGCCCCTGGCCGGGTGGGAAGATGCGCAGTGCCACACCGTTTGCGCGCGCGAACCTTGCGGCAAGGCTCTGATCGCCATCCGCGATCGCGGGCGCCGCGGACAAGAGCACGCTGCCGATGGATGTCGCGGTGTCCGTCTGGCGCCGCGCCTCGAGCACGGCGTAGAATGGTGTCATGACCGCTTGCAACTCGGTCGTGTCCTGCGCCGCTGGAATGGTGCGGTGGCGTCCCGCCCAGGCGACGAACGTGGGTTCGTCGCCCGCCTCCCGGATCACGGCTGCGCCCCGCTCGAACGCCGGACCCGGCTCCACAGCGCTGGCGAGTCGATCGAACACCGCTTCGCGCGGCAGCGCGGCCGCTGTCGCCCCGCGTTCGGCGAGTCGCCGCGCTTCCGCGGTCGCCTGGCCGAGCGCGGTCTGCAAGGATCGCGAGGCAGCGGTCACGCGCCGTTCTCGCAACGCCGGCCAGCAACACTCGATGCGCCACACGCGCAATGCACCGCCGCCGAGAACCACGCCGAGCAGCAAGCTCGCCAGCGCGGCCGCCATGCTCATCTTGTGCCGTGGAGCCGGCGGCCTGACGGCGAGCGCGACCGCGACCAGGCCGCCCACGCCCGCGAGCGCGGCCCACGCGGCAGCACCGCCGCGCAGCCACTCGGCTGTCGCCAGACTGACAAAGCAGCCGGCGATTACGACATGAGCTTGCCGCTGCACCTGAGCGTTCTCACCCCCGACGCGGTGCGCGCCGCCCTCGCGCGCGACTCACGATTGTTGGTGCCCGTAGGCACCTGCGAACAGCACGGACCTCATCTCCCCCTGGGCTGTGATACGATAATCGTCGAGCGGCTGGCCGATGACCTTTCCGCCCGCTTTGGGATTCTGCGCGCGCCCACCGTCCCGTACGGCGTCAACACCGCCACGAAACGCCCCTACCCGGGCAACGCCACGGTACGCCGCAAGACGCTGCACCGCTGGATGAACGATCTGCTGGGCTCCTGGGAGCAGTGCGGCATCGACACCTTCATTATTCTTACCGCGCACGGACATGACCCCCACCAGGAAGCCCTCTCGACACTGCGCACCCGACGGGCTCGCGTGTTCACGGTGGATATCTTTGCACTCGACTTCACCGGCTATCTCGAAGACCCCGGTGCCCCCGGTGGCCCCACCCACGGCGGAGAGCTCGACACCTCCCTCATGCTGCACCTCGCGCCCGAGCTGGTCCGCATGGACCTCGCGCAGGACTATCTCCTCAGCGAGCGTCAGGTCGAGCGGTACCGGCGGCGCGCGGCCGGGTCCGTCCCCGCCCTTTCCCCCGGTTCCGTGGGGCGGCCCAGCCTCGCGTCAGCCGAAAAGGGCGCACGCCTGTATAAGATGATTCATGACCGCATCGCGACGCGAGTTTTGGGAGCGGTAGCCGCATGACCGCATGTCTTCTCGCCCTTGCGCTGTTGCAAGCCGGACCGGGAACGCCCGTGGACGAGGGCGTGCTCGTCGTGCGCGTGGACACGGTCGAGGTCGCACGCGAGTCGTTCCGTCTGACCCGCGGACGGTTGTCGCGCGGCGACCCCGGTTGGACGCTGGCCACGACGATTCGCTACGATCGCGCGCGGCCGGTCATCGTGCTCGCCCCCATCCTCGAAGTGAACACCGATACGATGCCCGCGACCCTGCAGTACGATGTCGCCGATCCGCGCCAGCCGTCGCGCATCCTGGGCGAGCTGGGCCGGGGACGGTTCACGGTGCGGCTCGTCGCGCGTGCCACCGAGCGCGCCCGGGAATTCCCGACCGGACAGCGAGCGGTCGTGCTCGACGACTCGGTGTTCGCACCGTATGTGTTCGCGGCGTGGCGGGCAGCGCCACAGCCCGTCACGCTCACAGCCATCTTCCCGCGAGGCCTCCGACGTGAAGTCGTCCAAGTCACGGATCTCGGACTTGCTTCGACCAGCCTGAACAGGGACCCTGCCCGGCTGCGGCACATCACACTGGGCGTGGGCGGTCAGGATACGGTCCATCTCTGGCTGGATGAAGGTGGGCACCTCATTAAAGTCGAAATCCCCTCTCGACACCTCACCGCCGAGCGCCTGGCCGGCGGCTGACCTTGCTGCGCTAGGGGTCCCGACTAGGTTCTTGTCGCAGGCCGAAACCGCTTCCCGTAGCCGCGCGTAGGGCGCTTCGACCTCACGACATATCTTTTCAAGGACGACCATGAAACAAGTGTTGATCGTGGCAGGCCTCCTGCTAGGCCCCGCCGCCGTTGCCGTTGCGCAGCAGCCAACCACTCCCAGCAAACCTGCCACAACCGCGGGGCTATCGCTCAGCGACGCCATCGCCGTCGCGCGCGAAAAGAATCCCGCGTACCGGCAGGCGCAGAACAATCGAGGACCGGCGGCTTGGGGCGTCCGAGGCGCCTATTCCAGCCTGTTGATCCCGTCGATCACCGCTGCGGGCGGGATGAGCTACACGGGCCCCGGGTCGCAGACGTTCCTGGCGCAGAGCTTTTCGCAGTCGGTATCGACGGTCTCTTCATTCTATGATCTGGCACTGTCATGGCAGTTTTCAGGCTCTACTCTGTCCCAACCGGGACTCGCGAAAGCCCAGCAGCGCGCCGCCGATGCTGACATCGCCGGCGCGGAGAACCTGCTCGTCACCGGTATCAAGCAGCAGTACCTCACGGTGCTGCAGGCGGGAGACCAGGCGGACCTCGCCCGCAAGACCCTCCAGCGCAACGAAGAGTTCCTGAAGCTCGCGCAAGCGCGCTACGGCGTCGGCCAGGCGACACTGATCGACGTGCGTCAGGCGCAGGTCGCGCGCGGGCAGGCGGAAGTCGGTCTGCTGCGGGCGCAGACGCTCGTCAACGTGGAGAAGCTGCGGTTGTTCGAGCAGATGGGCGTGATTCCGCCGCTCGACGTGGCGGCGGTGCAGCTCACCGACTCGTTCAGCGTGCAGCCACCGCAGTGGCAGCTCACCGATCTCTTGACGATGGCCGAGCAGCAGAACCCTGCGCTCAAGGCGCTGCGCGCACGCGAGGGCGCGGCTGCGTGGAACGTGCGTGCCGCGACGTCCAGTTACGGACCAGCTCTGTCGCTATCGGCGGGATGGTCGGGCGTCGCGCAGCAGTTCACCGACGTGAACCCGCTCATCTTTACTGGGCAGGCGGCGTTCGCGAGCCAATACTCCGAGTGCCAGGACAACAATACGATCCGCTCCAACGCCGGACTGCCACCGAACGACTGCAGCGGCTTCATCTGGGGTGCCTCCAACGAGCAGGCGCTGCGGGACCGGAATTCGGTATTCCCGTTCCACTTCACCCAGCAGCCGTTCCAGGCACGGCTGACGGTGACGCTCCCGATCTTCAACAATTTTGCGCGTGAGCTCAGCATCTCGAACGCGCGCGCGCAGCACGATAACCTCGAAGAATCGGTGCGGGCGCGCGGCCTCGCCGTGCAGACTGAAGTGAGCCAGGCTTTCCTGACGCTGCAGACCGCGTTCCGGACCGTCGGGTTGCAGGACACGAATCGCAGCGCCGCCCGCGAGCAGCTCCAGCTTGCCACCGAGCGCTACCGCGTCGGGTCGGGGACGTTCTTCGAGCTGCTGGACGCGCAGGTCGCCTCGCTTCGTGCCGAGAGCGATGCCGTGAACGCGACGTACGACTACCACAAGGCCCTGGCGCTGTTGGAAGCCGCCGTCGGCCGCAGCTTGCGCTAACCGAGAGGATTGAGGCCGCCATGTCTAAGCGGAACAAGGTGCTGTTGGGAGGCGGAGGGGCCGTTCTCCTGATAATCCTGGTGCTGGTGAGTGCCAGTGCCAAGCGGGAGAAGGGAATCGAGGTGCGCTTCGAGACCGTCGGGCGCCGTGACCTCGTCGCCGCCGTCACCGCCAGCGGGAAGATTCAGCCCAAGAAGAAAGTGGACATCAGCGCCGACATCACCGGCCGGATCACGCGGATCGCGGTACGTGAAGGCGATTTCGTCCAAAAAGGGCAGTTCCTGCTGCAGATCGATCCCACGATCTACCAGGCGAACATGCAGCGCGCGACCGCCGCGATGTCGTCGGCCGAAGCGGGCGTCGTCCAGGCGCGAGCCAACCGCGACCAGTCGCAGCGCGGCTTGCAGCGCACCAAAGAGCTGCGCGAGCAGAATCCCAATCTCATCTCGCAAGAGCAGCTGGAACAGGCGCAGACGGCGTTCGACATCGCCGAGGCGAACTGGACCGCCGCGCAGCACCTGGTGGAGCAGGCGCGCGCGGGGCTGCAGCAGGCTCGGGATGAGCTCGCGAAGACGCATCTCGTCGCGCCAATGCCCGGCCGCGTGACCCGCCTGGCCGTCGAAGAAGGCGAAGTCGCGGTGCCGGGGACATTCTCGCGTGAGACCGGATTGCTGCTGACGATCTCCGACCTGTCGGTCATTCAGACGACCGTGCAGGTGGACGAGACCGACGTCGTGCGCTTGCACATGGGCGACTCGGTGGAAGTCACGATCGATGCCTTTCCCGACACGACGTTCGTCGGCCGCGTTACCGAGATCTCCAACAGCGCGATCTTGACCGCGGCGTCCGCCGCGACCGGTCAGAGCGACCGCGCGGTGGATTACCAGGTCGAGATCACGCTGGCCAATCCGCCATCCGAGGTGCGCCCCGATCTGTCGGCCACCGCGCGGATCGTCACGGATACGCGCAAGCAGACGCTGGCCATTCCCATCATCGCGCTGACCGTGCGCGAGAACACGCCGATCTCGACCGAGCAGCGGCCGGCCGGTGGCGCAGCCCAGGCCGCGACACCGGCGGACACGAGCCGACGCAGCTCACAGGGAGGCAATAAGAAGGAAGCGGAAGGCGTGTTCCTCGTTCACAACGGTGTGGCGACGTTCCATCCCGTAAAAGTGGGCATTGCCGGAGAGGAACACTTCGAAGTCGTCGAAGGCGTGCATCAGGGCGACACGATCGTCGCCGGACCGTATCAAGCGATCCGCGATCTGAAGGAAGGCGCGCGCGTGCGTCCGA
>Ga0210382_10000484_pt1 | contig 14216 bp, 11 predicted proteins | sample PLMedo_FD_155452 | JGI IMG/M metagenome (GOLD analysis project Ga0210382, IMG submission 155452) | Groundwater sediment microbial communities from an aquifer in East River, Colorado, USA - PLM0_60_coex redo | ecosystem: Environmental > Terrestrial > Soil > Riparian zone | place: USA: East...
ACCGGGAGCCGCCTGCACGGCTTTGCGATACAGCTCGCACGCCTCGCCGAGCTTGCCGTTCTTCTCCGCCTCGTTCCCGCGCGCGATCAGGCGATCGCTAGCGTCATCGGCAGAGGACACCTGGCGTGGTCTTTCAGATTACGAATAGATCGACGAACTCGTTGACCGGCGTCGCTTCCAGGCGGCCCTGGTCCAGGCACAACTCGAGAATCGCCTCGCGCCGTTCCTTCGGAAAGCGGCGGGCTAGGTTCCTGCGGAATTTCTCTTCGAGCAAGGGAATCCCTTCGTTGCGGCGGCGACGATGGCCTAGCGGATACTCTACCGTCACCTTGCGAGTCCCGGTTCCGTCTTTGAAGAAAATCTGCAGCTGGTTTGCGATCGAGCGCTTCCGGGGGTCGAGATAATCGCGCGAGTAGCGCTTGTTTTCGACGCAGATCATCTTGGCGCGGAGCGCGTCGATGCGCGGATCGGAAGCGACGGCGTCCTCGTAGTCGGCGGCGCTGAGACCGCCTTTGATCAGGCCGATCGCCACCATGTACTGGATGCAGTGATCGCGGTCCGCCGGATTGTTCAGAGGGCCTTTCTTGTCGATGATGCGGATCGCAGATTCGTGCGTGACGATCTCGATTTTCTTGATTTCGGAAAGCCGGTCCTTCACCTCCGGGTGCAGAAGTACCGCCGCCTCCACCGCAGTCTGCGCGTGGAATTCGGCGGGAAAGGAGATCTTGAAGAGCACGTTCTCCATCACGTAGCAGCCGTAGCGCCGCGAAAAGCGGAAAGGCTTGCCGCGAAAGAGCACGTGGTAGAAGCCCCAGGTCCTGGCGGTGAGCACCGACGGATAGCCCATTTCCCCGGTCTTGGCGATCAGGGCGAGGCGCACTGCCCGCGATGTCGCATCGCCTGCGGCCCAGGACTTGCGCGAGCCGGTGTTGGGAGCGTGGCGGTAGGTCCTCAGGCTGTGGCCGTCCACCCAGGCGTGGGAGACGGCGTTGACGATCGCTTCGCGCGAAAGGCCGAGAAGGTTCGAGACCACCGCGGTCGAGGCGACCTTCACCAGCACCACGTGATCGAGACCGACGCGGTTGAAGCTGTTATGGAGCGCGATCACTCCCTGGATCTCGTGCGCCTTGATCATCGCGGTGAGCACGTCGCGAATGACGAGGGGCGTGCCGTTGCGGGAAAGCCAGTCCGCGACCGCGAGAATTCCGCCGAGGTTGTCCGAGGGGTGGCCCCACTCCGCGGCGAGCCAGGTATCGTTGAAGTCGAGCCACCGGATCATCGCCCCGATGTTGAAGGCGGCCTGCACCGGATCCAGCTCGAAGCGCGTGCCGGGGACGCGCGCGCCCTTTGAGATCGTCGTTCCCGGAACGAGCGGCCCGAGAAGCTTGGTGCACGCGGGGTACTCGAGCGCCTCCAGGCCGCAGCCGAGCGTGTCCATCAGGCACAGCCGCGCGGTGTTGTAGGCTTCCGCGCTCCCTATCTCGTGCTTGCAGACGTAATCGGCGATGTCGACGAGGACCTTGTCCGGCCTGGGCCGGACATTGGAGACGGGCGCTGACATCACTACTCTTTTTTGAGCGCGTCCCCTTCGCTCTGCGTGGGCGGCGGCGGAGCGCCCAGGTCGATGACGGGCGGAGCGTCTTGCCCGTCGGCCGGCGGCGCGAGCGGTATCACGGTGCTCGGCACGCCCGACGGCGGAAGCCGCAGGCAGCGATAGTCGCTTTTCGAATCCGCGAAACGCAGGCCCATCGCGGCCGTGCGCTGCTTTGTGCTGCCGTCGGGGCGGATCATGAATTCCTGCCCCTGCGCCGGCTTGACCTTCCACCAGCCGCCCTGGTCGGCCGCGATTTCCGAGCGGCCGTAGATTTCACGCGCAAACCCGTCCACCTCGATCGTGACCTGAGACTGGTCTCCACCCGTCTCCGCGACGTAGAGAATGGGAGGCTTGTTGCGGTATTCGATCCCGGGCAGCCGGCATTCCCAGGTGCCGGCGATGTCCCCGGCCGGCGACGCAGCCGCGGCGCATGGGCCGGCGAGCGCGGCGAGGAATGCGAGCCTCAATACCTTCATGGCAGCTTTCTCCTTCATTTCAGTATCACCGGCGCTCCTCGAGAGGCACCCAACGCCGGTCTTCGGGGCCGGTGTAAGTGGCGCCCGGACGGATGATTTTGCCGTCGATTCGCTGCTCGATGACGTGCGCCGACCAGCCCGAGGTGCGCGAGATGACGAAAATCGGGGTGAACATCGCGGTCGGCACGCCCATCATGTGATAGGAGACCGCACTATACCAGTCCAGATTGGCGAACATCTTCTTTTCCCGCCACATCACCTGCTCGATCCGTTCGGCGATGTCGAAGAGCTTCGTGTCCCCGCCGGCCTTCGAGAGGCGCCGGGCGACTTCCTTGATCACCTTGTTGCGCGGATCGCCCGTTGTGTAGACGGGGTGACCGAAGCCGATGACGATCTCCTTGTCCCGCAGCCTTCGCATGATGTCGGCTTCGGCCTCGCCGGGATCCTTGTAGCGCGACAAGACTTCGAAAGCGAACTCGTTCGCGCCTCCGTGCTTGGGGCCGCGCAGCGCGCCGATGCCTCCGCAGATCGCCGAGTAGATGTCCGATCCGGTGCCGGCGATGACGCGGCATGTGAAGGTCGAGGCGTTGAACTCGTGCTCCGCGTAGAGGATGAGCGAGGTATGCATCTCGCGCACCCAATCGGCGGAGGGCCGCTTGCCGTGCAGCAGGTGCAGGAGGTGCCCGCCGATCGAATCGTCGTCGGTCTCGACCTCGATGCGCTTGCGCCCGCGGCTGAAGTGGTGCCAGTAGAGCAGCATCGAGCCGAGTGACGCCATCAGCCGGTCGGCGATGTCTTTTGCCCGGGCCAGGGGGTGATCTTCCTTTTCGGGCTCCACGGTGCCGAGCGCCGACACCCCTGTGCGCATCACGTCCATCGGGTGCGCCGAGGCCGGCACCGCTTCGAGCGCGGACCTGACCGCTGCCGGCAGCCCGCGCAGCCCCTTGAGCTTTGCCTTGTACGCCGCGAGCTCGGCGGCGGTCGGCAATTTCTCGTGAACGAGCAAGTGGGCGATCTCCTCGAACTCGGCCTCGTCGGCGAAATCGAGGATGTCGTAACCGCGGTAATGCAGATCGTTGCCGCTGCGGCCGACCGTGCACAGCGCCGTGTTGCCGGCCGGGACTCCGGAGAGCGCGACCGACTTCTTCGGCTTCGGTGCGGCTGCGGCCTCGCTCATTTCGCTTTCTCTTTGGCGAACAATCGGTCGAGCTTGCGCTCGTAGGCGAGATAGTCGAGCGTCTCGTAGAGATCGTCGCGCGTCTGCATCAGGTCGACGACGCTCTTCTGCGTTCCCTCCTTGCGGATCGCATTGTAGACCTTGAGCGCCGCTGCGTTCATGGCGCGGAACGCCGAGAGAGGATAGAGAGCGATCGCGACCTGAGCCGAGCGCAGCTCCTGCACCGTGAAAAGAGGCGTTGCGCCGAACTCGGTGATGTTGGCGAGCACCGGCACTTTCACCGCCTCGGCGAACTTGCGGTACATGGAAAGCTCGGTGATCGCCTCGGGAAAAACGGCATCGGCGCCGGCATCCACGCAGGCGAGCGCCCGATCGATCGCGCGCTCCAGGCCTTCCACCGCCAGGGCGTCGGTGCGCGCCATGACCACGAAGTCCGGATCGGTCTTCGCATCCACCGCCGCCTTGATCCGGTCGACCATTTCCTCCTTCGACACGAGTTCCTTTCCCGGGCGGTGCCCGCAGCGCTTGGCGCCGACCTGGTCTTCGATGTGCATCGCCGCCGCGCCCGACTTGATCAGCGACTTGACGGTGCGCGCGATGTTGAAGGCGCTCGCGCCGAAACCGGTATCGGCGTCGACCAGCAGCGGCAGGGAGCACACGTCCGTCATGCGGCGCACGTCGGTGAGCACGTCCTCGAGATTGCTGATGCCCAGATCGGGGAGCCCGAGAGAGCCGGCGGCGACTCCTCCGCCGGACAGATAGACGGCCTTGTAGCCGGTGCGCTCGGCGAGCCGCGCGTGGTAGGCGTTGATGGCGCCCACGCATTGCAGCGGCTTCTCCGCTTTCATCGCGGCGCGGAACCGGGCTCCGGCTGACATGGGGCTCATTTTAGCTCGCCGCGGCCAGCGGCGAGTCGGATCCGCAGGCCAGGGCCGACTTTTCCTAGCCGAGCAAGGGCCCGACGCTGTCGCGCTCCTCGTGCAGTTCCTTCAGGGTCGCGTCCATTCTGGAGCGGCTGAATTCGCTCACCTGTATCCCCTTGACGATCCTGTACCTGCCGCCTTCGCAAGTCACCGGATAGCCGTAGATCACGCCTTCCGGAATCCCGTAGCTCCCGTCCGAGGGGACGCCCATGCTGACCCAGTTGCCGGGGCGCGTGCCCTGGATCCAGTCGCGCACGTGGTCCATGGCGGCGTTCGCCGCGCTCGCGGCGGAGGACAGTCCGCGGGCCTCGATGATCGCGGCGCCGCGCTTCTGGATCGTCGGGATGAATTCCGTTTCGAGCCACTTCGGGTCGTTGATCATCGGCCAGACTTTCTTGCCGCCGCACTCGGCCTGGAATACGTCGGGGTACTGGGTTGCCGAGTGGTTTCCCCAGATCGTGACCTTGCGGATCGAGCTCAAGGGCTTGCCGATTTTCCGCGCGATCTGGGCGACGGCGCGATTGTGGTCCAGGCGCATCATCGCGGTGAATTGCACGGGTTTGAGGCCCGGCGCATTTTTCATTGCGATGAGGCAGTTGGTGTTGGCCGGGTTGCCGACCACCAGCACCTTGACCTTGCGGCTCGCGACAGCGGCCAGCGCCTTGCCTTGCGGCGCGAAGATCCTGCCGTTCGCCTCGAGCAGGTCCTTCCTCTCCATGCCCGGGCCGCGCGGGCGCGCGCCGACGAGGAGCGCGATTTCGACGTCCTTGAACGCGACCATCGGGTCGGCGGTGGGGACCATGCCGTGCAGCAGCGGAAACGCGCAGTCGTCGAGCTCCATCATCACGCCCTTCAGCGCCTTCTGCGCCTTCTCGTCGGGAATCTCGAGCATCTGCAGGATCACCGGCTGGTTCTTCCCGAGCATTTCGCCGCTCGCGATGCGGAAAAGCAGGCTGTAGCCGATCTGGCCGGCGGCGCCCGTCACTGCGACACGAATGGGTTTGTTGGACATGTAAAGACTCTCCCTGGAGAAGCCCGAATATATCCGGCCTGGCGCTTTTGCGCAGCACAGGAGCGAGTCGAAGCCTGCTATAATCTTGACTCCCGTCAAGATTCCAAATCAGCCCAAGCGTTGCGGAAGGATTGCTTTACATGCCTGATCTGACGGCGAAAAAAAAGCGTCCCCTCTGGTATAACCTCAGTCCTCTCAATCTCCCCGTCCCGGGTCTGGTCTCGATTTTCCATCGTGCGAGCGGCGCGCTGCTTTTCCTCGGATTGATCTGGTTTCTGTTCCTGCTCGACATGAGTCTTTCGTCGGAGGCGGGCCTCACACGGTTTCGGACCTACGTCGGACATCCGCTCGTGAAATTTTCGATGCTCGTGTTCCTGTGGGCGTACCTGCATCATCTGTGCGCCGGGGTGCGGCATCTGTTTCTCGATATCGACATGGGTGTCGATCTCAGGACGGCCCGGAGAAGTGCTCTCGCCGTTTTCGTGGTGAGCCTCGCGCTGACCGCCTTCATCGGAGCGAAGCTGTGGTGACACGCGTCATCGTCGGGGCGCACTACGGATTGAAGGACTGGCTCGCCCAGCGCGTCACCGCCGTGGTGATGCTCGCCTATACGGTCGCGTTCCTGTTCGCTCTGGGACGCGGGCCGGTGACGTACGCCTCGTGGAAGGCGTTGTTCGCGCAGGGGTGGATGCGCTTTGCGACCTTTCTTTTCGTCGCGAGCGTCCTGATCCACGCCTGGATCGGCGTGCGCAACATCTGGATGGATTACGTCAAGCACACCGGGCTGCGCCTCGCGCTGCAGATCGCGACGATCCTGTGGCTCGCAGGCTGTGCCGGCTGGGCGATGCAGATCCTCTGGAGAATCTGAGTGGCCGTTGCAAGGCGCAGTTTCGACGTAGTCGTGGTGGGGGCGGGCGGTGCCGGCCTGCGCGCCGCGCTGCAGTTGTCGGAAGCGGGGTTGAGCGTCGCGGTCCTTTCCAAGGTATTCCCGACGCGCTCGCACACGGTGGCGGCGCAAGGCGGGATCGGCGCGGCGCTCGGCAACATGGGCGAGGACTCGTGGCTGTGGCACATGTACGATACGGTGAAGGGTTCCGATTGGCTCGGCGACCAGGACGCGATCGAATTCATGGTGCGCGAAGCGCCCAAGCTCGTGTACGAGCTGGAGCATTTCGGCATGCCGTTCGATCGCAACGAGAACGGCACGGTCTACCAGCGCCCGTTCGGCGGCCATTCGCAGAATTTCGGAGAACGGCCGGTTCAGCGCTCCTGCTGCGCCGCAGACCGCACCGGCCACGCGATGCTGCATACCCTGTATCAGAGAAACGTCCGGGCGCGCACCCAGTTTTTCGTCGAATGGATGGCGCTCGATCTCGTGCGCGACGCCAGCGGCGAGGTGCTGGGCGTGACCGCGCTCGAGATGGAAACCGGTGAAGTGATGGTCCTGCACGCGCGCGCGACGCTTTTCGCGACCGGCGGGGCGGGGCGGATCTTCTCTTCCACGACCAACGCGTTCATCTGCACCGGCGACGGCCTCGGCATGGCGGCGCGCGCCGGCATCCCTCTCGAAGACATGGAGTTCTGGCAGTTTCATCCGACGGGTGTCGCTGGCGCAGGCGTCCTGATCACCGAAGGGGTGCGGGGGGAGGGCGGCTATCTGCTCAACAAGGGCGGCGAGCGCTTCATGGAGCGCTATGCGCCGAATCTCAAGGACCTCGCTTCGCGCGACGTCGTTTCGCGCGCCATGGCGACTGAGATCAAGGAAGGGCGCGGCGCCGGGCCGCACGGCGATTACCTGCTGCTGAAGCTCGACCATCTCGGCCCGGAGGTCATCGAGAAGCGCCTGCCGGGGATCCGCGAGATCGCGAAGAAATTCGCCGACGTCGACCCGGTGAAGGATCCGATCCCGGTGGTGCCGACGGTGCACTACATGATGGGCGGGATACCGACGAACTATCGCGGCGAGGTCGTCATCCCCGCATTTTCGAATGGGCGGAGCGACGTCGAAGCGGTGGTACCCGGCTTCTACGCGGCGGGCGAGTGTGCCTGCGCCTCGGTCCACGGCGCAAACCGCCTCGGAACGAATTCGCTCACCGACCTCCTCGTCTTCGGCAAGGCGGCCGCGGAATCGATCATCAAATTCCTGCAGGAGAATCCGCGACGCAAGGACTTGCCCAGGGACGCCGCCGAGCGGACCGAGGCGCGCCTTGCGCGGCTCGACGGACAGAAAAACGGCGAGTCGGTCGCCGAAGTCGGCATGGAGATTCGCCGCACCATGCAGGCGCACTGCGGCGTGTTCCGCTTTCCGGACATGCTCGCCAAGGGCGTGAAGAAGATCCGGGAAATCGCCGACCGCGCGACGCGCACCCAGGTCAAGGACAAGAGCCGCGTGTTCAACACCGCGCGGATCGAGGCGCTCGAGCTCGACAACCTGATCGAGGCGGCGCGCGCCTCGATGGTCTCCGCGGAGGCGCGACGCGAGTCGCGCGGCGCGCACGACCGTGCCGACCATCACAGCCGGGACGATTCGAACTGGCTCAAGCACACGCTCTGGTACAAGGACGGCGACCGGCTCGAGTACAAGCCGGTGCACATGAAGCCGCTGACCGCCCGGTCGATCGAGCCGAAGGTACGGACCTACTGACCCACCCGAACTGGGGGAAGCAATGCGTTTCAGGATTTTCCGCTACGACCCGGACAAGGACGAAAAGCCGTTCATGCAGGACTACGACGTCGCGCTCGATCCGCATGACCGCATGCTCCTTGATGCGCTGGTGCGCATCAAGGAGCAGGACGACAGCTTGAGCCTGCGGCGCTCGTGCCGGGAAGGCGTGTGCGGCTCGGACGCCATGAACATCAACGGCAAGAACGGTCTCGCCTGCATCACCAAGCTCGCCGACTTGAAGGAGCCCGTCGAACTGCGGCCCCTGCCGGGGCTGCCGGTGATCCGCGACCTGATCGTCGACATGACACAGTTCTTCAAGCAGTACCACTCGATCAAGCCGTATCTGATCAACGAAGACCCTCCGCCGGAAAAGGAGCGGCTGCAGTCCCCCGAGGAGCGCGACCAGCTCGACGGCCTCTATGAATGCATCCTGTGCGCGTGCTGTTCGACTTCCTGCCCGTCGTTCTGGTGGAATCCGGACAAGTTCGTGGGCCCGGCCGGCCTGCTGCAAGCCTATCGGTTCATCGCCGACAGCCGCGACCAGGCTACGGCTGAGCGGCTCGACGACCTGGAGGATCCTTACCGTCTGTTCCGTTGTCATAGCATCATGAACTGCGTCGATGCATGCCCGAAGAACCTCAACCCGACCCGGGCGATCGGCAAGATCAAGGAACTGATGGTGAAGCGGTCGGTATGAAAACCGGGGACAGACCACGTTTTTCCATGCGATCTGGTTAGACTAGGACCAGCCGATGAAAAACGTGGTCTGTCCCCGGTTTTCCTGAACATGACTGACGCCGAGATGAACCGTCTGCGCTGGAGCTGCCGCCGCGGCCTGCTCGAGAACGATCTGGTGCTCGAGCGGTTCCTGCGTGCCCACGCGGCGCTGCTCGAGGGCGAGCGCCTCGCCGCTTTCAGGACCCTGCTCGACTACAGCGACGACGAGCTCTGGGATCTGGTCAGCGGGCGCCGCGAATGCGGCGATCCCGCGCTCGGCGAGGTGGTCGAATTGTTGAGGAACTGCTGAAGGGCGCTTTCACCGGGGAAAACACCATGAGTTCCACGAAAAAGGCCACGCTTTCCTACGGGGAGGGCAAGTCGATCGAGTTTCCGATGTTGTCGGGCAGCGTCGGCCCCGATGTGGTCGACATCCGGACGCTTTACGCGAAGACGGGGATATTCACCTACGACCCCGGGTTCCTGTCCACCGCGAGCTGCAGCTCGAAAATCACCTATATCGACGGCGACGCGGGCGTGCTCCTCTACCGCGGCTATCCGATCGAGCAGCTGGCCGTAAATTGCGATTTCCTCGAAGTCTGCTATCTCCTGCTGAACGGCGAGCTGCCGGACAGCAAGCAGAAGGAAGCGTTCGTCAACATCGTCATCCATCACACCATGGTGCACGAGCAGTTGGCGCGGCTCTATACGGGATTTCGCCGCGATTCGCACCCGATGGCCGTGATGGTCGGGGTCGTGGGCGCGCTGTCGGCCTTCTACCACGACTCGCTCGACATCAGCAATCCTCAGCACCGCGAAATCTCGGCGTTCCGCCTGATCGCGAAACTGCCGACCATCGTCGCGATGGCCTACAAGTACTCGGTCGGCCAGCCTTTCATCTATCCCAAGAACAATCTCTCCTACACCGAGAACTTCATGCGCATGATGTTCGCGGTGCCCGCCGAGGAATACAAGCTGAACCCGGTGCTGGTGAGGGCCCTGGACCGCATTTTCATCCTGCACGCCGACCACGAGCAGAACGCTTCCACTTCCACCGTGCGGCTGGCCGGCTCCTCCGGCGCGAACCCGTTCGCCTGCATCGCGGCGGGAATTGTCTCTCTGTGGGGCCCGGCCCACGGCGGCGCCAACGAAGCCTGCCTGCAGATGCTGGAGGAGATCGGCGACGTGTCCAGGGTCGGGGATTTCATCAAGCGCGCGAAGGACAAGAACTCGGGGGTGCGGCTGATGGGCTTCGGGCACCGCGTCTACAAGAACTACGATCCGCGGGCAAAGCTCATGCGCGAAACCTGCCACGAGGTGCTGGAGGAGCTCGGGCTGCGCGACGATCGGCTCTTCAAGCTCGCCCTCGCGCTGGAAAAAATCGCGCTCGAGGACGATTATTTCGTCGAACGCAAGCTCTACCCGAACGTCGATTTCTATTCGGGGATCGTGCAGCGCGCCCTCGGCATCCCGGTATCGATGTTCACCTGCATCTTCTCGCTGGCGCGCACCGTGGGCTGGATCGCCCAGTGGCAGGAGATGATCAGCGACCCCGAATACAAGATCGGCCGCCCGCGCCAGCTCTACACCGGCGCCGCCCGGCGGGAGTTCGTTCCGATCGACAGGCGCTGAGCCCGCTCGACGGGACTCGCAACCCGGAGGTCTGACATGAGCGCAATGAAGGAATTCCTCTCCAATTCGCATCTCTTCGGGGCCAACGCGCCCTTCATCGAGGAGCTGTACGAGGCCTACCTCGACGACCCGCAATCGGCGCCCGAGCAGTGGCGCGAGTATTTCGACAAGCTGCAGCGCCTGCCTGCAGGCCCGGGGGCGGGAAGCGGCGGACGCGACGTGCCCCACGCGCCGGTGGTCGAATCCTTCGCCCGGCGCGCCCGGGCCGGGGCGGCCCACCCGGTACCGGCCGTGGCCGGGTTCGATCGCAAGCAGGTGTCGGTGCTGCAGTTGATCGCGGAGTACCGCTTCCGCGGCGTATTGCTCGCCGACATCGATCCGCTCAGGCGCCACGAGCGCCCGCGCATCGCCGAGCTGGAGCCGGCCTACTACGATCTGAGCGACGCCGACATGGACACGCAGTTCAACACCGGATCGTTCGTCGGCCCGGAGCAGGCGAGCTTGCGCGAAATCATCAAGGCGCTGCAGGAGACCTACTGCGGCACCCTCGGCGTCGAGTATATGTACCTCTCCAGCCGCGTTGAGAAGCGCTGGATCCAGGAGCGGCTGGAACCGGTCCGCTCCAGGCCGAGCTATTCACCAGACTACAAGAGGCACATCCTGGAAAGGCTGACCGCCGCCGAGGGCCTGGAGAGGTTCCTTCACACCCGTTACGTCGGGCAGAAGCGCTTTTCGCTCGAAGGCGGCGACACTATGATCCCGGTGCTCGACAACCTGCTGCAGCGCGCGGGCGAGGCCGGGGTGCAGGAGCTCGTGCTCGGCATGGCCCATCGCGGCCGGCTCAACGTGCTAGTCAACACCCTGGGCAAGATGCCGAAGGACCTGTTCTCCGAGTTCGAGGGCAAGCACGACGACGCGCTGCTCGCCGGCGACGTCAAATACCACCAGGGGTTCTCGTCCGACATCAATACCCCCGGCGGCCCGATGCACCTGACGCTCGCGTTCAATCCGTCCCACCTGGAAATCGTCAACCCGGTGGTCGAAGGCTCGGTGCGGGCGCGCCAGCACCGCCGCAAGGACCGCAAGGGAGAGCAGGTGCTGCCGGTGCTGATCCACGGCGACGCGGCGGTCGCCGGCCAGGGCGTGGTCATGGAGACGCTCAACCTGTCGAACACGCGCGGCTACGGCACCGGCGGGACGGTGCACATAGTTCTGAACAACCAGATCGGCTTCACCACTTCCGATCCGCGCGACAGCCGCTCGACCCTCTACTGCACCGACGTCATGAAGATGGTCGAGGCGCCGATCTTCCACGTGAACGGCGACGACCCCGAGGCTGCGGTGTTGGCGATCGAGATCGCCCTGGATTACCGCACGAAGTTCAAGAAGGACGTGGTGGTGGACATCGTGTGCTTCCGCAAGCTCGGCCACAACGAGCAGGACGAGCCGATGGTCACCCAGCCGCTGATGTATAAGATCATCAATCAGCACCCGGGCACCCGCAAGCTCTACGCGGACAAGCTCCTCGCGCAAGGGCTGATCGGCCCCGAAGACGCCGACAAGATGGTCGTGAGCTTCCGACAGGCGCTGGATGAGGGCACCCACACCAACAAGACGATCCTCACGAATTTCAAGCCGCCGTTCGCGGTGGACTGGTCGAAATACAAGAACACCAAGTGGAACGAGAACGACGACACCACGCTGCCGCTCGCCGAGCTGCAGATGCTCGCGGAGAAGCTGACCACCGTCCCTTCGAACTTCAAGCTCCATCCCCGGGTGGAGAAAATCATCGCCGACCGCCGCCTCATGGGACAGGGAAAGATGCCGGTAGACTGGGGCATGGCGGAGAACCTCGCGTATGCCTCGCTCCTCAAGGACGGATTCGCGGTGCGCATTTCCGGGCAGGACAGCGGCCGTGGCACCTTCTTCCACCGGCAGGCGGTGCTGCACGACCAAAACCGCGAAAAATGGGACTCGGGCAGCTACGTCCCCTTGAGCAATATCTCCCCCAACCAGGGCGATTTCGTCATCATCGACTCGGTGCTCTCCGAGGAGGCAGTGCTCGCCTTCGAGTACGGTTATTCGACTTCCGAGCCGAACGAGCTGGTGGTGTGGGAGGCGCAGTTCGGCGATTTTGCGAACGGCGCGCAGGTGGTGATCGACCAGTTCATCGCCGCGGGCGAGGTCAAGTGGGGCCGCAGCTGCGGCCTGGTGATGCTCCTGCCGCACGGCTACGAGGGGCAGGGGCCCGAGCACTCCTCGGCACGCCCCGAGCGGTACCTGCAGCTGTGCGCCGACAACAACATCCAGGTGTGTGTTCCGGCGACTCCGGTGCAGATGTTTTTCCTGCTGCGCCGGCAGATGATCCGGCCCTTCCGCAAGCCGCTCGTCATCTTCACCCCGAAGAGCCTGCTGCGCCACAAGGAGTCGGTGTCGCCGCTCGCCGAGTTCGCCGAGAGCAAGTTCAAGCCGGTCAATTGGGAATGGGACCTGGACATCAAGCCGGAAAACGTCAAGCGCGTGATCGTCTGCACCGGCAAGGTGTTTTTTGACCTGATGGCGGGTCGCAAGGAGCGCGGGATCAAGGACATGGCCATCGTGCGGATCGCCCAGCTCTATCCCTTCCCGCACGACGAGTTCCAGGAGCAGATCACTCTTTACCGGAACGCGGCGGAGGTCGTTTGGTGCCAGGAGGAGCCGGCGAATCAGGGGGCGTGGTACTGGATCCAGCGCTACCTCCTGCGGCACATGCGCGAGGAGCAGATTCTCGGCTACGCGATGCGCCCGTCCTCGGCTTCGCCCGCCGTGGGCTATGCTTCCCTGCACAACGAGCAGCAAAAGGAGCTGGTCGATGCTGCGTTCAGGCCGGTGACGGACAATCTGGTCCGCCCGGTCCAGGGCACCGGCAGGGCGACGCGAAGCTAGGAACCGGGAAAGAACAGCATGCTCGTCGAAATCAAGGTGCCGCAGCTTTCCGAATCGGTTGCGGAAGCCACCTTGCTGGCGTGGCGCAAGAAGGTCGGTGAGGCGGTCAAGCGCGACGAGAACCTGATCGACATCGAGACCGACAAGGTGGTGCTCGAGCTTCCCGCTCCCGCCGACGGCGTGCTGGCGAAAATCATCAAGGGCGACGGCGGTACGGTGAAGGCCGGCGAAGTCATCGCCACCCTCGATACCGAGGGGAAGGCGAGCGCGGCACCTCCGGCTGCGGCGCAGGCGAAAGTGGCTCCGGCGCCTGTCCCCGCAGCGAAACCGTCGGCGAGTGCTGCACCGGCCATGCCCTCGGCGCGAAAGCTCGCCGAAGAGAAGGGCATCGACACCGGTTCGATTGCGGGAAGCGGCCGCGGCGGCCGCGTCACCAAAGGCGATGTGCTCGGGGCAACGAGCCCGCCTGCGCCGGAGGCGCCCGCTGTGGCGAGGCCTTCCTTGCCACAGCCGTCCGCTCCGGCGAGCGTCGAGCAGATCCTCGGCGACCGCCCCGAACAGCGCGTGCCGATGAGCCGCTTGCGCGCGCGCATCGCCGAGCGCCTGGTGCAGTCGCAATCGACCGCTGCGATCCTCACCACGTTCAACGAAGTCAACATGCAGCCGGTGATGGAGCTGCGCAAAAAATACCAGGAGCGCTTCGAGAAGGAGCACGGCGTGCGCCTGGGCTTCATGTCGTTCTTCGTCAAGGCGGCGGTGCACGCGCTCAAGAAATACCCGATCGTCAATGCCTCGGTCGACGGCAACGACATCGTCTACCACGGCTACTTCGACATCGGCATCGCCGTGGGCAGCCCGCGGGGCCTCGTCGTGCCGATCCTGCGCGACGCGGACCAGATGAGCTTCGCGGAAGTCGAGAAGAAAATCGCCGACTTCGGCACGCGCGCGCAGGACGGCAAGCTCACGATCGAAGAGCTGACCGGGGGCACGTTCTCGATCTCGAACGGCGGGGTGTTCGGCTCGATGCTCTCCACCCCCATCATCAACCCGCCGCAATCGGCGATCCTGGGCGTGCACGCCACGCGCTATCGGCCG
>Ga0210382_10000485_pt1 | contig 14215 bp, 14 predicted proteins | sample PLMedo_FD_155452 | JGI IMG/M metagenome (GOLD analysis project Ga0210382, IMG submission 155452) | Groundwater sediment microbial communities from an aquifer in East River, Colorado, USA - PLM0_60_coex redo | ecosystem: Environmental > Terrestrial > Soil > Riparian zone | place: USA: East...
AGAACGGTTTCGTCTTCACGACCACACCCGCCGGCATCGAGTACGATGCGCAGGTCGTGAGCGAGGGCGAAGGCGGCGGCATCCAGCTGCCCGGTCAGAACCGCGCGATGGCGGGGTCACTCGGAGGCTTCAATCTCAACTGGGACGGCACGTGGACCGTCGTCACGTCGGTGGACTCGGCAGGCTGGTACGCCGAGTTTCGCATTCCCTTTACGACATTGCGCTATGGTGCGGGTGAGTCCCAGAAATGGGGACTCAACCTCGTCCGCTCGATCCGCCGCAAGAGCGAAGAGGCGTTCTGGTCCTTCATTCCAAGGCAGTTCAGCCTGATGAAAATTTCGCGTGCCGGTACCCTGGAGGGCGTCCAGGTGCCGTCGCGGCGGGTGTTGACCGTGACGCCCTACGCGCTCGCCGGCGTGGAGCGCAACTTCACGGTCGATCCGGACGCGCGGCGGCGCGCAGATGTCGGCGGCGACATCAAGTTTGGCGTGACGCCGAGTCTCACGCTCGACCTCACCTATAACACCGACTTCGCGCAGGTCGAGGTCGACGAGCAGCGCACCAACCTCACGCGCTTTCCACTTTTCTTCCCGGAGAAGCGGCCGTTCTTTCTCGAGAATGCCGGCATCTTCTCAGCCGGGACGCCACAAGCTGTAGACCTGTTTTTCACGCGCCGCATCGGCATCGACACGCTCGGCCAACCCGTGCCCATCGTCGGTGGCGGACGGCTCACGGGGCGCGTCGGTCCACTCACGGTCGGTGGTTTGGAGATCTTCACCGAGCACCAAGCCTATTCCGTGCTGCGTCTGCAGCGCGAGCTTGCGGCCCGGTCGCGTGTCGGCCTCATCGCCGTGCAGCGCATGGCGACCGGGAACACTGGAGACTGGAACCGCGTGTACGGCGTGGACGGTCGTATTGGCATTCGCGATGCATGGACCCTCGACTGGTGGGGTGCCGCGTCGGGAGTGCCCGGGCCCGACGGCAATGCGACCGCGTACAGTGCGCGCCTGGGCTATGAGACCGGCGCCTGGAGTAACGTGGCACGCGTCATCCAGGTGGGGAGCGACTTCGATCCGCAGGTCGGTTTCCTCAATCGCCGAGGCGGCTATCGCTATGTCGAAGCGGGCGTCCAGTGGAAGAAGCGTTTCCCGAGTATCCCGATCGTGAAGCAGTGGATTCCGCATGTGAACTACCGCGGCTATTACAGGCTGGATGGCTACTGGCAGGAGGGGCGCATCCATCTCGACCTGACCGAGGTCGAGCTCGCCAATGGTGGCCGCATCGGCCCCGAGGTCAACGTCGAGCACCAGGGTCTGCAGCAGCCGTTCGCGATCGCGAGCAACGTGACGCTGCCAATGGGCTCGTACGACTACACCTCGGTCGGTTGGGACCTCACGACGAACCCCAGCGCGTCGCTGTCGCTCGACCTGCGCCTCGACGTGGGCGGCTTCTACAACGGGACGCGGCGGGGCGGCAGCGCGACGCTCGCCGCGCGACACGCCAGCTCCCTCACGACTTCCCTGCGCGTCGAGTACAACGATGTGCGACTGGACCAGGGCAACTTCGTCCGCACGCTGATCGCGACGCGCGTCGCGTATTTCTTTACGCCACGCGTCTTGTTCCAAACACTGGTGCAGTACAGCAACCAGGCGCGCGTTTGGACGGCCAACGCGCGGTTCGGCTGGCTGAGCACGGCAGGCACTGGTTTATTTGTCGTCTTCAACGAAGGACGAGAGGCCGACGGGTTCTTCCAATGGAATCAGCCCCAGGCCCGGTCCCTGATCGTGAAGTACGCGCGACAATTTGGACGGAGCGGCTGAGGCGACGTCAGTTTCCCGGGTCGAAGCGGTACTGATGAGTCGGTCCTGTCACGAGAACCGTCGGCGCGGTGACAGACGCCGTGAACGAGACCGGGTTACGCGAGTCGGCGAGACCTATGGTATCGGGCTTTGCGCTAAAGGTCCCGGAAGAAACGGCAATGCTGTCGGTGGTGGACGAGCCACCCTCGTGGTCGAGCCGGCGGATCACAATCAAATCATACGCGCCCCGATCGCATGGGAGCAGCAGGTAACGCGTGCTGTCAGTGAGAGTAACGGTGTACGTGAAGGTGTTGACGAATGCGCCGTTGGGGAGGCCGTGTACGCACGCTGCAGACATCGGGCCAGCCGGGGTAAACACGGTGTCCCGATAGTCCGCCGGACCGTTAAAAGTGAGCCCTCCACCTACAATTGTGATGCGCACACCGGCGCTGTCGCTGGCGCAGCACGGCGGCGGGTTGCCATCCTCGGCCGTCAGCGAGTAGCGCGCAATGACGGGCCCGACGCCTTCCTTCGGATCGCTCGGCGACGTAACCGAGCACCCTGCCGAAAGCAGAAGCGGGGTCAACAGAAAGATCGTACGTTTCATCGCCATTCACCCCTTATACCCGCCTCGCCCCGGTTTTCGTCACACCAGTCTCCGCGGCGCCCGGGACTTACCTGCTCGGTTGCCGTCGTGATAATCCGCAGGCCAGGGGCGTTCGCGGGCGCATAGTTTCAGCCGCCGCACTAGCGCAGCGCCTCCGCAGCCTGCTGCGACCACGCGACCCATTCGCGCCCCGAGTGCCTCAGATCGCAACGGCAGATCGGCTTGCGGAGCGGTCCCCGTTTGTAGGGCCCGAGTTTCTCGCCCGTCCTCGGGTTGACGTACCCGTAGTCGACCGGCGGACCGTGATCGATCTCGGCGAGGGTGGTGTCGAACAGGTACGAAAGACCAAAACTCAGGCAGCGATCCGCCCCTCCGACGTCGAGGCGCGGGGTGTAACCCACGTCAATCAAGCGCTCGTTGTACTCTCCAGCCGGTTCGAGCGTCATCTCGAAGCGAAAGTCCGGAACCGAGTCGCGGCACGAGAACTCGGCAAACGCGCCGCTCGGCCCGAACTGTTGCGCCCGCGCCTGCAACGTCTCGAGCTGCCCCCGCTGAAAAGCATTGCTGATGCTGTGCGTGAACCCTCCGCCCGGCCGTGTGCCCCGATCGCCGATTGTGATCTTCGGCTCCATGCCGAGTTCGGGAAGCGCGCCGCTCAAGAGGAACCACACGACGGTGGCTATCACCGTCGTGGCGACGGTCCGCCACGGCGGTACCCCGCTGTGCTTGGCGCGCCACCCCAGAGACCACACGACCATCGCGCTCGCTGCGATGAAGACAAGCATCCAAAACCCTGCATGCTGGGGTCCGACGTGGGTTCGGAGGGCGACCACGTTGAGAAGCCATACCGTCAGCACGACGACAGCGGGGAGAAGGATTGCGCGGCGGCGCAGAGCGGACGGCGAGAGCGGTGTCTGGCTATTCACGCTGGCAACAGTGCTGCACTTGAACGCAGCAGTCAACGGTTCAGCCGCTGGACGGCGTTCAGCGCACACGATAAGCTCTCCCTATCGATCCTCTCTCTGAGATAGGTACCAACAATGAAGCAGCGATCGCTCGGAAACACCGGATACCGAGTCAGCGAGATCGGCTTCGGCGCCTGGGGTCTTGGTGGCGAGATGTGGCGCGGCGTGGACGACGGTGAAGGTCGCAAGGCGCTGCGCGAAGCGGTGGAGCAGGGCATCACTTTCTTCGATACCGCCCTCGCCTATGGAAACGGCCACAGCGAGCGCGTGATCGGCGAGACGCTGAAGGACGAAATCCGCGGCAATCGCGCCGTCGTTGCCACAAAGATCCCGCCGCTGAATCGGCAGTGGCCCGGGAGGTCCAGCTACAAGCTCGCAGACGTGTTTCCCGCCAACTACATCGCCTCCAGCACCGAGCAATCGCTCAAGAATCTCCGCGTGGAGGCGCTGCACGTGCAGCAGCTGCACGTGTGGAACGACGCGTGGCTCTCGGAGCCCGACTGGGAAGCGTCCTACCGGCAGATCGTGCGTCTTAAAGAAGAAGGGAAGATCCTGCACTGGGGGATCTCGATCAACGACCACGCGCCCGAGACGGCGCTGCGTATTCTCGCCGATCCGCTCTTCGAAACCGCGCAGGTGATCTACAACATCTACGATCGCTCGCCGGAAAAGGCGCTGTTCGCGCTCGCCCGGCAGAAGCCGCTCGGCATTATCGTGCGCGTACCCTTCGACGAAGGCGCGCTCACCGGTCAGATCAAGGCCGACACCGTTTTCCCGGCTGGTGATTGGCGCGCCGAGTACTTCGCGGGCGATCGCAAGGTGGAGGCGGAGCGGAGAGGGAAGGCACTGGCCGAGGTGTTGGATGACCAGGTCGAGACGCTGCCCGAGTTGGCGCTGCGGTTCGTCCTGTCGTCACCGGAAGTCTCGACGGTCATTCCCGGAATGCGCCGGCCGGCGCACGTCCGGCAGAACGCGATGGCGTCGACGAAAGGCGGGCTACCGGCCGGAATGTTATCGAAGCTCAAGCCCCACGCGTGGGACAAGAACTGGTATTCGTAGGACCAGAATCCTTTACGGATTCGGAGCGGGGCTGTAGCTGTCGCTGCGAATGCGCCATACCCCATCGCGTCCCCTAACCCATACCTTCGCAAACTTGCCGCGGGACCGCGATTCATGTCCTTCGGGGCTACGCCCGATGATCGTGTAGTAGCCGTAATCGTTGCGAAGGTCTCCGCTCACGATGCGGTCCAGCAGCTCGAACGTGATGCGCCTGGTATGGCCGCGCTCACGATCGGCCTCGAACCCGTCCGCATAGCGCGCGCGAATGGCGGCGCGACCGCGCAGGATTTCTCCGCCTGGCGGCAGCATCAGCGCGTCTTCGGTATAGATCTGCACCACCCGGTCGGCATCCAACGCAGCGTAGGCTGCCGCGAAGCGCTGATAGGGTTCGTCGACCTGTACGAGCGCGAGCAACAGGAGGAGCGTGCTCATTGCGGCCTCGGATGCAGCTCCCACAGCACATTCACGATTACCCAGCGCCCGTTCCACTTCGCGAGGTGCAGGTAGTCGACCCATCCCGACGCATAGATCTTGGCGCTCGCGGCGTTCTGATAGACGTCGAAGATCGTGACATCCTTCCGCCGCTCCGCCGCGGGGGTGTCTTTGCCGCCGCCCGCGCGGGTGCCGAGTACCAGCGACAGCGCGCTCATCTGCCCCAGCTGGCTGCGGCCTTGCTCGTTCGTGCGCACGATGCGTTTGGCGAGCTCGGGATGTAGCGCCCGCTCCATGCGCGCGCCGTCGCCGTCGTAGTAGCCTTCGATGTAGTCGAGCGCGGCCTGGCGAATGCCGCTCGAATCGGCGGCGCTTTGTGCGGGGAGTGTGCCGAGGGGCATGAGAGCGAGGGCGAGTGTTGCTATGCGTGGTGACATGTGGGTCCTTGGTAAGAGGCTATTGGCTATTGGCTACCGGCTATTGGGTTTGCACGCCCAATAGCCAATAGCCGATAGCCAATAGCCATCTTAGAGCAAGCACGGGCGCCATAACAACAGAGATGGCGTGACCAGGCCGTTAGACGGCGTCAACTATCCGATGGAGCGCCTGGCTGTGAGCGGCACTCGACGTGAGCTTGGTGCCGTCCTTTAGAATCACGACGTACTCCCCGTGAAACCACGGCTCGAGCTCCTTGATCCGGTCCACATTGACGATCGCCGAGCGATGCACGCGCACGAAGCCGTGCGAGGCGAGCCGCAGCTCCAGACGCGTGAGCGTGTGCCGGACGACGTGGGTCTCACGCCCGGCGTGCAGCCGGGCATGCTTCCCGTCCGCCTCGATCCAATCGATCTCACTCGGCTTGAGAAACGAGACTTTCCCGCGCGCGCGGATCACGAGGCGGTCGATCGGCCGCTCGTCGAGCAGCGACAGGAGCCCGCGTTTCGTAGCGCGCGCCAATGCCTTGCGAAACCGCTCCGGCTCGATCGGCTTGAGCAGATAGTCGATCGCGTGCACGTCGAACGCCTTGATGGCGTACTCGTCATAGGCGGTGACAAAGATGACCGCCGGCAGCCACTCGGTCGCCACCGCGTCGAGCACCTCGAAGCCGTTGATGTCTGGCATGTGCACATCGAGGAACACCAGGTCCGGGCGCTCCGCGAGAATCGTCTCCACCGCCTCGCGGCCGCCGCCGCACTCGCCGACGACCCTGACTTCGGTCGCTTGACCGAGCAACGTGCGAACGCGCTCCCGGGCAAGGGCTTCATCGTCGACGATCAGGGCACGAGTCTGCTTCATGTCCGGTATGGCATTGTTAACCGTACGGTGAGCCCGCCCTCCGCCAGCATTTCTACCGTCCCGCGCTCCTCGTAGAGTCTCGCCAGCCGCTCTCGCGTGTTCGCGAGCCCGATGCCATTGCCGGGCAGGGATTCCGGGAGCCCCGGCCCATCGTCAGCGACTTCGAGGCGCAGGGTATCACCGTTGCGCCGGCCGGAGACGGCGACGTGACCCACGTCGGGACGGTCGGCCATGCCGTGCCGAATCGCGTTCTCCACAATCGGCTGCAGCACGAGGCTCGGCACCAGCGCGTTCATGACGTCGTCGCTCACATCGACTCGGATGACCAGCCGGTCGCCGAAGCGGACCCGCATGATCTCGAGGTACCGCGCGAGAAAGTCGAGCTCGTCGCGCAACGGCACTTCCTGACTCATGGTGCTGCGGAGCGACAGGCGCAGCAGATCGGACAAGTCGGTCAGCATGCGGTCGGCCGCCGCTGGATCGCGGTGGATCAAGGTCGAGATCGACTGCAGCGTGTTGAACAAGAAGTGCGGCTGCAGCTGCGAGCGCAGATTCTCGAGTGCGAGCTGCGTGGCCTCGAGCTCCCGCTCGCGCGACTCACGGTAGTACTCGATCGCGTGAATCACCCCCACCGCGGCCCAGTATGCCAGCCAGTCGGCGTAGAATCCGCTGAACAGGACGTCGCGATAGCTGCGGGGGTTTGCCGGATTGAGCAGCCGAAACAGCGGCGCGTAGACCGCGACTTTTAGCAGGACGAACGCGATCGATGCGGCGAGATGCGGAGGGAGGGCGGACCACCAGCGTTCGCCGCGGACGGGAAAGCGGCGCACCATCAAGTAGAACGCCGGTGTGAACATCCCGCAGGTCAGCCAGTCGGCGAGCGAATTCGGCAGGATGACGAGCCAATCGACCGGCCGGCCGGTCAGCGCGCGCCAGGTGCCATTCTGCGCCGCCGACAGCAGCGCCAGCGTCACCCAGATGAGGATGCCAAACAGCCAGAGACGCTGCGCACGGCGCGAGAGCATGGCGGAACCTATCGATGCGGGCCCCGTCTGCCACAAGGACGGTGCGAGCTGGATCTGGATGGACGCGATTTGGCCTGCGCCGGGCGCGGTTTTACAGTTCGCGCAGTCTTCGTTCGAGCAGTCGCCGCTCCGGCTCCTCGACCGCCAGCGCCAGCGCGCGCTCGTACGCGGATCGAGCCTCGGCCTTACGGCCCAGCCTTCGGAACAGATCCGCCCGGGCGGCATGGGCGAGGTGATAGTCTTGTAGAACACCACGCGCGAGAATGGCATCGATGAGCACTAGGCCGTGCTCCGGACCATCACGCATCGCGATCGCGGCCGCGCGGTTCAGCTCGACGACCGGTGACGGCTCCGCCCTGAGCAGGACGTTGTAGAGCCCTACAATCTGCGCCCAATCGGTCGCCGCCGAGCTCGGCGCCTCGGCATGCAAGGCCGCAATGGCGGCCTGCAGCGTATACGGCCCAAATCCGCGTGACGTCAACGCACGTTGGACCAGGGCGACTCCTTCCTTTATCTGGTCCTGGTTCCAGCGCGAGCGGTCCTGTTCCTCGAGCGGAATTAGCTCGCCCCCCCCGGCGGCGGTCGTGCGGGTGGCGCGGCGCGCGTCGTGCAGCAGCATCAGGGCGAGCAATCCGGCCGCCTCGGCCTCGGGGAGCAGATCGACGAGTAGCCGCCCCAGGCGGATCGCCTCGGTCGCGAGATCCGCACGGGTGAAGTAGCCCTGATTGAAGACGAGATAAACGACGTGCAGTACGCTGGCGAGACGATCGGGAAGATCGGCGCGCTCGGGAATCTCGTACGGGATTCTGGCGTCGCGAATCTTGGTCTTGGCGCGGACGATGCGCTGAGCCAGCGTCGGCGCGGTGGTGAGGAACGCCGCCGCCACTTGCTCCGTGGTGAGACCGCAGATTTCGCGCAGCGTCATGGCGACTTGTGCGTCGGGATTCAATGCGGGGTGACAGCAGGTGAAGATGAGGCGCAGGCGGTCATCGACGACGTCGTAGTTCTCTATCTCGGCAGTCTCCTCCGGCATGTCGTGCTCACCGCGGACTTCGCGGCGGCTCTTGCGCAGCCGATCGATCGCCCGGAACCGTCCCGTGGAAATCAGCCAGGACCGCGGGCTGGCCGGCACACCTTCTACCGGCCAGCGCTCGACCGCCGCCGCGAACGCATCCTGCAGCGCCTCCTCGGCGAGATCGAAGTCGCCGAGCAGGCGGATCAGGGTCGCGAGGACACGGCGCGACTCCGTACGATAGACCGACTCGATCGTGTCTACGGTTGGTCGAACTCCATGATCGGGCGGACCTCCACGATGCCGTGCTTGGCGCCGGGGATCCGCGACGCCACTTGGACCGCGTCGTTCAGGTCTTTCGCCTTGATCAGGTAGTAGCCGCCCAGCTGCTCCTTCGTCTCGACGTAGGGGCCGTCAGTCGTCGAGACCTTCCCGTTGCGTACCCGCACCGAGGTCGCGGTATTGGTCGGTTGGAGCGCTTCGCCGCCCACGTAGTTGCCGCTCTTCTTGATGCCGTCTGTGAACGCGTTGTACTCGGCCATGCCCTTCTCCATGTCGGCCTGCGACATGTTCTGCCACGCCTTTTCGTTCTCGTAGATCAAGCACAGGTATCTCATGGTGCCCCCAGATGGAAGACTCTAAAAATATGCGGTGACACCAGATAGTCGTTTAGGGAGGCTAGCTTTCGACATGCCACGCTACGCGGCTTTTCTCCGGGGCGTAATGCCGATGAACTGCAAGATGCCGGCACTCAAGGCGGCGTTCGAGGCGGCGGGGTTCACCGGCGTAAAGACCGTGCTTGGCAGCGGTAATGTGGTGTTCGACGCTCGCGGCACGTCGGAGGAGGCACTGCAGCTGAAAGCTGAAGCCGCGATGCAGGAGCACCTCGGCCGAGTGTTTCCCGCGATCGTGCGGCCGGTCGAGCAGCTCAGGAAACTCTTGGAGACCGATCCCTACCGCGCGTTCAAGGTGAGTCCCAAGGCGAAACGCATCGTCACGTTCCTGCGCGGCCGGCCCACCGCGAAGATCAAGCTGCCTGTCGAGTTGGGAGGCGCGCGCATCCTCGCGCTCAAAGACGGCGAAATCTTCAGCGCCTATCTCCCGAATCCCAAGGGTCCTGTGTTCATGACGCTGATCGAGAAGACCTTTGGGAAGGATCTCACGACGCGGACGTGGGATACGGTCGCGAAGGTGGCGCGCTGATTAGGCTATCCCCCAACCGAATTACTCCACTACCACGGGGCGGTACGGGGCTCCAATTTCCAGATCCCCCGCAACCGTGAGGCCGACATGCTCACCGATCCCATCGCCGCCGCCATCCGCCACCACTGGTGGCTGTTTTTGCTGCGTGGCTTTGCGGCGATCATATTCGGCGTGCTTGCGATCATGTGGCCGGGCGCTACCGTGGTGGTCCTCATGGCCTTCATTGCGGCCTACGCGCTGGTGGACGGTGTCGTCGCGATCGCCGCGGCGGTTCGCATGCGCGCCACCTTCGATCGCTGGTGGGTGCTGCTCATTCAGGGACTCATCAGTGCCGCGTTCGGCATCTGGGCGTTCATCAATCCGCTTCTGTCCCTGTGGTATATCGTGATCTCGGTCTCGCTATGGATGCTTTTTGCGGCTGTCGTGCAGTTCATGTTGGCGCGGGCGCACAGAGCGATGGGCACCAGCCCGGCCTGGAGCATTTTCGGCGGCGCTCTGAGCCTCGTGGTCGCCGTGCTCGCGCTCGTGTATCCCGGGCTGACGGTGGCGACGGTCGTCGTGTTGGTCGCCTGGTTCGCTCTCGTCATGGGTACTTTGCAGCTGGTCATCGCATTCCGTGTCCGCCGGCTTACAGTGGCGATTCCCTAAATTCTCTCGGAGACTCGACATGCCTCGAACCACGACTACCCGCCGCAAGAATGGCCGCGGCGCTCGCGCGGCCGCCTCACGAATCACGGAACAGCAGACCGAGCCGGTGAGCCGCTCGCGCGAGCCGGCGCGGCTGTTTACCACGAAGAACGATCTGTCCGAATCGATACGCCTCGAGGTGATTCCACTCCTCAACCAGCGCCTCGCCGAATGCATTGATTTGCAGACGCAATGCAAGCAGGCACACTGGAACGTGAAGGGTCCGTCGTTCATCGGACTCCACAAGCTGTTCGACGAAATCAACGAATCCGTCGAGGGATACGTCGATCTGATCGCCGAGCGGATCGTCCAGCTCGGCGGCATCGCGGAAGGCACGATCGGCGTGGTCGAAGGTCGCTCGACGCTCGTCGATTATCCGCTCACACTGGGGACCGGCGCGGAGCACGTCGCGGCGCTGTCGGACGCGCTGGCGGGGTTTGCGCGGGCGGCGCGGGTCGGTATCGAGGAGATGCAGGAGCTGAAGGACGCGGACAGCGCCGACATGTTGACGGAGATCTCGCGCGGCGTGGACCAGTGGCTCTGGTTCGTGGAAGCGCACCAGCAGGCAGAGGTCTGATCCCGCGACGGGAGTTCATAGCAACGACAGTCGGCGCGAGCGCCACGCTCGCGGGACTGTCGTTGCCGCTGGGACTCGTCGATTCCCCCGCTCCCTTCGCCCCGCTCCCCGCTCCCCGCCAGTTAGCCTGGCACGAGCTCGCGTTCTACGGCTTTCTGCACTTCACCGTCAACACGTTCACCAACCGCGAGTGGGGCTACGGCGATGAGTCGCCGGCGGTGTTCAATCCCACCGATTTTGACGCCGACCAGATCGTAGGTGCTGCGAAGGACGGTGGGATGAAAGGGCTGATCCTCACCTGTAAGCACCACGACGGCTTTTGTCTCTGGCCATCGCGCTACACCGAGCACTCGGTCAAGAACAGCCCGTTTCGGCGCGATGTCGTGAAGGAGATCTCTGAGGCTTGTGGGAAAGCTGGATTGAAATTCGGCGTCTATCTCTCGCCGTGGGATCGCAATCACAAGGACTACGGCAGCCCCGAATACCTGGTCTACTATCGTAATCAGTTGCGCGAGTTGTTAAGTGAGTATGGACCGGTGTTCGAGATCTTCTTCGACGGCGCGAACGGCGGCGACGGCTACTACGGCGGCGCGTACGAACGGCGCGAGATCGACAATCGCACCTACTACGATTGGCCGAACACGTGGCAGATCGTGCGTGACCTGCAGCCCAACACCGTACTGTTCAGCGACGCCGGCCCCGATATTCGCTGGGTCGGCAACGAGAACGGGATCGCCGGAGAGACGTGCTGGGCGACCTCCAACCGCGACGACTTCTCGCCGGGAAACGCGGATGTTGCCCGCCTGAATCGCGGCGACCGGCCGGGCACGCACTGGGTGCCCGCGGAGTGCGACGTCTCGATCCGGCCGGGCTGGTTCTATCACAGGCATGAGGACAGGCAGGTCAAGACGCCCCAGCAGTTGGTCGATCTCCACTACTCGTCGATCGGGCGCGGCGCGTCGTTCTTGCTCAATCTCCCGCCCGATCGCCGCGGCCGGATTCACGAGAACGACGTGCGCGCGCTGCGGGAATTCCGCCGCATCATCGACGCGACGTTTAGGGCCAATCTCGCCGCGGGTGCACACGTCAGCGCGAGCAACTCGCGCGGCCAAGGGAGAGATCGGCGTTTCGTGCCTGGGAACGTGCTGGACGGCAGTCGTATCACCTATTGGGCGACTGATGACGACGTGCGGGCGCCCAGCCTCGCGCTCGAGCTGCCGCGGGACGTCTCATTCAACGTCGTGCGGCTGCGCGAGTACCTACCCCTCGGCCAGCGTGTCGAGGCGGTGGGCCTGGATCAGTGGCAGAACGGGCAGTGGGTGGAGTTCGGCACCGCCACGAGCATCGGTAACTGCCGCTTGATCAGAGGCCCGCGTACCACGACGTCGCGGGTGCGACTCCGTGTTACGCAGGCCTCGGTGTGCCCAGCTATTTCAGAGTTTGGATTGTTTGCGGAGCCGGAGTAGGGTAAAAGATGGAATGACATCCTGCCTTCATTTGACCACACTCTAAAGAGTGGGAACAACCAAATAGTTATCGATCTGTAATCCATCCTGTCTTGATGTAGCTCGATCCTACATCGCCATCTGCTGCGCCTCCTTCCGAATCAGCGCGTAGCCCAGGCTATTGAAGTTGTAGACCGCAAGCTCGCGAAATATCGGCTTGGCCTTTTCACCCTGGCCCGAACCGTCCAGCGCGATGGCGTAGTGATATTTGATGTACGGATCGAGCAGGTTGCCCTGCGCGAAGTGTGCCGCGGCTTCCGCGTTGTGTCCCTGATACAAGGCGATGAACCCCTTCAGCTGGTGCACCGGCTCCATCTTGCGCGGATTCGCATCGGGTGTGACGAGCTTGGTCAGACGGTCGGTCTCGCGTTGCGCTGTCCTGTATTCGCCCTTCCGGGCCGCAAACCACGCGTTGAAGTAGGCGACGCCCTGTTCCTGCGCCCGGCGGAAGCCGGCGCTGCCGACCTGTTCGGCCTGCTGCCTCATCAGCGGCGTGCGTTGCTTGAGTGCCGCATCGGCGGACGGGAAATCGCGGGTGTCGATCGCAATCAACGCGACATTCGACAGCGCGTTGATCTTCACCGTGGCGGGATCCGGTATTCCCATTCCGTCGGCCTGCGCGACCAATCGATTGAGCTCGACGATTGCACCGGGCGCGTTGCCCGCGTAGGCACTGACGTACGCGCGGAACGGCGCGAAGAAGCCCCGCTCGTTGCCGCGCCCCACCGCCATCGCCGAGTCGTAATCCGCGCGCGCCGCCTCGAAGTCGCCATCGAACGAGTTGACGTGGCCGCGTTGCTGCAGCATCCCGGCATCACGCGGGTTCAGCTCGTGGCCGCGCGTGTATTCGGCGCGCGCCTGTGGCAGGTTGTTCAGCGCGCGCTGCGCGTCGCCCAGAAAGTCGTGCATGGACGGCTCGTTGGGCGCGAGCGCTGCGGCAGCCTGGTAATGCTGGAGCGCCTGATTGAAGTCGCGCGGCTCACCGAAGAGGTACGACGTACCCATCGCGATATGGGCGACAGCGAGCCGCGGCGCCAACGACAGCGCCTTCCCGTACGCAGCCCGAGCGCCGGCGATACGATTCTGTCCTGTCTCGATATTCCCGAGCGTGAGATAGGCGCGCGGGCTCTCGGGATACTTGGCGGCGAGCTGCTGCGCCGCCGCCAGCTGTCCGGTGGCGTCATTCTCGAGCCCCTGCCGCGCGATCTGGATCTCCAGCTGCTCGGCGTCCGAGGCTCCCGCGGCCAGGCGCTCGGCGAGCGCCAGGTTCGTCTTGAATTCGTCGAGCGAGTTGCCGGTGTTCGCGACGTTCAAAAAGGCGATCGCGAACGTCGAATCGGCCGCCACGGCGGCTTTGAAGTGATCGAGCGCCTCGAAGTTCCGCGCCAGGTCCAGCTCGCGCTGTCCCTGGAGGAAGTGATTGCGGGCGTCGGCCGACGACGTCGTCACCGGAATGCCCATGATGCCGCTGGTCACACCATCGAGGGCAGCAAGATCGCGGGCCGTGGACGGCGGCGGCGGCGACCCGGAACAAGACGAAAGCAGAATCGCGGTTGCGACGGCGAGAAGGGGACGAAGCATGTGGACTCCTAGTCTGGATATGAAGAGCCTGTGCGCAGATCGGCTTCCTTGAATAGCAGGCCAACAATGCCGCGGGTGGCATCGACTTGCGGCCCCAGGTCCTTGAACGTCGCCGACCGGCCTCCCCCATCAGCGTCGGCGCGCACGGTCGAGTTCTCGAACAGCGGGTAGTAGCCGATCGCCATTCGCGTCGCACCGGGTGGCACGGTGCAGCCACAGCGCATCGATCCGGCCAATCCCGCGTTCACCGTGATCGCCAGTGGCCGGCCCGTTTCATTAGTAATGAGCGGCGCGAAGTAGGCGCCATGCGTCGGACGCGCGGTCGCCACGACGCGCACCGTGCCGCGCGGCCGCGCAACGCTGATCGTGTCGCCGAGCGAGACGCCGAACCGCGACACGAGCTGCCACGACAGATCGAGCCGGCGGGCGCGATCGAGCTTCAGGTTGAACGAGCCACCGGGTAGAAT
>Ga0210382_10000487_pt1 | contig 14206 bp, 14 predicted proteins | sample PLMedo_FD_155452 | JGI IMG/M metagenome (GOLD analysis project Ga0210382, IMG submission 155452) | Groundwater sediment microbial communities from an aquifer in East River, Colorado, USA - PLM0_60_coex redo | ecosystem: Environmental > Terrestrial > Soil > Riparian zone | place: USA: East...
CGCCTCGAAACGTTTCTGCACGTCCACCGAGAGCGGAGCCGAGCCGGAGACGCAGACCTTGACGCTCGACAAGTCGCGTCGCTGCACATTCGGGAACTGATTGATCGCGTTGAACAACGCCGGAACGAGCGGCGCGATGGTAACGCGACGCCGCTCGATTTCCTTCACGATCATGGGGACATCGCGCGGGTTGGGCAGCAGCACCATTCGGCCAGCGATGTAGACGGGGAGATTCATGCACACCGTCATCCCGAACACGTGAAAGATCGGGAGCGCGCTGAGCATGACTTCCTCGCCCACGCGAAGCGCGGGGAGCCAGGCGCGAGCCTGTTGCACGTTGTAGGAAAGGTTGCGATGCGTGAGCATCGCGCCTTTGGAGACGCCGGTCGTTCCGCCGGTGTACTGGAGCACGGCGACGTCATCCATGCCGATGGTCGCCGGAGGTAGGCGTGGCTCAGTCCGCGCGATGAGGTCTTTGAAGAAGTGGATGCCCGATCCGGGCGATACCTTCGCGATCGCGGGATGCGGCTTTTGGCGTTTGAGCTTGAGCGGCGCCAGCAGGTTGAGCGGGAACCGCAAGTACTCCGGAATACGGGCGATCACGTACGCCGAGATTGCCAGCCGCGAACGGTGGTCCTTGATCTTCTGGTCGAAGGTGAAGTCCGTCACGATAGCTACCCGACAGCCTGCGTCCTTCCACTGGTGCTCCATCTCCGTCGTGGTATAGAGAGGATTGGTGAACACGGCCTGCGCGCCGAGCCGCAGCGTCGCGTAGTACGCGATGACCGTCTGCGGAAGGTTCGGGAGCTGAATGGCGACTCGGGTGTCCTTCGCGACACCAAGCGACGCCAACGCGGTAGCGAGGCGATCCACCTGATCCTTGAGCTCGCGGTATGTGAGCCGCCCGTTGAGGAACATGACAGCGGTCGTGTCGGGATGGCCGGCCGCCGCGCGATCGAGGAACTGTGGCACCGACACATCTTCGAACGTCACATTGCGGGGAACGCCCGGATCGTAGTGTTGAAACCAGGGCCGATCGTGCATGGTAGCCGGGCCGTGCCAGGATGGAGTCCGGTTCCAACATACGCCCGCGTGCACGGCGCGGAAGGAGCGAATGAAAACGGGACGGCGGGATTTGACGCGTCCGGCGCGAAGCGCCGGTGACCGGCAAAGCCGGTCAAGCGGAGCGAGGCCGCGCAGCGGCCGCAGCTCACGCGTAGCGCAGCGAGCACGGCCGAAGGCCGCGCGCAGCTGAACCCGCGACCCCCTGAACCCCATGCCGTCGTTTTGTCGGGGGAGTCACGACAAAGAGTAGCAACTACGCGATGTTCTGGGCATCGGTGTTGTGAGTCGGACCCCGAAGATCGACCGGGAATCGTAGCAGAATCACAACGAAACTCACAACAGAATTGAGCACAGAAAAAACACGAAGACCAATCGACCCCCTGAGCAAATCAGGGGGTCGATTTCTTGTTGACGATTCCCGACCCCCTGAGTCGGGAAACCACTCACAACGACTCACAACGACTTAAAACGACTCACAACGTGAGGACCCTCTGAGTCCGGAAACACTCACAACACTCACAACGCGCGATGCTATGAAAGCAGCTCAGGGAGTCATCGTCAGCGATATCCCAGAAGCACGTCGGGCATGTGCATATCATGACAAGGGGATGTAGCGAGGATGAATCGCTCCTAGTTAGAATGGAGAGGTTCAGTCCAATTCACGTTGGCAGCACACACAGCGCCCATCATCCTGCCGACTATCGCACTAGGAGGTTCCGTGAACGTCGCCTACCCGTTCAGCCAACTTGACGCCCTCCTAAGAGCTTCCATCGCCTTCGCAGACGAGCATGGTCCCCAGTTTTGGGCCGCTAATCTCGACCTGCCAGACCTCGGCGCGGATATTCCTTCGGTCACAAGAATGTTGGACTGGGTTGCGGAAACCGACAAGGGTCTAATAGAAAGCTTAGGATTTGGATTCGACAACATTCGGTATTTTCGGCTTGGGCACTACGCAAGACCGCTGATGGAGGAGGGGGGATTCGCAACATACGTACGCCGTAAGACTCGGGCTGAGCGCCTGGAACGTGTGCGCAGCTGGGCACCCATGGTTATTTCGTTAATCGCTGTCACTGTGTCGATACTCTCCTGGCAAACGCCAAAAGGAAGCTCTAAGAGACTCGATGATCTTGCTTTGCAGGTGAACGTCTTGAGGAGTGATGGTGAGCGCACCAGCGCGTCGGTGGCGTCAATGCGAGCAGCTCTGGACACGATGTCTGTACGGGTCGCAAGACGTCACTAGATCCATTTGACCGTGACCGATTCCGTGTGCTGCCTAACAAGCGCTTGAAGCTGGCTGCGCGCGTAGATTAGAGAATGATTCCTCCTTCACCGACGCGCCACACTCTAAGCGCGGTCCGTTAGCCGGTCGTATGGTCGACCACCCGCATTCCAACGCGTCAGACCTGTATGAACCGATGATTGCGCGCTTGCATGAGGCCGCGCAACCATACGCTGCGTGCGTCGTACCAATTCTCGGGCGTGGCCGCAGGACACAGTACGCCTCCAAGGGTTCGGGGGTGTTACTCGGAACCAACCGGCCGCAATTCTTAATCAGCGCGGCCCACGTGCTGGAGGAGAGCCGTAAAGGCGGCGTTCTCAGGATGGCCCTTGGATCTCGTATCGTAACGCTCGCGGGTCGGTTCGCCGCGACGGAGGCGCATGGACCCGGTGCCATGGATGTAGGTGTCTGTGTGTTTAATGAGTCCTCGCTCCCATTTTCAGAGGTAGGATGGATCAGTCCCGGTGAGATCCAGTCAGTGTCCGCGCCTCTCTCCTCAGGTCTGCATGTTGTAATTGGGTTTCCTCACACGAAGCAGGCATCCCATCCAGTCAACGGGGTGCTTGAGCTCGATGCGATGATTCATTGGGGAAGAACCGTCAATGCAATCACGACTCTTGGATATGATCCATCTACTCAACTCTTGGTCGAATTTGACAAGAACGACATCATCGGACCTAGGGGAGTAACGGTCTCGGCAGATCCGTACGGAGCGAGCGGCGGCGGCGTTTGGGCGACCGCCCGGCCAGTCGAGGAGACGGCCGGACCCTGGCAACTCGCTGGTATTGCAATCGAATGGAAAAAGGGCCGTGAGAAGGCTCTTCTCGCTACTCGGATCCAACACGCGCTTCAGGTAATCTCAGGGAAATCGACCACGGTCGCTCATGCACTTTCCCCGTTCATCGGCTGAGACCCACGCCATGCCCCAAGACCGTGATACCGGAGCGGCGGCGAACGAGTATGGACGCGCGACCGCACGCAGGATTGCCACGAAGATCGGCGCGACAGAACTGCAGCGGTCGAGCAACGAGTGCCGTCTCGACGGCGAGAGGATCGTGATCAAGTGCGCTCGCCTTGTTACGCCTAGCACCGGGGTGACTTACAAAATGCTCGACCGTCTCGACGGCATTCTGGGCGCGTTCGAACTCGACGATGGAAGCTACGACCTCTTCCTCCTAGGACCGGACGCCTTTCGTGAGAACATGTCAGCGACGCAAAGCAGGGGCGCGAGTGCCGGAAAAGTCGGCATGGTCACAAAGAACATCTTTGTTCAGCTTGGACGTTCACGAGGCAACGTTCGGCTCGATTGACTCAGTGCGCACTTTCTCGCAACCGAAAAAAGGGATGCCTCAGTGTACACTTGGCTGCCGTTGAAATCACCGGCCGACCTTGCCCAACTCGCTGATCATGTGGGCGGCGAGTACAATCCTGACGATGTCGCGGACCGACTTTCTGGGGCACTGTCTCCAGCGGTCAAGGCAGTACTCATTGAAGAGAACTACATCGACAAGGACTACCGCAGCACCTATTACAACTTTTACGCAAAAAAAGGGCAACGCTATGCTGCCAACTGCGTTCGGCTCCACTTCTTCGATGAGGTCGTACGTTTCGATCCAACTGCATTCAAGCTGAATGTGCAGGACCAAACCGACCCACTTTCGAATCACTACTACGGCTATGTCGTACTTCGCCCAACATACATTGCGACCCTCGGCCGAAGCGTTCTCTCACCTGATGTTCGAAAGGGAGCATGTAGGTACATCATCAGGGGACTGCACAAGGTCCACGTTCTCGGATACAAGTTGACGGTTGAGGGGTTCCCGTCGATGGATCAGCATCGCGACATCGGCGTGTGCGCTCATGCGGCGTGCTGGTCAATCCTACGGCACTACAGCGAACGCTACAGCGTCTATAAAGAGTTTTTGACAAACGACATCACGATCATGGCGCAGGAGTTCAATCCAGGAGGACTGGTCCCGTCGGAAGGGCTCGATTTGAACAGTGCTGAACGCGTGTTCCAGGCTGCCGGGACATTCCCCGTCTTGCTTGTGCGCGAGGACGAGCATGACGAGTCATTCTATCATCAGCTTCTCGCCTACGTCGACTCAGGTTTCCCACTGTTCGCAGCGATGCTTGATCTGGAGCATGCGATTGCCATTGTTGGCTACAGCTGGCGCCCAAACACGGCAGGTGGAACCGCCGGCTTGAAATACGCGTGGGATCAGACCGAAGCAATTGCTGTGATCGACGACAATGAGCTTCCTTACCTGCCAGTCCCAACTGACGCGGCAGGCCACCATTATTCTGCCAATGACATCAATGCCTTCATCGTACCTCTTCCTGAGAAGGTGTACTATCCGGCGGACGCCGTTGACGAGTATGCCGTTGGGCTTTTCGATGTTCCCTCTTTGCGGAACAAGATCCTGCCGCCGAAAGACGACACCGTTATCAGGTACTTCATAACCACCGGTTCGGCATTTCGAGAATTCGTTCGAAAGCATCAGTCAGAGTACGATTCATCTCTCGTTGAAGTCATCATGACCATCCCGTTCGCTCAATTTGTTTGGATCATTGAGTACTCGACTCGAGCGCAGTGGGACACAAATCTCGTCTCTGTCAGAGCTCTCATCGACGCGACAGCTAGTGAACATGAGAACGCTCCCCTTTGGCTAGTTCACGACAGAAAGCAAGCATTGGTCTTTGACCGACAGGCTATCCCGATCGATTGCCAAGTCCTTGAGCTCAAGGATGTCGGTCATACCGCGTTCAGTCGAATGGATTCGAATCTCAGGACTACGACCTCCAAGTAGGCCCCCTTTCCAGCCGGAACGGGAGAACCCATGGCAAACGACGCGAAGGGTACGTTCGATCACATCAAAGGTCTCAAAAAAGCGAATCCGGAGGAGTTCGCTCAGTTCAAGAAGGCCATGAGCGACAAAGTCATTCCGAAGATCGTGAAGAAGGTCGAGGCGCGGCGTCTGCGTGCAGCGAAAAACCGCAACAGACGTCTAAAGGACTGACTATTCTTGTGCTTTGCCGCTCTTTAGCCGTTCGTATGCCGTCCTAATGATGGCCTCAAGCGCGCCAGCCGAATCCTTGTCGAGGTGAGGATCATTCCGAAGCAAGGAGGATATCTGGGAAATTGCTGCAGGCCTTTTTTTCCTGTACGACGCTTGAACGAAGTCAGACGGGTTGATACCTGCCCAGGCCGACAGAGCCGCTAGGCTGGCGGCGTCCGGACTCCGACCTTGTGACATTCTAGTGAGCGTGGACGCGCTAACTCCCGTCTCCTTTGCAACTTGTTTCCACGTTTTGGACCGTGCAGACACGGCGGCCTCGAGAGCTCGATAAAAACCCTCCGCGTCGAAACCCTTATCGTCGCTGGGCATAGTTAGAATCTCCCAATCGTTAAGCAGTCTGATTGCTATCTAGCAATTGACTTCCTATAAAGAGACAACTAGTTTGATTGCATCTTAGCAATTGCGCACCTAAATAGCAACCGTGAGGAGGAGCAATGGAGCAGGCCGAGACGATGGGTGCAGGTCAGATAGGAGAGAAAGAAGTCCAGATTACGGTCAATGAGCAGCCAGTAACTGTGGTCGGTAAAGTTGCCACTGGCAGCGAGATCAAGGCCGCGGCGATCGCACAGGGGGTGGCGATTCAGTCAAATTTTGTGCTGCAAGAGGAGCTGCCTAACGGGACAAGCAAGATCATCGGTGATGGCGACGAGGTTCATCTCCGCGAGCATCTCCGCTTCACCGCGATCGCTCCTGACGACAACTCGTAAGCAAGGGATCATGAAAGCCGAGGTATCCGCAGCGATCGAGGAACTGAAAAGGCAGTTCACGACCTCCTCCGTGACGGCACGCGAGGACGGACAGGGGGGCGCGCACGTGATTATCGACGCCCTCTCTCTTGGGCCGCGATACAAGCCAGAGTCGACGTGGATGGGATTTCAGATTCCCGCTCAATACCCCTATGCGGATATCTATCCAGTGTTTGTGGGAGCCGAAACCGCCCGCGTGGATGGCGTCCCGTTCGCTGCGCCAGTAACGCCCGGTCATCAGTTTCAAGAAAGGGCTGCAATTCAAGTGTCCCGTCGAAGTGCGGCCGCCACTCAGGGCACACAGACAGCGACAGCAAAAGTTCTCAAGATTCTCGACTTCCTGAACGGATTGCCATGACTGACAAATGCCAGGTCCGGATTTCAGCTAAGGACTTTAGCGAGTTGCACGGTCATCTTTTCCCTGGCGACCGCGACGAGCACGGGGCTGTTCTGCTAGCGGGGGTGTCTCAGTCGCGTAACCGCTGGAGCTTCCATGTCCGCGAGGTTCACATAGCACGAGAGGGAACTGACTATGTAAAGGGAAACATCGGATATCGGGCATTACACCCCACGTTTATTCATCGATTGATCACTCGTGCTCGTGATCAGAGACTAGCGTATCTCGCGGTTCACAATCACGAATCGGACAGAAGTGTCGGGTTTAGCCAAATCGACATGGAGTCTCACGAGCGAGGGTACCCCGCCCTGCTACAGATCTCCAGAGGTATGCCAGTGGGCGGTGTTGTATTTGGTCATAGGTCAATGCAGGTCGACGTTTGGATTGCCGGCGGACCGAGACTTGAGCTTGATGAGGCAACAGTGGTGGGGAGTACCGTCCAACGATTGACCCCGTCTCCAAGGCGCTCGGGAGCGAGGCATTCACCGGAGCCATTCGAACGTCAAGTCCGAATGTTCGGCGAGGACGGCCAACGCGAATTGGGCAGGTGTCAGGTTGGAATTCTCGGGCTAGGCGGTATCGGCAGCTTGGTCGCTGAGTACCTGGCCCGCTTGGGCGTTGGTCGCTTTCAGCTGGTAGATCCTGACACCGTCGAATTGTCAAACCTGTCGCGCATTGTTGGCGCGTCCTCGTCAGATGCCGCCCAAAAGCGCTTGAAAGTCGACGTGGCGGAGCGCTTGATTCGCGAAGCCAACCCTACAGCACATGTGGAGACGATTGCTGATGACCTCGCCAAGGATTCAGTTGCACGAAGGCTCGTCGAGAACGACTACTTGTTCTTGGCGGCTGATTCCATGAGGGCGAGGCTCGTCTTCAATGCAATTGTTCATCAGTATCTCATCCCAGGTGTGCAGTTGGGGTCAAAAGTTCGTGTGGACGAGGGCGGCAAGATCATTGACGTGCTAAGCTTGAATCGACCCGTTCGCCCAGGGCAGGGTTGCCTATGGTGTAATCAACTCATCGATTCTACTGCGCTCGCTACTGAAGCAAAGACTGATGCGGAGCGTGAAGCCCAGGCATATGGGATCGGCGAACCCAACCCCAGTGTTATCGGCCTGAACGCCATATCAGCTGCTCATGCGGTAACGGACTTTATGCTCGACTACCTGAATCTGCGCCCTGAGCCAGACCTTCTTCGCTATGAGCAGTACGACCTCTCTAAGCGCTCTCGGTCAATGGTCGAGCCGCGCAAGGCAGCAGATTGCTCTGAGTGTTCCAGTGATGGTCTCCGTTATGCTCGCGGCGACGCCGTCGGGCTTCCAACTATAGAAGGGTGATTTCTGCTTCTAGGCACGTCCTGGCATCAGCGATCACGCATCCCCATTTGGTTTCTCCCATGCTTGCAGCGCTTGGCTTGTGTTACTGGCAGTCGGCAAGGCCACGTGGTCGCACGGGCTCAAGGCCATTGTCGCCGAAAGAGCCGCAAAAGGGACCGCGCGATTCGCCTTCCCATTGAGGGCTGCTTGACCGGGATCACGTTCCCCTGACCCCGAAGCGCACCGTGAGACTCCGGTAATTCCGGTAGTGCTGCAACGTCCGTCAATACCTTCTTTCCCAAAGAGCGCATGTCGTTGGGCAGGTCGTCGAGCGCCGCATTGGCTTTGGCTAGGACGATCGATCTATAATCAGATCCCACCCTCAACTGTTCACGAGCGTGAAACAGAGTTGCCCATGCGCTCGTCGCCGGAGCGTTCGCCTCCTTCGCGCTAGTGATCGAGGTCATGTACAGGTCGTGCCCTTCCTCAACCCGACCATCCCGGTACGACAACAGCCCCGACGTGGCGAGGTATGCTGCGCGCATGGCGGGATCAAGGCCTGCCTTGCGTATTCGTGCAAATACTGCTCGCGCCTCGTCGACACGGTCCGCAGTGGCCAGCGTAAAGGAGAGGTTGTTGAGTAACAGCGCATCATCGGGATTGGCTTCTAGGCCACGCCGAGCAAACAGCGCACCAAGTTCGAGATCGCCGAGAGCGACGGCAGCGAGGAATGAGCCGAATGCAGCCGGGCGAGTAGCGAACGGTTCATCGAGCTGCCATTCCTCGGCGGCACCAACAGCCTCTCCCCACGCGCCGGCGACGAATCTCTCCCACGCCCGGGCCTCATACGATCGTGGCGTCTCGTAAGCGCTCGGATCTATCTCGAGCAACTGATTATCGCGCCTGACCGCCCAGGAGACTTGCGCTAGGGCATTTTCCGTCGGCTGCGTCAACGCTCGCCGAAACAGACGCCGAATGTCTGACCGCTTCGCAGCTCCGAGCTCAGCAGTACCGATTGCACAAGCCAATTCACTCACGTGCCACGCCGTGAAATGACCCGAGTCAATCAGCCTGCGGCCTGATTTGATGGAACCGGGAACTCTGCCCGCTACCGAAGCAGCGGCAATCTCAGCCGCCAACAGCCAAGGATCGGACCTTGCTTTCACGGCGTGGCGCAGGATGTGGTGGGCCTGCTCGGGGTCTTGCTTGTGCATGAAAAACCGGGCCGCGGAACGCACGACAAACCGGTTGTCGGGAGCGAGGGATAACGCAATCCGCACCGCGTGCTCAGAGGGATTGACCTGGCCCAGCACGGCGTACTCTCTGGCAAGATCTATCCAACCGAGAGCATTACGCGGACCAGACTGTAGTCGACGGCGAAGGCTGCTGATCCGCTGCCGACGAGCGTCCACCGTTAGTGCAGGGGGATCACCCGCTTTGCCGTGCCCCGGTTCAACGATAAAGCGTGCCAGTCTCGCCGCGACGGGAGATGCCTCAGATCCCGAGGCGAGCAAGTACTCCGCAGCCTCACGCGCAATGTCATGGCGTTCAAGTACGAGAGCTGCCCCAACCAGATCTGCGCCGAACGTGGCTGATCGATGCCGTTCCCAAGCCGCAAGATTCTGGAGTAAGCCCTTCTGGTCGAGCCCGGCGCGCCCGCTACCCGCCGTCCCCGGATAGCCCAGTTCGCCAAGCGAAGCGGTCACCCAAGAGGGACGCCATCTCGGAACGACCCTCCGTTCGGGATCCTCAAACCGTGACGACACCTGAACCTCTTTGCCCACCGGTCATCCGGTGCTCTGCGCGAGTTGCGAGAAGGTTCAACCAAGCAACGTAACGCTCCAACGAGTACCGATTGCCTGGAATCTGCCTGTTCTTGGGATGTCCACGAAGGCCCGGGTCCGGCTCGCACAGTTGCCTGACGATTTGTATCAGTTCGCCACGCTCAGCATCGGGTATCAGTTGTTCGACGTCATGCAACGCCTTCTCAAACGCCGAGTACAGGTATGGAAGTACCTCCAGGTACGACCCGACCCACTGGTGGGGCCAATGACTCCTGTCGAGATAACTGAGAAGCAATGGAGTCATGCTGCCGGTTGTGAAAAAGAAAACGATCATGCTGCCCAAGTGGTACGCGTCGCAACCTATCCGTCGAGCAGCCCAGTCGGTTGGCGGCTCACCATACAGCACTTCGGGAGGCGCGTAGGCCGGATCCCCCGCAACCACATCATCCTCATGTGGCGGGCGCTGTCCTCGAACGGCCGCTCTACCGAGGTCGGCGACCTTCGACGACGTTCGTCCATCGAACAGCAGTACGTTTGAGGGCTTGAGATCTTGATGTGCTGCTCCGATGCCGTGCAGCTGGCGAAGTCCCGTGGCGATTTGGTGCAGAGCGCGCAGGGCCCACGCCGCATCGAATCTCTCGGCGGCATCCATCTGCACGCGGACGTCGCCCTCAGCCAGCTCGAAGATGATGTACTGAACGGTGGCGATACCAGCGACGCGTGGAACCGTGACCTTTCCGTCGGCAATCGCCATCACCACACGAGACAGCCTGCGATCACGACACTGGCTCAACAGGTCGCGCTCGAAGTTGAACGCCTCGAGAAGGGGCTGTAGTTCACGAGCTGGGTCCTTGGATTCGGCGATTCTCGAGAAGAAGTCCAGTGCCTTCAGATATGCACGCTGCCCGGACGAAGCCTCAACGATGTATCCAACTGAGAAATTTGCGCCCGTAGCACCTGGCCGCGTTTGAGCGCGCTCGACGACCTTCCAACCGCCGTCAAGCGTCATGCCGACCAGCATGGACGCGGGGTTGGACCGCTCCGGGTGTGGTGTACCGCCCGCGATCTCGTCGTCTTGACCCATAGTCAGGATCTCCCCTGTCTCACCTGTTCACGGACACTGAGGGAGTGAGAGCAAATTGTTGTTCCACACGCCATCAGCGTAGGTCCTGAGGTAGGGAGCCTTTCCCGGTTCGCGAACAATGCCAACATCGGCGCGCCGGCTGTACGCGTCCAGCGTGTAGAACGTATAGGCGCCAGCGTCGATCCACGCGATCACCTGTTCTCGAGTCCACACCTGACCATTGGTGCCAACATGAGTGATGTGCTCATGCGGACTCTGCGGATGCGGCTTCCGAATGCATGTGATTCTCACGTCCGACATTTTGCCCTCCTCTTGGGTGTTGTATTGATGTTCAATGCAACATACTGCTCAAAAAAAAGAGACTGTCAGAGCAGCGTCCCCTGCTCCGCTACAGAGGCCGAGTCCGACGCACCACGAACCAGCCCGATTTCCTGAAGTCGAATCCTCATCGCGGTGTTGGATACCTGAAAACGACGAGCCAGCTCGCGTATGGAGGATTCAAGCGTAACGTCGAATTCCACGGCGGCACCCTTGAGCAAGTCTGCGGGCATCAACAGCGTCGCAGCATAGTGGTCGACCGCTCGGCGAACCATAGGACTATCCTGGCCCTCCGTGATGGACCGCCTTTCAAGATCGCGGAACCGGACCATCGCCGCGGTCTTCATTTCTCGAGAGTATCCGGCGATGCGTTCAGCGAGACGCACCGCCAGAACGTTCACTGGCCCTTTCGCCGCAGATCGCTGGAGCGGCCTATACGGCGTTGACTCAAAGAGCGCCACTTGCTCCGTGACGCTTGCTGCAGCAGAAAAAAGGTCCGCGTGCCCTGCCTCGTGAGCCTTCGTGAAGCGCTCGACCCCAGGCTGGCCCCGGAAGAGGTCGGCGTACTTCTCGTTTAGCACCACCTCTCGTCGCTCGGGTCGAATGCAGCCAAGGATCCTCTCGCCCGGCTCCTCGGTCACAATCTCATACGAAATGCTAAGACCGAGAATCTGCTCGAGCACGTGGTCGACTGGAACTGGAGGGCGCCCGTCCCACAGCAGGCGCTCGCGTAGCTGCCGCAGCCGGCCATATGCTCTTGCTTCAATCATGTTGGTCCAGGAACTGCGCGTCATCAGAATCCTCTAGGCCTTCGGCTTCCGCGACTGCTTCCGTTCGATGAATTCCAGCAACTCATCCAACAACTTGTCCTGCTCCTCTACGGAGTGCTGGCGAATGTTTCGGTAGAGCCGAAGCGATTTTGGCCGAGCGACCACTTCTTCGATATCGCTCGGAACTCTTTTCGCGAGTGAGAAGAGCTCTTCGCGATCGTCGGCCGACAATTTGAGAACCTTCGCAGCCAATTCAATTTTTCCTTCCGCAGGGGGTGGAACGCGTCCCCCTTCGATCTTGGATACATAAGTGAAGTCGAGACCCAGAGCTTCGGCCAGGTCTCGCTGCGTTAGCTTCGCCCGCAGCCGATGCGCCCGCAGGCGCGCTCCGAACGCCTTGCTCACTGTCACCACCGAGTATGGATTGTGTTGAATGGCAAGTCAAGTCCCGTCATTGGGTCAACCGTACCCTAGGCCGCTACCGGCCAATCGGAGTACAACGCCTCTGCCTGCTCCATGATCCGCTCGACGAGCGGATCGAAGTCTTCCGCCCGTACCTCCCTCTTACGCAGCACGCGCTTCACCGCCGCCCGGATCTCCGCCTTCACGTCATCTCGGTGTGGCTCCGCCCAATCCACTTTCAGATTCCGCTTGACCGTCTGCACGACGTCATGGATGAGGTCCCGCAAGAACTCGACACCATACGCCTTGTTGTGATGCGCGGCGACCGCGTCGTAAAACGCGAGCTCCTCTTCATCCAAGCCCAGCTCTTTGGCGCGGACCTCGGATTCCTGGATCTCGCGATGGATCTGCAACATCGCCTTGATTACGGCCGCGGCATCGATCAGGCGGTTGTGGTACTTCTGGAGCGTCTCCTCAAGGAGCTCTCTGAAGCTTTTCGCCATCGCGAGGTTCCGATTCTGGCGGGCGGCGATCTCCTCATACATCAGCTTCTCGAGCAGCTTGAGGCGCAGGTTGACGAGGGGCCGGTCCTTGAACGTCTGCAAGAATCTGTCGTCGAGGATCGAGATGTCCGCTCGCTCGATGCCGGCGACCTTGAAAATGTCGACCACGCCTTCCGACTCCACGCTGTCATCAACGAGGTCGCGCACTGCCCGGTCCAGCTGCCCCGGCACGCGTGGCCCCAGAATCACCTTCAGCAGCTGCTTCCGCACGCGCTGATAGAAAATGACCTCGTCCGCGAGAGGTCGGCAGTCGTCCAGGTGTTTGACCAGAAGAAACGCCTGCGTCAGGCGTAGCTCGGCTTGGAGGTAGGTGTCTCGCAGTTCATCGTCCTCGGCGAGATGCCCGTAAACCGAGGCGTAACGATCCTCGAGGTCGATCCCAGAGAGCCTACGCCAGTCCCCGTACTTCACGCCCTGAGGCAGTAGGGCTTGCACGTCACGAAGGGCAGCAAAAAACACTGGCTTCGCCTCCTCCGACAGCTCCGGCGCGGGGTTACCACGGCCGCCCCCCGCCGAGTACTGCGCTGTGGCCTCGCGTAGGTCGTCTCCGATGCCGATGTAGTCGACTACCAGGCCGTGCGGTTTGTCGCGGAAGACGCGATTCACACGCGAGATCGCTTGGATAATCGAGTGCCCACGCATCGGCTTGTCGATGTAGAGGGTGTGCAAGCACGGGATGTCGGTGCCAGTAAGCCACATGTCGCAGACGATGACGAGTTTGAGCGGGTCGTCAGGATCGACCATCCTCTGTTTGATCGCGTCGCGCTGAACTTTAGTGGTGATGTGGCCTGCTTCACTCCATGCAGGTGGGTCAATACCTAGATCCCCGGTCATCACGATCTTTACCTCAGGGCAACCTGGTAGGGCCGTGAGCGCATCGAACACGCGGACGCAGTTCTCACGCGTCATGCACACTATCATCCCCTTCCCCTCGAGCGTCGCGATTCGATCCTGGAAATGCGCCAAGAGGTCTTTCGCCAACTCGGCGACTCGGTCCTTGGCGCCGGCCGCTTTGGCAAGAGCCGCCCAACGACTCTTCTTCTGCTCGAGTTCAGGGACCTCTGCGTCGCGCGTGATTTCTTCGAGGGCCGCATCGATATCAGTGTGTGCCAAGTGCAGCTTGATTTGCCGAGGCTCGTAGAAGATGGGAACGGTCGCGCCGTCTTCCTGCGACTGTTTGATATCGTACCAGTGGATCAGGTCGCCGAAGACTTCGGCCGTATCCGCGCCGCTGAAATTGATCGGGGTGCCGGTGAAGCCAATGCGCCGCGCGTTGGGGAGGGCTTCGGCGAGGTAGCGCGCGTATCCCGATGCAAAACCGTACTGGCTGCGATGAGCCTCGTCCGCGATCAGGATGACGTTGGTTCTGTCGGAAAGCACCGGGTGGGCAATCTCATCGTCG
>Ga0210382_10000488_pt1 | contig 14196 bp, 13 predicted proteins | sample PLMedo_FD_155452 | JGI IMG/M metagenome (GOLD analysis project Ga0210382, IMG submission 155452) | Groundwater sediment microbial communities from an aquifer in East River, Colorado, USA - PLM0_60_coex redo | ecosystem: Environmental > Terrestrial > Soil > Riparian zone | place: USA: East...
ACGTCAGCTCGGCGGCGCCGCAGAACAATGGGAAGAGCTCCCCTTTCGCCATGCCGGCCTTCATCGCGGCGATCGCCTCGTCGCGGCCGATCTCCTCACCGCCGAGGTAGCGCTCGAGCAGCGTGTCGTCGGTCGCGGCGATGCTCTCGATCAATTCCTGGGAATACTTGTCGAATCGATCCTTGTACTCGTCGGGAACGTCGACCTCGTCGTACTCGCCCGCCTTGGTCCCCTTCTTGTAGAGATGCGCCTTCTTCGAAAAGAGATTGATGATCCCGTGGAACTCCAATCCCTCGCCGACCGGGATCTCCACCGGGATCACCTTGGGCGTCAGCTGATCTTTGATCTGATTGAAGACACGCTCGAAGTTGGCGTGCTCTTTGTCCATCAACGACACGAAGAACAGGCGGGGCAGCGCGCGGCGCTCGCAGTAGTCCCACACCTTTTCGGTCCCGACTTCCACGCCGGCCGTCGCGGACAGGACGACGACGGCGGAATCCGCGGCGTAAACGCCCGCGAGGGCATCGCCGGTGAAATCCAGGTATCCGGGGGTGTCGATCAGATTGAGCTTCGTGTCCATCCACTCGGCGACAGCGAGGGCGAGGTTGATGGAATACTTGCGTTCGATTTCGTCGGCGGTGTAATCGGTGAGGGCGGTGCCATCCTTAACGGATCCGTGCCGTTTGCTCGTTCCGGCCACGAACGCCAGCGCATCGACCAGGGAGGTCTTGCCGCTCGCGCCGTGGCCAACCACGGCCACATTGCGGATCTCCGGTGTCTTATACACGCGCATGGGCGCATGCAACTCCTGCAGGGGTTGCGAAGAATATGAACCTCCCGGAAGTGAGACGGCTAGGCAGACGCTCCGGCGCCTCGGGGTGAGGCTGTGGCAACGGAGCGGCACTGTTGGCGCCGGCTCCACGGTTCAGGCCCTGCGGCAAGCCTCGCTGCCACAAGACGCTAGGGGGCTCGCGGTGGCATTCAGCTTGCGCAAGGTGCCGGCGGCTGGCTTCGCTCCTTGCGGGCCACGAACGCAGCTGTCCTTAAGACAAACACATGCCAAAGCGCAAGTCGCTTGCACGCCCGCCGCGGATCCTCATTGCCAGTGACCAGAACCACGGCCTGCGGGACCTCGAGAGCTTCCTCAGTCGACACGGCTATTCCGTGCACCGCATGTATGCGGGCACCCCCGTGCTCAAGCGGGCACGGAGCGTACGCCCGGATGTAGTGCTCCTGGACGCCGAGCTCGCCGATCGCCAAAGCCTGGATCTCAGCCGCAAGCTGCGCGACGATCCGATGGTGGGCGCGAGCACGCCGATCCTCCTCCTGGTGGTGGGCCAGCCCACGCACCGGGACCACGTCGCCGCCCTCCGGGCCGGTATCTGGGAGCTCCTGCTCCAGCCCCTGAACGCGAACGATCTGCTCCTAAAACTCGATACCTACGTCCTCACCAAGGTTGAGGCCGACCGCGCGCCCAAGGACCGGGTAGACACCGTGACCGGCCTGTACACGACGGCGGGGCTGGCGCGCCGCGCGCGGGAGCTGATCTTCCAAGCCTCGCAGCACAGCACGGCTGTCGCTTGCGTAGTCTTCGCTCCAACGCTTGAGGTCGGGGCGGGAGCCACCGCCGAGCTGGTGCCGGAGGTCGTGCGCGTCTTGAAGACCCACGGTCGCCGCTCCGATGCGATCGGAAGAGTGGGGCCAACCGAGTTCGCCGTGGTCGCACCGGGCACGGACGCCGCGGGCGCCGTCAAGCTCGCCCAGCGGTTCCGGCGCTCCGTACAGGCCGAGGCAACGCGGTTCGCCTTGCGAGCCGGTTGCAATGCCGTCGGAAATGTTCGCGACGCCCCCGTGGAGCCGAAGGACTTGTTGGCGCGTGCCGCTCGCGCCCTGCAACTGGCCAAAGCTGAAGGCAAGTGGATCCGTTCGTGGCGCCAACGACCATAACAGCGGCGTGGCTTACCGGTTGCTGTGCACGCCGAGTATCGCTCCGGGCGTCCGCGCGATGATCTTGAGGTCTTCAAGCACCGACTGACGCCGGATGTACTCGAGGTCCAAGGAGAGCTTGCGGCGGACATCTTCCACCGTGCGGTCGTAGGGAAGATTGACCTGGGCCCAGCCGGTGATGCCAGGGCGTACACGCTGTCGTTCCGGGTAGCGCTCGACCCGCGCTCGCAGCCGCTCGAAGATCGTCGGCTGCTCCGGGCGCGGCCCCACGACATTCATGTCACCACGCAGCACGTTGATCAGCTGGGGCAGCTCGTCCAGGCGGGACCGGCGCAGCATGCGCCCCAGCCACGTCACTCGCGGATCGCCGGGGGTGGCCCATACCTCACCCGGGTTGCAGCGGCCGGGCGCCGCGACCGTCATGGTGCGGAACTTATAGATTGTGAACAGCTTGCCGCCGCAGTCGCTGTGGCGTCGGCCGTTCCTCGACGCCTGTGCACCCGCGCGTCGGTCGATGCCGACCCGGTTTTGCGCGTAGAAGATCGGTCCGCCGGACGTGAGCCTGATCAGCAGCCCGATCAACACCATCAGCGGTGCAAGGGTCGCGAGGCCCACCGCGGCCACAGCGATATTCAACCCCCTGCGCAGCACGTCCCGGAGCGGCTGTCGCTGAAACGTTGCGCGGGACCCCGGATTCGCCCCGGGGAGAGCATGGATGGCGTATCTGACGCAGGTCATCGGGGTCGGCACCCTTGCAGCCGCCGTGCCCCGGCGCTATCGCAAAAACCTGGCTCAGATCAACGGCTTACTGTCACGCCCGCGTCGCTGTCGCACGCCAGCGACATGCTGGCTGTTAGAGATGTGCGACACGGTGGGGTCAGTTGTCCCTCGGCGTCGACAGGTCTGCGGGCAGGCCGTATCGCTTGATCATGCGGTACAACGTCGCGCGGTCGACGCCGGCAACCCGTGCGGCCTCCGACATGTTGCCACCCACCTGCGTCACGAGTTGCGCGAAGTATTGGAGCGCGAACTCGCTCATCAAGCGATCCCGCGCGGCGTAGTAGGGCTCTCCGCTGGGGACTGCGGGTGCAACGCCCCCCCACCCGGCTGCGGCTGGTTGATAGCCGAGTTCCGGAATGTGTTTCGGCTCGATGGCGGTGCGCGGTTCCAGCAGCACCACCATGTGCTCGATGATGTTCTGGAGTTCGCGCACGTTTCCCTGCCACGGACGCGCGCGCAGCGCCCGCACGGTCGCGTCGCGGAATTTGGGCCGCGGCGTTGTCGGGCCGTGGTGACGACTCCAATAGTAGGCGAGGAAGTGCTCTGCAAGCAGCTCGATGTCCCCCGGCCGATCGCGCAGCCGGGGCACGTGGATTGGCACGACGCGCAGGCGGTAGTAGAGATCCTCGCGCAGAATCCCGGCCTTGACGGCTGCCTCCGGATTCGCGTTGGTGCAAACGATGAATCGGATGTTGACCACGGCGTCCGTGGCTTCGCTGCCGACTCGCCGCACGACGCCGTCCTGGATCACGCGCAGCAGCTTTGCCTGCACCGGTTTGGGCATCTCGACTAGCTCGTCGAGGAGCAGGGTTCCCCCGTTCGCAGTTTCGAGAAGGCCGGGTTTGTCCCGCAGCGCACCGGTGAACGCGCCTTTGCAGTGCCCGAACATCTCCGACTCGAGGAGGGGCTCCGGCAGCGCCGCGCAGTTGAGCGCCACGAGCGGCCGGCTGCTACGCCGGCTGTGCTCGTGGATGAACTGCGCGATGAGCTCCTTGCCGGAGCCGCTGTCGCCAGTGATGAAGACCGACGCATCCGTCCGCGCCACGCGGCGCGCAAGGTCCAGCACCCGCCGGAACGCGGGCGCCATGCCGAGCATAGTGACCCCCTCGCTCTGTCCGTGCGCGCGCGCAGCACCGACCACGCGGGACTCCCGCGCCACCATCACGGCGTGTGCTGCTCGGCCCAGTAGGATCTGAAAGTGGGTTGCCGAAAACGGCTTGGGGAGATAATCCCATGCGCCCGCCCGCAGCACTTCGAGATTCGAGTCGAGGCTCGGCCTTCCCGTGATCACGATGACGATCGTGTCCGGCTGGGCGTCGAGGCAGGTGCGCAGCAGTTGGAGGCCGGACACCTCGAGCATGTAGAGATCGAGGAGCACAATATCGAACTTGTCGCGTTTGAGGGTCTCGCTCGCCTCCTCGCCGCCGCTGCAGGCGGTTACCTGATAGCCCTCGTATCGCAGGACATTGGAGCAGCTCTCCCGCAGGGAGCGCTCGTCATCGACGATGAGCACTCGGATGCTCGCCCTGACTTCCGGCGTAAGCCGGGGCAGGCTCGCCGTCGGCACGGGCGCGCGCCCGCCCTCACGGGTAGGCAGAGATCGGTCGTCTGATGCTGGCGCGCTCATCACGTTCCCCAGACCCTACCTCGATCGCTCGTACTGACTGCTGAAGGTCCTGCGGCCCAATCCTCCGGCCAGACAGCAAGTGGTGCATCTACAGGGACTTTCAGCCCCTGTCAAGTGCGTTGTGGCGCATCCGCGACAAGTGGGTGCTGCTCCGCGCGCCGCTGACGAACATGCCACTCGGGCGCACAACTGGGCGTCGCAGCCGGGACGCGGTGCTGTGGAGCAGTGCCCTAAGTCGCGCGACACCATTCGGTTTTCAACCGGGCGCGACCACTAGGCGCCTGGCCCAAAACTTGATGGGTTGGAAGGCCGACGCCACACACGGGCCCACCGCAGCACCCGGGAGAAGCGCGCCTGACCAATCCTGGTTTATCCCCGTCGGGGCTGGCGCTCATTGCGAGCACCGATGCTTGGTCGGTTCGCGCGCTGGGAAGTGTGCTCGAGCCGGCCGGGTATCGCGTGCTCCGTGCGACAACCGGTGCCGAGGCGCGGGAGGGGGCACGGAGCGCGCGGCCAGACTTCATCCTCATTGCCCCACAGGTGGGCGATCGGAGCGGCGTGGAGCTGTGTCGCGAGCTGCGCCAAGACCCCGAAGTGACAACAGACACCGCGATCATCGGCATCACGTCAGCAACCACGCGCGCGCAACGCCTGAGCTGGCTGCGGGCGGGGGCATCGGCCTGTGTCGGCTTCCCGTTTGAGGGGGAGGAGCTGCTGTTGAAGCTCGCCTGGCACGTGCGGGCGAAGCGAGAGGCAGACCACGCCCGGGCATTGGCCCTTGTGGACGGCCCGACCGGCTTCTACAACCGGGCCGGGCTGCAGCGCCGCGCCCGTGAGCTCGTGGCCGGAGCGCTGCGCCTGCATTCCGCGATGGCGTGCGTCGCGTTCGGAACCGACCCCCGTGCGGAAGCGCGCGGCGACGAGCCCCTCAGCGCGGTGCGTGCCGTGATCCAGGCTCGCCTCGGACGGCTGTTGCGGGCGAGCGCGCGACTGTCCGATACAATCGGATGGTGGAAGCCCACCGACTTCGTAGTGCTCGCGCCGACGACCAACGCTGCGGGGGCAGAGCGGCTCGCCCGGCGGCTGAGCGACGCCATCGAGGCAGCGTCCCCGGCGTTCGACGTGCGCGCCGGATATCACGCGGTTGCCGACGTGCACGCGACTCCGGTGGAGGCCGAGGACCTGCTCGACCGCGCCGGGAAGGCACTGGCAGTCGCGCGCTCGACGCGGGGCGGGGCGCGGATCCGGCGGTTCGAAGCGGAGCGCTAATCCGGCAGGACCCCTCTAGGCCCGTGTTGATTGGGTTTTCTCACGTCTAGCGGGCCCGCCGACCTGGGTGCAGGTTAGCCGAGCCCTTAACAGCCGTGCGGATGCCCAAAGATCGCCTCGTCTCCAGCTCCCTGTCGCGGACACGCCACACTGGTAACCGCGCTCCCTGGAAGCACCTCAAGGATCGGCTTGCGGTCGTGCCCTCACCGATCCTGCAGACCGCCGCCCGGCGAGTCGCCGTGGCCTACGAGCGCGAGTGCGGCGAGACGGCACAGGGCCCGGAGGTCGCTGAAGTGCTCGTGTCGCTCGCGCTGGGCGTGCACCGTCGGCAAACCGACCCGCTCGCCCCAATCGACCCAAGACTCCGCACAGCGCTCGGCCAGCGCCTCTTGGAGCTCCTTCACGCCGAAGTCATGCACGGCTGGTCTCAAAACGTCGCTGTGCACTCCCAGGTACGCGCGATCTGCACGGCGATCAAGCGCGTACGAGACGTCATCGACCCCGACTGGCTGCGGCAATTCGCCTCGCGGCTCTCAGTTCCGGATGGGCTGGAGCTAGTGGTCGATCTCGCACACGACCTGCGCTCGCCGCTTACCTCTATTCTCTTTGTAGCAGACGCGCTGCAGCGCGGGCAGAACGGCCCGGTGAACGAGATCCAACGGCGCCAGCTCATGATTGTCTATGGCGCTGCCCTCGGGTTGAGCTCCGTTACAAGTGACATCATCGAGTTGGCCCGCGGCGGCGACCGGCTGCTAGAGAGACAGCCGGTGCCGTTCGCCATTACGACGGTGCTGGACTCGGTGCACGACATCGTGCGGCCGATCGCGGAAGAGCGGCGGCTCGCCATGCGGGTGTCGCCGCCGGCCAACGACCAGCGCCTGGGCCACCCCGTAGCGTTGGGTCGGGTCCTCCTGAATCTCACGACGAACGCCCTCAACGTCACCGAGGCAGGGTTCGTCGAGATCGCGTCGCAGGAATCCGGGCCCAGCACGATCGAGTTCTCCGTGCGGGACAGCGGGAAAGGCATCGACCCGCAGCTCATCGACATCGTGTACCAGCCGGCCCGGCGAGCGGTGTACCGGCGCGGGCGTTTATTCTCCGAGACAGGGCTCGGGCTCATGATGTGCCGGAAGCTGCTCGCGGCGATGGGTTCCGAGCTCCAGGTCGAAACACGCGCTGGGTGGGGCACCCGATTCTACTTCGAGCTCGATCTCCCGCGGTGTCGCCAACCAAGTTCGCCGCCGGTTCCGGGCAGCCTCGCTCCTGCCCGGCGCCGCCCGCGGATCGGCCTGCCAAGGCTCCGCGTCTCGCATCGCGCGTTGGGGTAAACAGGCAACGGGGGCAAGGACAACCGCTTGTCCCAACCCCCGTTGCCTGCAACCTGCGGTGGGTCTCCTTAGTCGCCTACAGCTTCCATCTCTTGATCTGCCACCTCGTCATGATCCTCGTGGTTGTCGCGTACGTGTTCCACGAGCCTGTGCAGAATTTGCAGACTTCGGAGATTGAGTGCGAATGCCGTCACCTTGTCGCCTCCCGTCAGCGCGGCCTCAGCCTGCGTGCGCAGATCCTTGACGTGGGCGAGTATGGCCCGAATTCGCGGTGCGTCGCGAGTGCCAAGGAAATTCTCAATTCGCGCGACCGCCGTATCGACGGCCGCTCCGGTGCGCTCCGGTGCGTTCGGGAACAGCTCGATGACCGCGGACAGCACGTAGCGGAAGGCGGCCCGGAGATCGGCGCGGGCGGCGGCGGTATCGCCCCGCTGGAATGCGGCCCACGCCGAATCGCGGCTCGCGCGCGCGGAGTCGAGATAGGCGATCGCAATCGGATCATCGGTGGTCCGCAGAGTATCGATCACCCGTCTGAACCAGCCCTCGTAGTTCGTGCCGCCGCCCGGCGTGGCCGCCACGTTGTCGGCGATCACCTGCGCGTTCTGCGCGACCGCCAGCTCGTTCGCAGACGCGCCCCCCCCGGTCGGATCCTGACTACACGCCGCCGCGAACGTGAGGGCGGCAAGTGCGATCATGATTCGCTTGTGCATTAGTCGCTCCGTGAAAAGTCTGGCTCTTTGACGGTGAAGCTTAGATGTCGTTAAGACTCGGTGGGAGGGGGTTCAGGTAACGGGACGGCGGGTGTCGGAGGTGCGAGGGGTGGCTGACCCGGCGCCAGGTGATGCGGGACAGGTGCGAGTCGAAACGCAGCGAGGCCGGCGAGACCCATAACCCCACCCGCGAGCAAGAAAGACGTGACCGGGCTCACGTCGTACATCGTCCCGATGAGCGGCGGACCGGCCGTGCGTCCCAGCGCGCTGATGGCCTGCGCCGCCCCCAATACCGTCCCCTGCTCGTTGGGGTCGGCGTAGACGGATACCAAACCGGTCGCCGCGGGGGAGAAGAGGCTGTTTGCGACCGCCAGCACGAACGTCCATCCGTATAACAGCGCCGAGCCTGGCAGGAACGGCACGATGGCAATCGAAACAGCCATGCCGAACGTGCCGACGATGACCAGCGTGCGCTCACGGGTACGCCGCACGAGTTTCCCGAAGAGGTAGCCCTGCACCGCGGCCGCGGTCACGCCGATGATGATGAAGAGAAATGTCAGCTGCAGCTGCTTCCATCCCAGTACCGCGATCGCACGGAGGGGCAGTGCGGCGGTGTACCCCGCGAAGCCGAGCGGGACCAGCGCCCACACCACCATGAGGGGACGCAGCCGCGGCCGCGCGATCGCTTCGCCGATATGCCGCAGGTCGAAGAGCGGCCGCTTCACGCGGTGCTCATGTCGCAACGATTCGGGCAGTATGAAGTACGCCGAAACAAAGTTGGCGAGCGACAACCCCACCGCGACGAGGCCGGGCGCCGCATGCCCCAGGTAGTGGTCGGCGAGTCCTCCGATCGCGGGCCCCGCGCTGAATCCGATGCCGAACGCCGCGCCGACGATGCCCATGCCGCGCGAACGCTCTGCCGGGGTGGTGATGTCCGCCATGTATGCCTGCGCCGCCGAGATGTTGCCGCCGGCAAACCCGGAGACGACGCGTGACAAGAACAGCACCCAGTACGAGCCGGCGAAGGCAAAGAGGGTGTAGCCCACCGCGTTGACGAGCATCGTGGTGAGGAGGACCGGCCGGCGTCCGATCCGGTCGGAAAGCTTGCCGAGTAGGGCCGTCGCGACGAACTGCATGAACGAGTAGACGCCGAGTACCGCACCATACGCGAGGCCCCCTGCCCCAAAGCGCTGGGCGTAGAAGGGCAGGATCGGCATGACGATCCCGAAGCCGATCAGGTCGATCAGGACGGTGAAGAAAATGACGCCGGTGCGGGCGCGGGAGGCGGGCATGGGCGGGAGGAATATACCCGACATGGAAATGCTTGCGGTTCGGAAGGTTGCAGGGCCGCGAAAATGGAGGCACACTTCCACAGCCCCTGCCACCCGCCCGTTCCACACAGGTCCATGGAGACCACAATGCGGACATTTGTCTTGAGAACTGTGACGATCGCGGGCGCGATCGTCGCCGCGGCATGCGTCGAGTCGGCACCCGTCAGTCCAACAATGACCAGCGCCACGCAAGCCCCATCCGGCAGTCCCACCCTGCAGCTCGTTGCCGCACCAGCCAGCGTCAAATCCTATATCATCGACTTCACAGGAACCGCGCTGCCTGCGAATCTCGCAGCGCAGGTCGCAAAGGCCGGCGGCGTGTTGACGACGAGCATCGACCAGATTGGCATCGCCGTCGCGACGTCCGACGATCCGACATTCGCGGACCGCGCCATCGCGATCAAGGGTGTCTACAGCGTGGAACCCGATCCGATAGTGCAGTGGGTGCAGCCGGAACGTGTTATCGAAGCGAACGAGTCTGATGCGAGCCCTGGTGGCGAGATGACGGTCGAGCCCAAAACGGCGTTTGGTGCAGCTGAACCCAACCGTCTCGCGCAGTGGGTGCCCGACGCCATGGCCGCTCCATCCGCCTGGGACGCGGGCGCGCGCGGTGCGGGAGCCCGCGTCGCCATCGTCGATGGCGGCATCTACAGCGCTCACGTCGACATCGCACCCGAGCTGGACGTCGCGCATTCACGCTCGTTCGTGCCGAATCAGCCATACAACTTTGATCAAGCACGCAACGTGCAGGGTCAATGCGTGCTCAACGACACCTTCTGGCATGGTACGCACGTCGCCGGCATCGTCGCAGCGCCCGCAAACAACTCGGGCACCGTGGGCATTGCGCCGAGCGCGACAATCATTGGCGTGAAGGTATTGCATTGCGGCAGCGGGGCATTCTCCTGGGTCCTCAATGGCATCGTGTACGCGGCAACGCCCACTGCCCAGGGAGGGGCTGGCGCAGACATCATCAACATGAGTCTGGGCGCCTCGTTCGAGCATCAAGCCCATGACACGACGGGGAAGGTGCTGCGAGACACAGTTACGGGCAAAGTCATCCACACGGCGCGCGGGGCGGCACAGCTCGCTCGCGCTATCGGCAAAGCGACCACGTACGCGTATCAGCAAGGTGTCACGGTCATCGCCTCCCTCGGAAACGAAGCCACAAACCTGGACCAGACCAACGACCTGCTGTCCCTGCCGGCTATGGCTCCGCACGTCATCGCCGTGTCGGCGACCGGACCAGTGGGGTACGCCCTCGGGGCGACCAACTTCGACCGGCCCGCGTCCTACACCAACTACGGTCAGTCGGCAGTGAGCTTCGCCGCAGGTGGCGGAGACTTTGTGCTGCCGGGCAACGACCTCTGCGGCATTCCTCGTAACCCGCCGGGAACCGGATTCCTCGTCGCTGCCTGCTGGGCGTTCGATCTGGTCTTGGCCCCCTGCCGTGGTCCGGTCGCCACCAACGACCGCGATTGTCTCGCCGCGGGAACCAGTATGGCGGCACCGGCGGTCTCCGGAGTGGCGGCGCTCATCATCGGAAAGTTCGGCCGCATCGGACCAGCAGCCGTCGAGCGGCGCCTGCGCCAGTCGGCGGACGACCTCGGTAAACCGGGCAACGACGACTTCTATGGAGGAGGACGCGTCAACGCGCTGCGAGCCGTTCAGTAGACCAGCGCGCAGACGCAGATGGACGTTCAGGCGGCTACGGATTCTCGTGGCGCTTGCCCCACGTCGAGCAGGATGCGGCCCGCCGTCGCGCCGAGGATGAGCGCTCCGCCCGCGAGCGTCGCGGGGCCGGGCGTCTCGCCGTGGACGAGCCAGGCCCAGATCGGATTCAGCACGGGCTCGATAAGAAGGAAGAGACCGACTTCGAGCGCCCGGACACGGGGCACCGCGCGCGCTAAGAAGAGGTACGGGATGCCGAGCTGGCACACGCCGAGAAACACCACGACGGCCCAATCGGCGGGCCGTCCGGCGGCGAGTGGCTGCGCCATCACCAGCGCGATCGCCCCGGCCGTCACGTTTCCTGACACCGCCGCCGCTGCGATCGACGCACCGCGCGCCGCCAGCCAGCGATAGCCCATCACGGTGAATGCCCACGTCACGGCGCAGATCGCCGCGAGCACGTTGCCCAACGCCGGATTCGGCGCTGTCGCCGATGGCCGATCGTGACCGAACAGGAACAGCCCGAGGCCCACACCCATCACTGCCATCTGCCAGATGTCGCGCCGTGTGGCGTGCTCGCCCAGAAGCACCGGCGCGAGGAGCAAGATGAACAGCGGGCTGGTGGACTGCAGGAAGATGGCGCTGGCCGCCGTCGTGTGTTTGTTCGCCTGCACGTATAGCAGCGTCGTCGCCGCGTAGGCGAAGCCGACGACGACGGTCCGCCAGGTCCAGCCACGCCGCGATTCGGGAACCAGGACGAGGATCGTGAGCATCGCGAACGCCGCTCGGAACGCCGCGAGCTGCCAGGCCCCGAAGCCGCACCACTTGATGGCCGCGCCGCCGCTCGAGAACAGGATCGCGGCGGCAATGATTTTCGATCGGGGACTCATGTCACCTCGCCGGGAGCGAGGAATATAGGCTACCTTCTGCTCGATGAAATTTCCGATCGTCACGGCATGCGTTCTCATCCTGGTCGGTTGCGCGAGTTCGAAGGCGAGCCCGTCACGCGACGCCGCACCAAGTCGCGACGTCGACCTTCTCACCCCGAACGAGCTCTCCAGTGTGACCGGATCCACCGTTTACGACGCCGTACGGCAGCTGCGGCCCGAGTGGATCCTGCGCAGCCACCCGAACCCGGTGCTGCCTAACCAGACGAATCTCATGCTCTATGTAGACGGGACTCGCTACGGGGCGGGCATCGATGGCTTGCAGTTGATTACAATCCGGGCTGCCCACTCGGTCCGCTACTTCTCCCCTGCCAATGCCGAAGCACGGTTTGGTCCCGGGCATCTCCTCGGCGCGATCGAGGTCCTCACCAATCCCCACTAGGCCCGCTGCGTGGAGATTCAGATCTTCGGAGTCCGCAAGAGCGCGGACACGCGCGCGGCGCTGCGCTTTTTCGCCGAGCGGCGCGTCAAGGTTCATTTCGTCGACCTGAACGAGCGCGCCGCGTCGGTCGGCGAGCTGCGGCGCTTCGCGCAGAAGTTCGGCGTCAGCGCGCTCGTCGACCGCGAATCGCGCCGGTTCGGCGAGCTGGGCCTGCGTTCGGCCATACTGAGTGACGAGCGTTGGCTGGAGAAACTCAGCCTCGAGCCGCTGCTGTTGCGCATGCCGCTCGTACGCAACCAGCAACAGCTCACGATCGGCGCCGCGCAGGAGACCTGGAACACGTGGTACGTCGCTGCGAAATCCTAGCGCTGGTCGTGTGCACCGCGTGCGCGACCGCAGGTGGACCCCGCGTGACCGTTGACGACCTCTTCACTGCCTACAGCGGACCCACGGTGCCCGGCGCGAGCGTCGTGGTGATATCGGACGGCCGCGTGGTGGTCCGTCGCGCTTACGGGATGGCGGATCTCGAGCATCATGTCGCCGCGACCCCAGAGGCGGATTACCGCCTCGCCTCGGTGTCGAAGCAGTTCACTGCCATGGCGGTGATGTTGCTCGCACAAGACGGCAAACTCCGCTATGACCAGTCCGTGCACGATTTCCTGCCCGAGCTGCCCGCGGCCGCGCGGTCGGCGACGGTCCGACACCTGCTCAACCACACATCGGGGCTGTGGGATTACGAAGACCTGGTTCCCGAATCGAGAACGGCGCAGCTGGACGATCGCGACGTCCTCGGGCTCCTCGCGTCAAAAGACTCGTTGTACTTCCGGGCGGGCACTCAATACCGCTACAGCAACTCGGGCTATGTGCTACTTGGCATCATAGTGGCGCGTGTGTCGGGGATGTCGTATCCCGATTTCCTCCGCACTCATATCTTCACCCCGCTCGGCATGGGCGCCACCGTGGCGCACGTGGAAGGTTCCGACACAATCTCACGGCGCGCGTACGGTTATTCACCGCGTGGCGGGGCATTCGTTCCGACGGATCAAAGTGTCACGAGCGCCACGCTGGGCGATGGCGGGATTTATACGAATGTGGACGACATGACGCGGTGGGATCAGGCGCTCTATGGTCCCGAGCTCGTCGCTGCGGCGACCATGGAGCTGGCTACGACACCGCCCCAATTGCCCGCGGGCGCGCAAACGGAATACGGGTTTGGCTGGTTCGTCGATCGCTATCGGGGAGAGAAGCGCTGGCGCCATACGGGTGAGACGAGCGGGTTCCGGAACGTGATTCTGCGTTTCCCCGGCCGCCGGCTGACGATCATCATCCTGACCAACCGCTCCAGCGGCGAGCCGCAGGCGATCGCCGAGCGAATCGCCGACCGGCTGCTGTTTCGTTAGGGACGCTCTGCACAAGATACGTGACGGGGGGGGGAGTGCGCTGCCCGCCCCTTAGTGCTTCAGCGTGACCACGATCCCCGGACCGAGACTGGGTCCGAACCGCGCGCCCACCTCGGTCATGCTCATATACTTGATCGAATTGATCATCTCCGCCGGGATCGTCTTGAGGAACTCGACGTCACCCTTGTCGCGATCCTCCATGTAGACGTGGATCTCTGCCATCTGAGCATCGGGGTTGCCGCCGCTGCCGGGCAGCCGCACCATGTCGCGGGATCTCCCTAGCCACCTCGGCCGCAACAGTTGGACGACGTCGAACGCATTCCCGACATTGGGGCGGGCGCGCTCGATCTCTTCCTCCGTGATCAGCGTGCTGCTGCTCTTTGGCTTGGATTGCGCCGCGGCGGCTGATGCCACCAGCGCCACCGTACACAACGGCAACAATGCCCGAACGATCGTCGACATGAATCCTCCCCGACCCCGGTTACCGGTATCCTGCCGCCTGCAGAGAAAATAACTCCGAATAGAGTCCGCCGCGCGCCACCAATTCCTCATGCGTGCCGTCATCCACCAGCTCACCGCCTTTGAGCACGAGAATCCGATCCGCCATCCGCACGGTCGAAAAGCGATGGGAGATCAACACCGCCATCCGACCCTTGGTCAGCTCGGCAAACCTCAGGAACACCTCGTACTCGGCACGGGCATCGAGCGCGGCGGTCGGCTCATCCAGAATCAGGACCTGGGCGTCGCGCATGTAAGCGCGGGCCAGCGCCACCTTCTGCCATTCACCGCCCGACAGCTCGACGCCGT
>Ga0210382_10000490_pt1 | contig 14172 bp, 8 predicted proteins | sample PLMedo_FD_155452 | JGI IMG/M metagenome (GOLD analysis project Ga0210382, IMG submission 155452) | Groundwater sediment microbial communities from an aquifer in East River, Colorado, USA - PLM0_60_coex redo | ecosystem: Environmental > Terrestrial > Soil > Riparian zone | place: USA: East River...
CGCTCGTTCGACATCCTGCTGGTGGTGTCGCTCATCTCGCCGACCAACCAGCGCGACACGCTGTTCCTCTCGAACTTCGCCTCGCTCAACGTGGTGGACGAGCTGAAACGCCTGCCCGGCCTTGCCGACGTCACCATTTTCGGCGCGCGCGACTATTCGATGCGCGTCTGGCTGCAGCCGGACAGGATGGCGCGCCTCAACGTGACGACGGCGGACGTTGCTGCGGCCCTGCGCGCGCAGAACGCGCAATACGCCGCGGGCAAGATCGGCGCCGAGCCGGCGCCCCCGGGGCAGAACATCATCTACACCGTCACCGCCACCGGACGCCTGGTCGACCCGGAGCAGTTCGGCGAGATCGTGGTGCGCGCGAGCGGCCCGAGCGGCGTGCTGCGGCTGAAGGACATCGCGCGCATCGAGCTCGGCGCCCTGAACTACGATACCTACAACACGCTGGACGGCAAGCCGACCATCGGCATCGCGACCTATCTGCAGCCGGGCGCCAACGCGCTCGAGGTGGCGCAGCTGGTGCGCAACCGCATGGCCGAGCTGAAAACCGCCTTCCCCGAGGGCGTCGACTACACCATCCCCTTCGACACCACGCGCTTCGTCGACGCCTCGATCAAGGAAGTCACCATCACCATCTTCGAGGCGGCGGCTCTGGTGCTCGGCGTGGTGTTCCTGTTCCTGCAGACCTGGCGCGCGACGCTGATCCCGATGATCGCGGTCCCGGTGTCGCTGATCGGCGCCTTCGCCGGCCTGTGGCTGGCGGGATTCTCGATCAACACGCTGACGCTGTTCGCGCTGGTGCTCGCCATCGGCATCGTGGTGGACGACGCCATCGTGGTGCTGGAGAACGTCGAGCGCCTGATGCGCGAGGACGACATGCCGCCGTTCGAGGCGGCGCTCGAGGCGATGCGCGAGGTTTCGGGCGCGGTGATCGCGATCGTGCTGGTGCTGTGCGCGGTGTTCGTGCCGGTGGCCTTCCTCGGCGGCATCGCCGGGCAGCTGTACCGGCAGTTCGCGGTCACGCTGACGATCGCGGTGTTGATCTCCGGCTTCATGGCGTTGACGCTGACCCCTGCGCTGTGCGCCATCCTGATGAAGAAAGGCGACCACCACTCGCGCGTGTTCGAGCCGTTCAACCGCGGCTTCGCGTGGCTGACCCGCAGGTTCCTCGACCTGGTGCAGCTCGCGCTCAAGCACCGCGTCGCTTCGGTACTCGCCCTCCTCGGCGTGATCGGGCTCGCCGTCGGCCTGTTCCTGCGGGTGCCGGGGAGCTTCGTCCCGTCCGAGGACCAGGGCTATCTCTTCGCCACCGTCCAGCTGCCCGACGGAGCGACGCTCGAGCGCACCCGCAAGATGAGCGCCGAGCTCGGCAAGCTGATCGGCGAGCAGCCGGCGGTGCAGAACGTGCTGGCGATTACCGGCTTCGACCTGATCGGCGGCGGCAACAAGACCAACGCCGCGACGATGTTCGTGCCGTTGAGGCACTGGGACGAGCGCAAGGACAACACCGCACCGGTCGTCGCGCGCAGCATCATCGTCAAGGCGAGCGGCTTGCGCGAGGGCATCGCGCTCGCCTTCAACCCGGCGGCGATCCGCGGTCTGGGCACCGCCGGCGGGCTGGAGGTCTATCTCCAGGCCAGAGGAGACTCCGACCCGGCTCGCCTGTACCAGGTGACCGGCGCTTTCATGGGCTCGCTCGCGCAGCATCCGCTGCTCGCCGGCATCAACTCGTTCTACCGACCGACGGTGCCGCAGCTCAAGGTGGAGGTCGACCGGGAGAAGGCGATGTCGCTCGGCGTGCCGGTGCAGGACGTGTTCGACGCCCTGCAGAGCACCATGTCGGCGCTGTACGTGAACGACTTCAACAAGTTCGGGCGCACCTACCGCGTGCAGATGCAGGCCGAGGCGCCGTTCCGCGCGCAGCCCGAGGACCTCGGCTCGGTCTACGTGCGCTCGGGTACGACGCGCGAGATGATTCCCCTCAAGGCGCTGATCCGCACCAGCAACGTCGTCGGCCCCGAGCAGCTCGAGCGCTTCAACGGCTTCCTGGCGGCGAAAGTGCTGGGCGGCGGCAAGCCGGGAGTCTCGTCGGGCGAAGCCATCAAGGCGGTGGAGGAAGTCGCCGACAGCACGCTGCCGGAGGGCTATAAGATCGCCTGGACCGGCCAGGCGTTCCAGGAGAAGCGCACCGGCCGCGCTTCGGCGTTCGCCTTCAGCCTGGCCATCGTGATGGTGTTCCTGATCCTCGCCGCGCTCTATGAGCGCTGGCTGCTGCCGTTCGCCGTGGTGCTGGCGGTGCCGTTCGCGGTCGCGGGCGCGCTCAGCTTCGTCGCGCTGCGCGGGCTGGAGAACGACATCTATTTCCAGATCGGCCTGGTGGTGCTCATCGGGCTGGCGGCGAAGAACGCGATCCTGATCGTCGAGTTCGCGCAGCAGGCCTTCCTCCAGGGCAAGTCCCCGGTCGAGGCCGCGCTGCATGCCGCGCGCCTGCGCTTCCGGCCGATCATCATGACCTCGCTCGCCTTCGTGCTCGGCGTGATGCCGCTGATGGTGTCCACGGGAGCCGGCGCCGCCGCGCGCCGCTCGATGGGGACCGGCGTGGTCGGCGGGATGCTCGCCGCGACCTTCATCGCGACCCTGTTCGTGCCGCTGTTCTTCGTGCTGGTGGCGAGGCGGCCGAAGACGCGCCGCGTGGAGGTGCCCGCCTGAAGCGGTTTTATCTCATCACACTTTTCGCCGTTGCGGGTTGCGCGGTGGGACCCGACTACGAGCGCCCGGCGATCGCGCTGCCAGACTATCCGGTCGAGGCGCTCGACAGCGAAGCCGCAGTCCCCGCCGAATGGTGGACGCTTTATCGCGATGCGACGCTAGAGGAGCTGGTGGCGGCGACGCGCGCGAACAACGCCGATATCCGCCTTGCGGCAGCCCAGGTGGAAGAGGCCGAGGCGGTGCTGCGGCAAGCGCGCGCCGCTCTTTTCCCGGAAATCACCGGCGGCCTGCAGCGCAGCCGCACGCGCGTGAGCTCGCTCACCGCGCCGCCGCCGGTGGGCGGTTTTCCGGTACGCCCGGACACGCGGCTTTTCGCCTCCACCAATTTCGAGGTCGATTTGTGGGGGCGCCTGGATCGAGCCAGCGAAGCAGCGCGCGCGAGCCTGCTCGGCAGCCGCTTCGCCAGCGACGTCGTGACCCTGTCGCTGGGCAGCCTGACCGCGCAGACCTACTTCGGCTTGCGCTCCCTGGATGCGCAGCTCGCCGTGCTGCAGGAAACCATCCGCACGCGGCGCGATTCGGTCGAGCTGGCGCGCGCCCGGCTCGGCGCGGGGCTCGCTTCCGAGCTCGATCTCTATCAGGCGCAGGCGGCGCTGTCCGATGCGCTGGTGCAGAGACGCGACACCGAGCGCGCGCGCGTGCTGCTCGAGCATCAGCTCGGGCAGCTTGTCGGCAAGCTGGATCTAAAGCTGGCGGCGGGCGATCTGTTCGCGCTGCCGGTGCCGCCGACACCGCCGGTGGGCCTGCCCTCGATGCTGCTCGAGCGGCGTCCGGACATCCGCGCCGCGGAGCAGACGCTGATCGCGGCCAACGCGCAGATCGGCGTCGCGCGCGCGGCCATGTTCCCGACGATTTCGCTCACCGGCCTTGCCGGCTCGCAGAGCGCGGCGTTCTCGGACCTGCTCACGAGCGGCACCGGCATCTGGTCGCTCGGCTTCGCGCTGGCACTGCCGATCTTCGACGCCGGACGGCGCGAAGCCGCGGTCGCGCAGACCCAGGCGCGGCGCAGGCAGGCGCTGGCGTCCTATCAGAGATCGATCGAGTCGGGGTTCCGCGAGGTGTCCGATGCGCTGGTGAACCTGGAGCAGACCGGCACCTCGGAGGCCGACCTGCTCGAGCGCCTGCAGGCGGCGCGCAACGCGCTGCAGCTCTCGAGCGAGCGCTACGAGGCGGGCTACTCGCCGTATCTCGAAGTGCTGGACGCGCAGCGCACCGCCAACGAGGCCGAGCTCGCCTTCGTGCGCAATCGGCAGGCGCGGCTCGCCTTCAGCGTCGACCTGATGAAAGCCCTGGGAGGCGGCTGGCGTGCGCAGTAGCAGTTAGGGTTCGACTAAAATGACCGCTTGGAAGCTGGTGCCGAGGAAGGGACTCGAACCCCCACAGTGTTGCCACCGCTAGGACCTGAACCTAGTGCGTCTACCAATTCCGCCACCTCGGCGCCGGCCGGATTTTAGAGTCTGCACCCGACAGTGTCAAAGAAAAAGCCCGTGAAAACCGCACTGCGCCGGCGCTCTCGCGCAGAGCGCTCCGTGCCTCGCGATCACTACCGGAACGAAATTCTCGACGCGCTGAACGGCGCCGGCGCGCCGCTCACTGCGCAGGAGCTCGCCGCGCGCCTCGACGTCAAGGAACACCAGCGCAGGCTTTTCGACGCCGCGGTTGCCGCGCTCGAGCGCGCGGGCGAAGTGGTGCAGAACCGCGCCGGCGCCCTGCTGGTCGCGAAGCGTATCGCCCTGGTCGCCGGCCGCATCGAGGGCCATCCCGACGGCCACGGTTTCCTCGAGCCCGATGACGGCAGCCCGCGCGTGTTCCTGCCGCCCGCGGAGATGCGCGAGGTCATTCACGGCGACCGCGCCGCAGTGCGCGTGAGCGGCCGCGACTCGCGCGGGCGCCCGCTGGGCACGATCGTCGAAGTGCTCGAGCGCGGCAAGCGCCGCATCGTCGGCCGGCTCCACGCCGGGCACGGCGTGCTGTTCCTCGTGCCCGAGGACCGTCGCATCGCGCACGACATCGTCGTGCCGCCGGCCGAGGTGGGCCGCGCCAAGGCCGGCCAGGTGGTGACGGTCGACCTGATCGCGCAGCCCAGCCGCCACGCGCAGCCGATCGGCCGCGTGGCCGAGGTGCTGGGGCATTACGCCGATCCCGGGATGGAGATCGAGATCGCGGTGCGCAAGTTCGAGCTGCCGCACCAGTTTTCGAAGCGGGCGCTGGCCGCGGCGCACGCTCTTCCGGATGAGGTTCGTTCCGAGGACCTTCATGGGAGGAAGGATCTGCGTGAACTGCACTTCGTCACCATCGACGGCGAGACGGCGAGGGACTTCGACGACGCCGTGTTCTGCAGGCGCGAAGGCAAGGGGTTTCGCCTGTGGGTGGCGATCGCCGACGTGAGCCATTACGTGCGCCACGGCGACGCGCTGGACCTGGAGGCGCGCGAGCGCGGCACCTCGGTGTACTTCCCGCGTCGCGTGATTCCGATGCTGCCGGAGAAGCTTTCCAACGGCCTGTGCTCGCTCAATCCGCAAGCCGATCGCCTCGCGATGGCCTGCGAAATGGAGATCACGGCGGGCGGCGAGGTCTCCGGCTACAAGTTCTACCCGGCGTTGATCCGCTCGCATGCGCGGCTGACCTACACCGAGGTGTGGGAGAAACTTTCGAGCAAAACGGCGCAAGAGCATCTGGTCGTTCTCTACGACGTCTTCAAAGTGCTGCTCGAGCAGCGCGAGCGCCGCGGCGCGATCGACTTCGAGACCGTCGAGACTCGCATGCTGTTCGACGCGCGCGGCAAGATCGAGCGAATCGTCCCGGAGCCGCGCAACGACGCGCACCGCCTGATCGAGGAATGCATGCTGGCGGCCAACGTCTGCGCCGGCAATTTCGTCGCTGGGCACGCTCATCCGGTGCTGTACCGCGTGCACGACGTGCCCTCGGCCGAGAAGGTGAGCGCGCTGCGCGCGTTCCTCGCCGAGCTCGGCCTGCAGCTTCCCGGCGGCGAGATCCCGCGCCCCGCCGACTATGCGCAGCTCCTTCAGCGCATCCGCAAGCGGCCTGACTTCGCCTTGCTGCAGACGATCCTCCTGCGCTCGCTCAAGCAGGCGGTCTACAGCCCCAACAACGCCGGCCACTTCGGCCTCGCCTTCGACGCCTACGTGCACTTCACCTCGCCCATCCGGCGCTATCCCGACCTGCTCGTGCACCGGGCCATCAAGGCGATCCTCGCGCGAAAGCGCTACGACGGGGTCGACTGGGAGGGGCTCGGCAGGCATTGCTCGGAGACCGAGCGACGCGCCGACGACGCCAGCCGCGACGTCGAGAACTGGCTCAAGTGCTACTACATGCGCGACCACGTCGGCGGCACGTTCTCGGGCACCATCACGGGGGTCGTGCCCTTCGGCCTGTTCGTGACCCTCGATGACTACTTTGTCGACGGCCTGGTGCACATTTCGGAGCTTGGCCGCGACTACTTCCAGTACGACGACGCGCGCCACATGCTGCTCGGCGATCGCACCGGCATGCGCTACCGGCTTGCCGACCGCATGACGGTGAAGCTGGTGCGCGTCGACATCGAGCAACGCAAGATGGACCTGGTGCCGGCATGAAGCGCGAACGCGAACCGCGCGTGGTTTTCGGCTTTCATGCCGTTCTCGCCCGCCTGCGGGCCGACCCGGCATCGGTAGTGGAGATTTTCCTGGATGAAACGCGCAACGACGCGCGCGGCAAGGACCTGGTCGCCGCCGCGCAGCGGTCCAATGTTCGCCTGATGCGCGTGCCGACCAAGCGCCTCGACGGCTTCTACGGCGGCGGGCGCCATCAAGGAGTAGTCGCTCGGGTAGAGGTGAAGCGGGTGAGCGACACTCTCGATGAAATGTTGGAGGGCATCGAAACCCCCTTGCTTCTCGTGCTCGATGGCGTGACCGACCCGCACAACCTCGGCGCCTGCCTGCGCGTCGCGAACGCCGCCGGCGCCCACGCCGTGATCGCGCCGAAGGACCGCGCCGCGGGAATTACCCCGGCGGTCTCCAAGGTGGCAAGCGGCGCGGCTGAAGCCACGCCTTACATCATGGTCACGAACCTGGCGCGCACCCTCGCGGAGCTGAAAGAGAGAAACATCTGGATCGTCGGCGCCGACGAGCGCGCCGAGACAACACTCTACGAGAGCAACATTCCCGAAGCGGTCGCCTGGGTGCTGGGCGCCGAGGGGGAAGGCATGCGGCGCCTGACGCGCGAGAGCTGCGACCTGCTGGTGCGCATCCCGATGCGCGGCGAGGTCGAAAGCCTCAATGTATCGGTCGCTGCAGGCGTGGTTCTCTTCGAATCCGCCAGGCGGCGTGCTGCATGAAAGACCGCGCCCTGCTCGCCGCGTTGTTCCTCGTCACGCTCGCCGGAACGCTGCCGGTTTGCGCGCAGGAGTATCCCCGCAAGGCCATACGGCTGATCGTGCCGTTCGCGCCGGGCGGCGGCAACGACACGGTGGCCCGCGCGATCGCGTACAGCGCGGGCGCGAGCCTCGGTCAGCCGATGGTCATCGACAACCGCGCCGGCGCGGGCGGCATGCTCGGAGCCCAGCTCGCGGCAAAATCGCCCCCGGACGGCTATACGCTGTTTCTCGGCGGCGTGGGCAGCCACGCGGTCAACCCGAACTTGCACGCGAGGCTGCCGTACGATCCGGTGAAAGACTTCGCGCCGATCACGCTGATCGCCTCGGCGCCCTCGGTGCTCGTCGTGCATCCATCCCTGCCGGCGCGGACGCTCGCGGAATTCACGGCGCTCACGAAAGCGAGCCCCGGCGGGATCAACTATGCCTCCAACGGAAATGGCAGCTCGGCCCAGCTCGCAGCCGTCCTGTACGAATCGATGACGGGGGTGCGCATGGTGCATGTTCCATACAAGGGACTCGCGCCGGCGCTCGTCGATCTGCTTGCGGGGGAGGTGCAGGCGATGTTCAGCAGCGTGGTCGCGATCGTTCCGAGCATCAAGGCGGGCAGGCTGCGCGCGCTCGCTGTCACAGGAAGGCGGCGCGCGGCGCTGCTGCCGGAAGTGCCGACGCTCGACGAATCGGGTGTCCTCGGCTACGAGGCCGGATCCTGGTACGGCATCCTTGCGCCGGCGGGCACGCCGCAGGCGATCGTCGCGAAGCTGCACGAGGCGATCGTGCATGCGTTAGCGCAGCCTGAAGTGCGCGAGCGCCTGGTAAGCGAGGGCGCCGAGGTGATCGGCAGTACGCCGGAGGCGTTCGCGGCGCACATCGCGGCCGAGCTCGCGCGGATGGGAAAGCTGATCCGCGACGCGGGCATTCGCATGGAGTGAGATGTGTACACCCGCGCCATCGCCGGCTTTGTGTCCGGGCTTCGATACGGGGCGATTCCCGCCGAGGTGCGCGAGCGGATCAAGCTGCTCATTCTCGATGCGCTGGGCTGCGCGCTCTATGGCGCGCATCTGGAGTGGTGCCGGATCCTGTGCGACACGCTCGGCAGGATCGATAAGGATGCCTCGTGCAGCGTGTGGGGGACTTCGCTGCGCCTCTCGGCGCCGCACGCGGCGCTCGCGAACGGTACGCAGATACAGGGCTTCGAGCTCGACGACGTGCATCGCGCGGGCGTGCTGCATGTCGGTGCGGTGGTGCTCCCAGCGCTGCTCGCGATCGCCGAGCTGCGCCGGAATCTCGGCGGCGAGGAGTTTCTCGCTGCGGCCGTGGCGGGCTACGAGATCGGGCCGCGCGTCGGGCTTTGCATGGGGCCCGAGCACATCGGCCAGGGCTGGCATTCGGGCGCGACCGTGGGCGTGTTCGCCGCGGCAGCCGGCGCGGCACGCGGCTTGCGACTCGACGCCGGGAAAGCAGTTCACGCACTGGGGATTGCCGGTACCCAGGCCTCCGGACTCATGGCTGCACAGTACGGCGCGATGGTAAAGCGCATGCATGCCGGGCGCGCATCGCAAAGCGGCCTCTACGGCGCGCTGCTCGCCGAGCAGGGCTTCACCGGGATCGCGGACGTCCTGGAAAGCGAGTATGGCGGGTTCTGCACCACATTTTCGCGCTCAAACGATCGCTTCCGGCTCGTCGAGCTCACCGCAGGCCTCGGCGAGACCTGGCAGACGATGGGCGTCGCGCTCAAGTTCTACGCTTGCGCCGCAAGCAACCACACGACCTTGGACGCTTTGCGCGAGCTGCGGGCGCGCAGGGCGTTCGGTGCCGAAGACGTACAGAAGGTCGTCGTGCACGGCTCGCAGGTCACGGCGGATCACGTCGGCTGGAAGTACGAGCCGAAGGGCCTGACGGCCGCGCAACTCAACCTGCCGTTCTGCGTCGCCACGTATCTCCTCGAAGGCGATTGCTTCGTCGAGCAGTTCACCAACGAAGCCGTCGCCGACCCGAAGCGCATGGCGCTCGCGGAAAGGATCGAAGTCAAGGCCGACCCCGCCATCACCGCAAAGGGCGCGCCCTGCCGCCACTCGGTGCGCGTCGAAGTGCAGCTTCGCGGCGGCGAGCGCCTCGAATGCGCGAAGGAAGCGCCGCGGGGCAGCGAGCGGAACTTCGCAGCTCCGGCCGACATCATCGCGAAGTTCGAGAAGCTGGCGGCTCACGCTCTGCCCCCGGCTCGCGCGGCCGAGCTGCGCGACGCAGTGCTCGGCCTGGAGAAGCTGCACGATGCCGGGCGTATTGCGGATCTCATGGCGAGACGAGTTACCGCCTAGCTATTTCGGTGCATCTTCCCCGGTCGCTGCACGCAACTCGCGCAGAGCGCTCGACTTAAGGATTTCGCGGCGGTGCGGTAAATGCGGTTGGCGCCGCACCAAGAGAAGCCACGCGGCGCACGCTCAAAGGGCTCACCTCGATGAATTTCTGTCTGTAATCGGTGCATAGGCCAATTGACGCACGCCAATAGTGCATTCGCACGGGGAAATAGAACCGAGGTACCGCAATGCAGCAGTTTGGCATGCCATTTGCTGCAGAAAGCTGCGACGCCCGATTTGCGGGCAGTTATGGAGCCGATATGTACGCCGACACGATCGAGGGGTTCGCGAAGGTAGCGGAAAAGAAGCTCGCAGCACTGCGCCAGTCGCCTGGTGGTTTCTTCGTCTCCAGCATGCTCGCAGGCGCCTACGTCGGCATGGGCATCATCCTGATCTTCGTCCTGGGCAACCAGGCACCCGTGGAGGTGCGCAAGCTGATCATGGGAGCGACCTTCGGCATCGCACTGACGCTCGTGATCATCGCCGGGGCGGAGCTCTTCACCGGGCACACGATGTTCATGTCGTTGCGCGCGTTTGGCGGCGCGGGCTCGCTGCGCGACATCGCGGCGTCTTGGAGCATGACCTGGATCGGCAACCTGGCCGGCTCGCTCGCCCTGGTGGCTTTGTTCGCCGCCGGCGGCGGCGGCGGGATCCTCGCCGCGCCGGACACGTTGCTGATGCAGGTCGCGAGCCTCAAGATGAACGACTCGCCGTTGGCTCTCTTCGCGCGCGCCATCCTGTGCAACTGGCTCGTGTGCCTGGCGATCTGGATGTCGGCGCGCGTCAACTCCGACTCGGCGAAGTGCATCGTGATTTTCTGGTGCCTGCTCGCTTTCATCGCTTCCGGGTTCGAGCACAGCGTGGCGAACATGACGCTCCTCGGCCTGTCGCTTGTCGGCAACCATCCGGCCACGGTTTCGGTCGGAGGCTTCGCATGGAACCTCCTGTGGGTGACGCTCGGCAATATCGTCGGCGGCGCGGTCTTCGTCGCTGGCGCCTACCAGGTGTCGACGCACGGTTTTCCAGTCCCGGCTGCGCCGGGCGAGAAGGCGCTGAGGCCGGTGACGGCGGAGGCAGTCGTAGAGCCGCTCCGACGCACGGGCTGATGAGCCGCGACTTCACCGAAGAGCAGAAGCGCTACCTGGAAGGCTTCGGCCGGGGCCTCGGGATCGCACGCGCCTCGGGGTCGAAAGCTGAAGCCCAGTTTATCGGTCCCGACAAGATTCATCGCGAGGCGCAGGACCGCGTGCTCGCCGCGGGCGGCAAGCTCGTGCGCGAAGAAGAGGCGAAGCGCGCAAAGCATCCCTTCGACATGTGGGACGAGATCGCCGCCAATGCCGCCAAGGGCGAGTTCCCGAAGGGGACCGACGTCTTCCTGTACAAGTTTCACGGCCTGTTCTACGTCGCACCGGCGCAGGACTCGTTCATGTGCCGGCTGCGCAACCCGAACGGCATCATCGACAGCCACAAGCTGCGCGCGGTGGCCGCGATCGCCGAGGAGTTCGGCGGCGGCTATACGCACATCACCACGCGCGCCAACTTGCAGATCAGGGAGATCGCGCCGAAGAGCACGCTCGCCGTGCTCGAGCGTATCGCCGAGGCGGGGCTGACCTCTCGCGGGGCCGGCGCGGACAACGTCCGCAACATCACGAGCAATCCGACTGCGGGCGTCGATCCGCAGGAGCTCTACGACACGCGGCCGCTCGGCGTCGCGCTTTATCACGCGATCCTCAACCATCGCGAGCTCTATGGGCTACCGCGCAAATTTAACGTTGCGTTCGACGGCGGCGGCCGCGTGGCGTCGCTCGAAGACACGAACGACATCGGCTTCACCGCCGTGCGGGTGGCCGAAGGCAAGGGCGTGCCGGCGGGGATCCATTTCCGCGTCGCAGTGGGCGGCATCACCGGGCACGGCGATTTCGCCGGTGATCTGGGTGTGCTGATCACCCCGGAGCAATGCCTGCCGGTCGCGGTCGCGATCGTGCGCGTGTTCATCGACGAGGGCGACCGCACCGACCGTAAGCGCGCCCGCCTGAAGTATGTGCTCGACCGGCTCGGGCGCGAGCGCTTTCTCGTCGCGGTCGAGGCACGCCTGCCGGCACCGCTCACGCGCTTCGCCGTCGCCGAGTGCGAGCCGCGGCCTGCACTCGATCGCGGCGCGCATATCGGGTTTCATGCGCAGAAGCAGCCCGGCCGCGTCTATTGCGGTATCGCGCTGCCTGTGGGCAGGCTTACCGTACCCCAGATGCGCGGCATCGCCGCTATCGCCGAGCGCTACGGAAGTGGCACGATCCGCCTCACCGTGTGGCAGAACCTGATCGTCTCGGACATCGCGGTGAGCGACCGCGCCGCGGTGCAGGCGGCGCTCGCCGAGATCGGACTCGCCGCGGAGGCCTCTGCGGTTCGCGCCGGCCTTGTGGCATGCACCGGCAACACCGGCTGCAAGTTCTCGGCGACTGACACCAAGCGCCATGCCGTCGCGATCGCCGACCATCTCGATGCGAAGCTCAAGCTCGAGGCACCGCTCAACATCCATCTCACCGGCTGCCCGAATTCCTGCGCGCAGCACTACATCGGTGACATCGGCCTGCTCGGCGCGAGGATCGCCGACGGAGAAAGCGAGCTCGAGGGCTACCACCTGTACATGGGTGGCGGCTATGGCGAGCGGCGCGAGCTGGCACGCGAAATCCTGCGCGACGTGCCTGCCCCGGAGGTGCCGCATGCTCTCGAGCGCCTGCTGCAGGCGTACCGCGCGCAGCGCGCGTCTCCCGACGAAACCTTCCAGGCATTCGCCCGGCGGCACTCGCCCGAGGCGCTGCGCGCGTTGGCGCAGCCGCGCTTGCCGGAGGCCGCATGATGCAGGTCCTGATTCCCGAGAGCGCGCCCTTCACCGACGAGCAGCGCGCCTGGCTGAACGGCTTCGTCGCCGGGCTCCTCGGCATGGAGCGCGCGCTCGCGGTCGCTTCTCCGCCTATTGAAAAATCGGTTTCAACTGGAGAGGCGTTCCCTTGGCACGACCCGACGCTTGCGCTGGAGGAGCGCATGAAGCTCGCGCAGGACCGGCCGATCGCGCTGCGCATGATGGCGGCGATGGGCCAGCTCGACTGCGGCCAATGCGGCTATCTTTGCAAGACCTACTCGGAAGCTATTGCCGGCGGCGCCGAAACGGACCTGGGCAAGTGCGTTCCCGGCGGGCGGGCGACGGCGAAGAAGCTGAAGGAATTGGTCGCGCAGGCGGGCGCGCTTTCGACGGCGCCTGGCGCGCAGAAGGCAGAACGGGCGCTCGTCGAGCGCGGCTACGGGCGGGACGCGCCGGTCCGCGCGCGGCTCGGCTCCAGCATGCTCCTCAGCGGGCCGGACGCGGAAAAGGAAACGCGCCACGTCGTCATCGATCTCGCGGGTTCCGGGCTCGTCTATGAGCCCGGCGACTCCCTCGGCATCTGGCCGCGTAACAATCCCGACGAAGTCGAGCTGCTGCTCGCGATCCTGAAGGCGAAGGGCTCGGAGGCGGTGACGCTAGCCGACGGTGCGGTGGTGTCAGCGCGCGAGGCGCTCTCCTCCGAATGCGACCTGCGCGTCCCCAGCGAAGTGCTCTACAAGCTGCTCGCGCGCGAATCGAAGAACGAGGCCGATCGCTCGCGGCTCAGCAAGCTCGCCGAAGACGATGCGCAGGCCGAGAGCCTGGGCGTACATGACGTACTCGACGTGCTGGTCGAATTCTCGTCCGCGCGCCCGCGCATAGGCGATTTCGTTGCCGCGCTGGGGCGCGTGCAGCCGCGGCTCTATTCCATCGCTTCTTCGCGGAAGAAGCACAAGGACGAGGCGCACCTCACGGTCGGCGTGCTGCGCTACGAAATGAACGATCGCGCCTACCAGGGGGTCGGCTCGAGCTTTGTCGCCGAATACCTGAAACCGGGGCGCACCGTTTCGGTGTTCGTGCAGCGTGCGCACGGCTTTCGCCTGCCCGCCGATCCGGCGGCGCCGGTCATCATGGTAGGGCCGGGCACCGGCATCGCGCCCTTCCGCGCGTTCCTGCAGGAGCGCGAAGCCGCGGGCGCAAGCGGCCGCAACTGGCTCTTCTTCGGCAACCAGCGGCGCGATCGCGACTTCCTTTATTGCACGGATCTCGAGGACTTCGCCGAGAGCCGCGTACTGAGCCGCATGGATCTCGCGTTCTCGCGCGACCAGACCAGCAAGGTCTACGTCCAGCACAAGATGCTCGAAGCCGCGGAGGAATTGTGGCGCTGGCTCGACAACGGCGCTTATTTCTACGTCTGCGGCGACGCCAAGCGCATGGCGGGCGACGTCAATCTTGCGCTACACCAGATCGCGGTCACGCGGGGCGGAATGGATTCGGCCGCGGCGACGCGCTATTTCGTGGAGCTCGCGCGCGCCGGGCGCTATCAGCGCGACGTTTACTGAGTAGAGGCTACTTGGCTGCCGGCTTGGCCGGCGTTTCCTCCTCGAGATTCGCGCGCTCCTGTGCGCGGATGTCGGCGGTATAGACCGTGCCCGCGATCGATTCAAGGTGTTACGCTACCTGAAGAAACCCCATGGCCGCCAGCACCCTGCCTCCCGGGCTCGTGTTCAGACTGGCGCTCGCCGTCATCCTGGACACAGCCGTGCATATCGTGTGGAAGCTGGCCGTATTGCAGCTGCCCAATCCCG
>Ga0210382_10000492_pt1 | contig 14146 bp, 12 predicted proteins | sample PLMedo_FD_155452 | JGI IMG/M metagenome (GOLD analysis project Ga0210382, IMG submission 155452) | Groundwater sediment microbial communities from an aquifer in East River, Colorado, USA - PLM0_60_coex redo | ecosystem: Environmental > Terrestrial > Soil > Riparian zone | place: USA: East...
GGCGCTGGAAGTGAGCGAGCTGCGCGAGGTTCACCTTTCCACTCTTCACCAGATTGTTGAGATTGAACTTGCCCTGCTGGTCCTCGATGTAACCGGAGAGTTCGCCGTTTTCGACCGGCATCGGCGGCAAGCGCAGCGCCCAGGGTTCGCCGAGATGATCGACACTATTGGAGCGGCGATCGTCGCTCAACACTGCGCGGGCCCAATCCAGCCCGGCCTGAGTGAGGAGCTGCGCCTGGGCATGGCCGGCGGTCAGCTCGACCTGCCTCGACCACGTGCTCTGCGCCACCATCATCGCAATCGCGGCCAGCGCGGCAAGCGCGACCACGCCCATGGCGAGCACGATGGCCACCCCGTGTTGTCGCGCTCTCATGAGGTCAGCGCAAACACGCGCACGATCTCCTCGCCGGAGGCGAGCACGATGCGCAGCCGAACGGCCCGGGGAATGGCAGCGTCGCGCGGCGACGTCGGCCACGCGCCCACCCACGCAAGATCGTCATTGAGGTACTGAAATTCAAACTTCGTCACTCCGCTCAGCACGGGGTAGCGTGCGGGCAGCGCATCGGGCGCCACGTCGAGACCCGGCCATAGCCACAGTTCGATCTCCTGTTTCTCGTTCAGCCCGTACGCGACCCGCCGTGGCGTGTCCACGCCCTCGGCCGAGGCAAAGCGGCTGACCTCCAGGCGCGGCCCGGGCGTCGTATCGAGCCTTCCGAGCCATGCCGGTGCGCTGCCGGATGCGGTGCGCACCGGCCGCGGCGCCGCGAGCTGAACGTCCTGCTCAAAGCGCGCGAAGAAATTTGCCACCCGCCGCCATTTGTCGGTCTCCTGCCTGACGTGTGCGCGCGTATCGAGCACCGCGCCCAGGCCGCGGTACGACATCAGTGCCAGCAGCGACAGGATGAGCAGCGCCGTGAGCAGCTCGATCAAGGTGAAGCCGCGTGCCGCGGGAGCGGATTTCATTTGACCGTCGTCGGCGGCTGCGCCACAAACCCGGTGAAGTACGCAAGCGCGCGCGATTCTTCGGGCGCTGTAAACACGAAGACATCGATGCGGCGGAACGCGGAACTCGGCGTCGCGATGACCTCCTCGCGCCAGTCGAACTCGATGCCGCCCTCGCGTTCCTTGCCTCGCTGTATGCCAAGCGGCTGCCAATCGCCGCGGGCGCGATGCTCCGCCAGAAGATTCTCCGCGACCCAGCCGGCAAGCAGCCGCGCGCGCAGTTCGCCCACGTTGGTGGTGCCCTGGCCCGCCGTGCGCAGCGCCGCGAGAAGCGCGATCGAGATGATGGCAAGAGCGACCAGCACCTCGATCAGGGTAAAACCGCCGCGTTTACTGCCGCACCATTTCGTCATTCGTTCTTCCCTGCTCCGGCAACACTCGCACATCGCCGATCGGGGACCCCGCCACCGTGTCATTCGCGGCGCCAACAGACATCTCGACGCTGAAGGAAAGGGTCGGGCCGTAGGGGTTGAACTCCAGGCGCATGTGCTCCGGCGTCCGCATGTTTTCCACGCGCATTCCGGCGATCACCATTCCCTGTGGGAGGGTTCGCGCGCGCAGGGAGTCGTCGTCGCGGATCTCGGACCAATGAGTGTCTTCGTTGAATTGCCAGAAGCGGTAGCCCGGTCCGTCTGCTGTCCAGGCGATGGACTTGCCGGTGAGGCGCGACTTTGTCGCGGCGAGATCCAGCAGTTGCGCGAGCCGCTCGGCCTCGACGCGAAGCAGGGCGCGATCGTCGGGATGGGCAATCGCGACGACCAGTCCGGCGCACAGTCCCATCACCAGCAGCACAACCAGCAGCTCGATGAGCGTGAAGCCCCGCGCTTCCAAAATCGGGGTCAGAGCCCGATTTTTCTGGCGGCTAGAGATTCCAGGTACCGATATCGGCATCGTTGCCTTCACCGCCGGGCGCGCCGTCGGCGCCCATGCTGAAGACGTCGAGCTCGCCGCGCACGCCGGGATTGAGGTAGTGGTAAGGATTGCCCCAGGGGTCCTTGGGCAGGCGCTCGACATATCCGCCGGCCTTCCAGTTGGCAGCCAGCGGCGCCGACGCCGGCCGCGCGACGAGCGCCTGCAGTCCCTGCTCGGTGCTGGGGTAGCGCTGATTGTCGAGGCGATAGAGCTTGAGCGCCTGCATCAGGCTCGCGATATCCTGCTTCGCGGCGATGGCGCGCGCCTCGTCCGGCCGACTGATGATCTTCGGCACGACCAGCGCGGCGAGAATACCGATGATCACGACCACCACCATCACTTCGAGCAGCGTGAAGCCACGTCGCAGGTTCGGCATTCGCATCTCGACCTCCTGCACCTAATTACGCCCTTGCCCCGGAATCGGCTGTACGCTGGCGCACATACGCCGCAATGCCCTCGCTCTAACATCGGCTTCATTTAAGGGGGCGGATAAGTTTGAAGAAAGCGGCTTCTCTGGCGAACTTCGCCGCGCTGGCGCTGCTTGGCGCGGTGCTCGCGTACTGGACCTGGGCGTGGCTCGCGCCGCGTCCCGCGCCGCGCGCTCCAGCCGCAGTGGAGACTGCAAGCAACGCATCGTCTGCGGGCGGGCTATTCGGCAATGTGAGACTGGGCCCGGGCGCTGCTGCCGCGGCGTCAGGCGCGGTCCGTCTGATGGGCTTAGTGGCCGCATCGGGCGGCCGGCCCGGGCACGCGGTGCTGCGGCTGGACGCGAAGAAAACGGTCGCGGTGCTGCAAGGCGAGGACGTCGAACCGGGCCTGCGGCTCGCGGAGGTCCACGTGGATCACATCATCCTGGAACGAAACGGCGAGAGAGAGACGCTCGCCTGGCCGGAGAAGCAAGCCAAATGAAGGTACGCGTCGCATTGCTTTCTGCCTTGATGGTGGTGTTGACAGGTCAGGTGTTGGCGCAGCCCGCCGAGCCCGATACGGTGACGCTCAACTTCGTCAACTCCGACATCGAGGGCGTGGTGAAGGCGGTGAGCGAGATCACCGGCAAGAACTTCGTGCTCGATACGCGCGTGAAGGGCAACGTCAACATCGTCTCGACGCGGCCGATGGCGCGGGCGCTGGTGTACGAGGTGTTCCTCTCGGCGCTGCGCCTGCAGGGTTACGCCGCCGTCGAGGACCACGGCGTGGTGAAGATCATCCCGGAGGCCGACGCCAAGCTCCACCAGGGCCGCACCATCGGCCCGAACGAGCGGCCGCGCGCCGACGGCGACCAGATCCAGACCCAGGTATTCACGCTCAAGTACGAATCGGCGGCGCAGCTGCTGCCGATCCTGCGCCCGCTGATCGCCCCCGCGAACACGATCACCGTTTATCCGGCGAGCAACACCCTGGTGATCACGGACTACGCCGGCAACCTGCAGCGCATCGGCAGGATCATCGACGCGATCGACCAGCCGGGCGGCACCGACCCGGTCGTGATCCCGCTGCGGTATGCGTCGGCGCTCGATGTCGCGCTCATGGTCAACCGCCTGTTCGCCGATCCGGCGCAGGCGGCGGCCGGCGCGGCCGACACCTCACAGCGCCTGAGCGTGGTGGCAGATGCGCGCTCGAACAGCCTCGTTGCGCGCTCGGACAACCCGTCGCGCATCACCCGGTTGCGCACCCTGGTCGCGATGCTTGACACGCCGACCAGCGCTGCGGGCAACCTGCACGTGGTGTACCTGAAGAACGCCGAAGCGCTGAAGGTGGCCGAGACGCTGCGCGCGATCTACCTGGGAGAGAGCGTTCCCGCGGCGGCGCCCCGGTCCATGGCCCTTCCGGTTTCAGCATCGCCCGCAGGCACGCCGTCGCCGCCCCTTTCGCCAGCCTTGCCCGGATCCCAGGCGGTTGCGCTCGCGCCCGGCATGATCGTGGCCGACCCGGCGACCAACTCGATCCTCATCAACGCCCCCGATGCGATCTACAACAACCTGCGCGCGGCGCTGGACAAGCTCGACGCGCGAAGAGCGCAGGTTTATGTGGAGGCGCTGATCGCGGAGATCAGCGCCGACAAAGCCGCCGAATTCGGCATCCAGTGGCAGGACCTGAGCGGCGCGGGAAAGAACGGCGCGCGCGCCTTCGGCGGCACCAACTTCGGCGCGCCCGGGCAGAATATCCTCGGCATCGCCGCGAACCCGGCTAGCGCGGGCCGCGGCCTGAACATCGGCGTGATCAAGGGCGTCGTCACAATCCCCGGCATCAGCGGCGAGATCCTCAACCTCGGCGTGCTGGTGCGGGCGTTGGAAGCCGACAACAACGCGAACATCCTGTCGACGCCGACGCTGCTGACCCTCGACAACGAGGAAGCGAGGATCGTCATCGGCCAGAACGTGCCTTTCATCACAGGGCAGTACGCGCTCACGGGCGCGGCCACGACACCGACCCCGTTCCAGACGGTCGAGCGGCGCGATGTCGGCCTGACGCTGCGGGTGAAGCCCCAGATCTCCGAGGGCGGCACCGTCAAGCTGCAGCTTTACCAGGAAGTCTCCAGCATCCAGGACACGTCCAACCCCGCCGGCGTGATCACCAACAAGCGCTCCGTCGAATCGATGGTGCTGGTGGACGACGGGCAGATCGTGGTGATCGGCGGCCTGATCCAGGATACGGTCAAGGACACCGTCGAAAAGGTGCCGGTGCTGGGCGACCTGCCGCTGCTCGGCGCGCTCTTCACGTACAACACGCGCTCGCGTACCAAGACCAACCTGATGGTGTTCCTGCGCCCGACGGTGCTGCGCGACTCGAAGCAAGCCGAGTCGCTCACCGACGGGCGCTACAACTACATCCTCGGCGAGCAATACAAGGCGAAACCCCCGCGCAGCCCGCCGCTTCCCGACATGGAATCGCCCACCCTGCCGCCGAAAACGGCGCAGGCGACCCGGCCGGCGCCGCCGCTGGAAATCGAGGTAAGGCCGTACCGCGGTGAGGGGCCCCAATTATGAACCCAAGTGCAAACAGGATTCCCTACGCGTTTGCCAAAGCCAACGGTGTCGTTGTCACCGCCTTAGATGGAGGTGGAGCGGAGGTGGCGGTGCGCAGCGACGCCCACTCGGGTGCGCTCGCCGAAGTGCGCCGGACGCTCGGCGTGCCGCTACGCGCCCGCCGCGTTGATGCCGGGGAATTCGATGAGTTAGTCACCGCGTCGTACAGCGGCGCAGATGTCGGCGCGGCGGCGCTGGCCGGCGACCTCGCGCAGGACGTGGACCTCTCCAGGTTGCTGCAGGAAATCCCCAGGATCGAGGATCTGCTCGAAAGCCAGGACGATGCGCCGGTCATCCGCCTGATCAATGCATTGTTCACCCAGGCGCTGCGCGACGGCGCCTCGGACATCCATATCGAGCCCTTCGAAACGCGCTCGGTGGTGCGGCTGCGCATCGACGGCACGCTGCGCGACCTGATCGAGCCGGCGCGCGCGCTGCATGCGGCGATCGTCTCGCGCGTGAAGATCATGGCGCAGCTCGATATCGCGGAGAAGCGCCTGCCGCAGGACGGCCGCATCGCGCTGCGCGTGGCCGGCAAGCCGGTCGACGTGCGCGTGTCGACGATCCCGACCGGGCACGGCGAGCGCGTGGTGCTGCGCCTGCTCGACAAGCAGGCCGGGCGGCTCGACCTGACGCGTCTCGGCATGGACGACGCTGAGCTGGCGCACATGGACAGGCTGATCAAGGAGCCTCACGGCATAGTCCTGATCACCGGCCCGACCGGCTCGGGCAAGACGACGACGCTCTACGCCGCGCTGTCGCGGCTCGACGCGACAGCGCTCAACATCATGACCGTCGAGGACCCGATCGAGTACGCCCTCGACGGCATCAGCCAGACCCAGGTCAACACCAAGATCGAGATGAGTTTTGCGCGGGCGCTGAGGACCATCCTGCGCCAGGATCCGGACGTGGTCATGATCGGCGAAATCCGCGATCTGGAGACCGCGCAGATCGCGGTGCAGGCGAGCCTCACCGGTCATCTGGTGTTCGCGACGCTGCACACCAACGATGCGGTGAGCGCCGTCAACCGCCTCGTCGACATGGGCGTGGAGCCGTTTCTGCTCGCCTCCAGCCTGATCGGAATCGTCGCGCAGCGCCTGGTTCGCCAGCTCTGCCAGGAATGCCGGAAGGCGGTCGTGCGAGACCCGCGACAGCTCGAGGTTGTGGACACCGGCGTAGTGCCGGCGGGCGGAACCATATATGCCGCACTGGGTTGCGCCGTCTGCAACCAATCTGGTTACCGCGGCCGCACCGGCATTTACCAAATGCTGACGGTCGACGACGGCTTGCGCCGGCTGATCCATAGTCGCATATCGGAGCAGCAGTTGCGCGACTACGCGGTCGCGCACGGCATGCGGTCGCTGCGCGAAGACGGCTCGCGCTGGGTTGTTCAAGGCGTGACCAGCTTGGAAGAGATGGCGCGCGTAACGGGGGAATAGCGACATGTCCAGAAAAAGCGCGGTGGCTGCCAACTTCGAGGTCCAGCGGCAGGCGGCGTTGCTTAAAACGGGGGCCCTGCAGAGCGCGATTTTCAACAGCGCCAACTTCTCGAGCATCGCCACTGACGCGAAGGGCGTCATCCAGATCTTCAACGTCGGCGCCGAGCGCATGCTGGGCTACGCGGCCGCCGACGTGATGAACAAGATCACGCCGGCCGACATTTCCGATCCGCAGGAAGTGATCGCGCGTGCCAAGGCGTTGAGCGTCGAGCTCTCCACGCCGATTACGCCGGGCTTCGAGGCATTGGTGTTCAAGGCCTCACGCGGCATCGAGGACATCTACGAGTTGACCTACATCCGCAAGGATGGCAGCCGCTTTCCGGCCATCGTGTCGGTCACGGCGCTGCGCGACGCTCAAAACGCAATTATCGGCTACCTGCTGATCGGAACCGATAATACCGCGCGCAAGCAGGTCGAAACAGAGCAGAAGAAGCTCGATCAGCGTCTGCGCGACCAGCAGTTCTACACGCGCTCGCTCATCGAATCCAACATCGACGCGATCATGACCACCGATCCGTCCGGCACCATCACCGATGTCAATAAACAGATGGAGGTGCTCACCGGTTGCACGCGCGATGAACTGATCGGCGCGCCGTTCAAGAACTACTTCACCGATCCGGAGCGAGCCGAGGCAGCTATCAAGCTGGTGCTGAGCGAAAAGAAGGTCACCAACTACGAGCTCACCGCGCGCGCCAGGGACGGCAAGAAAACAGTGGTGTCCTACAATGCGACCACCTTCTACGACCGAGATAGGACTCTGCAGGGCGTGTTCGCCGCAGCGCGCGACGTCACGGAGCGCAAACGTCTCGACCAGGCGCTGCAGGAAACTAACGCCGAGCTGGAGAGCGCCAAGTTCGTGGCGGAAAAAGCCAACCTCGCAAAATCGGATTTCCTGTCCAGCATGAGCCATGAGCTGCGCTCCCCGCTCAATGCGATCCTCGGTTTCGCTCAGTTGATGGACGCCGACTCCCCGCCGCCAACGCCCTCCCAGAAGGAAAGCATTGACCAGATTCTCCACGCGGGATGGCATCTGCTGAAGCTGATCAACGAAATCCTCGATCTCGCGAAGGTCGAGTCCGGGCAGCTGTCGCTGTCGCGGGAGCCGGTGTCGCTGGCCGAAGTCATGCTCGAATGTCAGGGCATGATCGAACCGCAGGCGCAACAGCGTGGCATCCACATGACCTTTCCCCAGTTCGAAATCCCGTACTTTGTCAAGGCCGACCGGACACGGGTGAAACAGGTTCTCATCAACCTTCTTGCCAACGCGATCAAATACAACAAGGTGGGCGGAACGGTCGTCGTGGACTGCATCGCGAGCACCCCAGGACGCATTCGCGTGAGCATCAGGGACACCGGCGCGGGGTTGCCTCCGGAAAAGCTGGCGCAGCTCTTTCAGCCGTTCAATCGTCTCGGAAAAGAGGCGGGCATCGAGGAAGGCACAGGCATCGGCCTCGTGGTGGCCAAGCGGCTGGTCGAACTCATGGAGGGCGTAATCGGCGTGGAAAGCACCGTCGGGGTGGGAAGCGTGTTCTGGTTCGAACTCATCTCGGTTGCTGAGCCACAGGTTTCCATGGAAGGAGGTCAAGCAGCGGCATTGGCCCAACCGCATGTGTCTCGCGGAGCGCGGCTACACACCCTGCTCTATGTAGAAGACAACCCGGCGAACCTGAAACTGGTCGAGCAAATCATCGCGCGCCACCCCGAGATGCGCCTGCTGACCGCAGTGAACGGGAATGTCGGCATCAAACTTGCGCGCGACAACCAGCCGGAGGTGATCCTGATGGACATCAATCTGCCTGGCATCAGCGGTATCCAAGCGCTGAAAATCCTGCGTGAAGATCCGGTAACGGCGCACATCCCGGTGGTTGCCCTCAGTGCCAATGCCATGCCAAGCGATATCAAGAAAGGCCTGAAGGCAGGATTTTTCCGTTATCTCACCAAACCTATCAAGGTCAACGAGTTCATGGATACGCTGGACGTGGCGCTGAAATTTGCGAAAACGGAATCGGCCTGCGCAAATAAGGAGGAAAAATCATGATGGTTAGTGCACCCGACATTCTTAACGCCAGCATCCTGATTGTTGACGATCAGGAGTCCAATGTCCTTCTGCTCGAGCGGATGCTGCGCGGTGCCGGCTATGTTTCCATCACGTCCACGATGGATCCGGGCGAGGTCTGCGAGCTTCACCTCAAGAACCGCTACGACCTGATCCTGCTCGATCTCCAGATGCCCGGCATGGATGGATTCCAGGTGATGGAAGCCCTCAAGACAAACGATGCGGAAGACTACATTCCGGTCATCGTGCTCACTGCCCAACCCGGCCACAAGCTGCGCGCGTTGCAAGCCGGCGCCAAGGATTTCGTGAGCAAACCGTTCGATGTTCTCGAAGTGAAAACGCGAATTCACAACATGCTGGAAGTACGACTGTTGTACAAAAAGGTTGAGAATTACAGCAAGATGCTGGAAAACATGGTGGAGAAACGGACCGCCGAACTGCGCGAAAGCGAAGCGCGCTTTCACGCCCTGAGGGATATGGCAGGATTCTGCGCGCAGATCCGGCAACGGCGCACATCTCAATCATAGCGCTCAGTGATGGAAGCATTCCAATACGAGGCGCTGGACGCCGCCGGTCGCACGGTATCCGGCGTGGTGCAGGCCGACACGGCGCGCCAGGCGCGCATGCAGTTGCGTGCACAGGGCCTGCTGCCCTCGATGATCGGCCAGGTACACGCGCGCGAGCGCGCACGGCAGGTATGGGCGCGGGGCATCTCATCGGCCGAGCTGAGTCTGGTGACCAGGCAGATGGCGACACTGCTCGACTCCGGCCTGACGATGGAGCAGACGCTCAACGCCCTGATCGAAGAGGCCGCCGAGCCGATGACGCGGGAGGTGCTGACGGGAGTCAAAACCGAAGTGACGGCCGGTCTGTCATTGGCCGGGGCGCTGGGCGCCTACGAAAAGAGTTTTCCGGAATTCTACCGGGCGCTGGTGCATGGCGGCGAGGAATCGGGCGCGCTGCCGACCGTGTTGCAGCATCTCGCCGATTATCTCGACGCGCGCCAGGCGCTGAAACAGAAAACCAGTCTCGCGCTGCTTTACCCCATCCTGGTCACGGTCGTGGCGATCATGATCGTCACCGGCCTGCTGGTCTACGTGGTGCCGCAGGTCGTAGGGGTGTTCCAGCAGTCGCGACAGAGCCTGCCTTTGTTGACTCGCGCGCTGATCGGGCTGAGCGACTTCCTGCGCGCGACTTGGCCGTATCTCGTCGCGATCATCGTCGGGGGGGCGGTGGCTGCACGCATGGCGCTGCGCCGCGCTGCCGCAAGACGCCGCTGGCACGTCCTGTTGCTGCGCATGCCCTGGATGGGATCGCTGATTCGCGGCGTCAACACCTCGCGCTTCGCCAGCACGCTCGCCATTCTGGTCGGCGGTGGCGTGCCACTACTCTCCGCACTCGACTCCGGTGCGCGGGTGATGACCAACATGGTGATGAGAGAGGCCATCGAGCGCGCGATCGAGCGGGTGCACGAAGGCGCCAGCCTGGCGCGGGCGCTGGGCGAAACGCGCGCGTTTCCGCCGCTCCTGATCCACCTGGTGGCGAGCGGGGAGGCGAGCGGGAAGCTCGAGCAGATGCTCGAGCGCGCCGCGCACCTGGAGACTCAGGCGCTGGAGCGGCGCCTGGCGGTGTTCCTGACGCTGCTCGAGCCGGCGATGATCCTGGTGATGGGGGGAATCGTGCTGTTGATCGTGCTCGCGATATTGCTGCCGATCATCGAAATCAACCAGCTGGTGCGTTGATCCGGTTCTCCAGCGCCGGCCGGGCCTGTCGGCCGGAGGCGGTTATCGGACGACAGTAGAAATGCCTTGGCGGTACCGCACATCGGACAGCAGGCGGCTCAATTCCTTCTTGACCACCGCGTAGCACTCGCACGCGCGGGTCTCCAGTCCGGACCGCTCAAGCACTGCAATGTGCCCACGGCGGTAGCGGATAAAACCGGCGTGCTGCAATTTCACGGCGACCTCCGTAATGCTTTCCCGGCGCACGCCGAGCATGCTGGCGACCAATTCCTGCGTCATGATCAACTCGCGCGAGGGGACTCGATCGAGGGTCAACAATAGCCAGCGGCACAGCTGCTGCTCCACCGAATGGTGCCGATTGCAGGCCGCTGCCTGAGTCATCTGCGTAATCAGCGCCTGGGTGTAGCGCAGCAACAAACGCTGCATCAAGCCGGCGCGATCGAATTCCTGCTTCAGCAAGCGGCTCTCTAGCCGGTAACCGTGGCCCGCGGTCTGCACCACGGCCGAGCTTGGCGTGGTATCCCCTCCCATGAACAGCGAAATACCGACTACGCCTTCATTGCCCACCCCCGCGGATTCTGCCGATGCGCCAGACTCCATGACATAGTGCAGCGACACGATGGCGGTGGTGGGGAAATAGGCGTGCTGCAACTGTGTGCCGGGTCCGTAGAGGAATTCACCGAGCGGCATCGGGACCAGTTCCAGATGGGGAGCCAGGCGCCCGAATTCCGCAGCGGGCAGGGCGGCGAGGAGATGGTTTTGATTCGGACTATGGGGTGGTGACATCGCTGACCGTCGGGATCCGGCATTCTATTTCTTTGCGGTTGTTTCCACGCCGATTCCGCGGTACCCGATGAAGCGGGCGGACCGGTTGAACATCGGCTCCCCGCTCACCCGAAACGTTTGTTGCGAGCCATCGGCATTGACGCGGCTGAAAACGAAATCCAGGAATGGCTGCCGGGCGGCTATGGTTGCCCGCAGGTGCTCCCGCTCCGCCTCATTCCAGCCTGCCACCTCGACACCGCTTGCATCTCCCGCCAGGGCGTCGACCCGGATTCCGAGCATTTCCAGGACCGGGCCGGAAACCTTGCTGAACTTCTCGTTCTCGTCCTGCTCCCAGTACCAGTCGGAGGCCAGCTCGGTCAGGCTGCGATAGCGGGCTTCGCTTTCGCGCAGTTCGGCGGTCCGTTCCTGCACCGCCTGTTCCAGCTCCTTGCTGTGATTCTCGAGTTTCTTGTACAGCAGCCGCACTTCCAGCAGGTTGTGGACGCGCGCCTTGACTTCGACCAGATCGAACGGCTTGCTGACGAAATCCTTCGCGCCGGCCTGCAGCGCGCGCAGCTTGTGGCCGGGCTGGGCGGTGATCACGAGGACCGGAAGGTAGCCGTCCGCATCGTTTGTCTTGAGGCCTGCCATCACCTGGAATCCATCCATGCCGGGCATCTGCAGGTCGAGCAGGATCAGGTCGTAGCGGTTTTTGCGATGCAGCGCGCAGACCTCCTGTGGATTCATGGTCGAGGCAACGCAGGTGTAGCCGGCCTCACTCAGCAATTGCTCGAGCAGACTGACATTGGACTCCTGATCGTCAACAATCAGGATGCTGGCGTTAAGAATGTCGGATGCACTAACCATCATGCTTTTTCCTCCTTATTTGCGCAGGCCGATTCCGTTTTCGCAAATTTCAGCGCCACGTCCAGCGTATCCATGAACTCGTTGACCTTGATAGGTTTGGTGAGATAACGGAAGAATCCTGCCGCCAGGCCTTTCTCGATATCGCGTGGTATTGCATTGGCGCTGATCGCAACCACCGGGATGTGCGCTGTTACCGGGTCTGCGCGCAGGATTTTCAGCGCTTGGATACCGCTGATGCCAGGCAGATTGATGTCCATCAGGATGACATCCGGCCGGGAGGCGCCCGCAATCTCGATGCCGCGGTTGCCGTCCCTCGCAGTCAGCAAGCGGATATCGGGACGGCGCGCGATGAGATCCTCGACCAGCATCAGATTGGCCGGGTTGTCCTCGACGTAGAGCAGGGTGCGCAACCGCCCGTCGGCATGAACTTGCGCCTGGGCGACTGCCGTGGCTTCGGCGGCGGCAGGTTGTGGTTCAGTCGTCAGGTTCAGTTCGATCCAGAACACACTGCCCACACCGAGCGTGCTTTCCACGCCGATTACGCCCCCCATTAGTTCGACCAGCCGCTTGGCCACCACGAGGCCGATGCCTGTGCCTTCCTCGATGCCGGCCTCTTTTCCGAGCCGATTGAATGGTTGGAAAAGCTGCGTTAGCTTATCGGGAGTCAAGCCTTCGCCGGTATCCTTGACACAAATGCGAATGCGTCCTGGGGTGCTCACGATGCAGTCCACGGCGACCGTTCCGCCCACCTTGTTGTATTTGACCGCGTTGGAGAGAAGGTTGATCAGTACCTGCTTCACCCGTGTCCGGTCGGCCTTGACAAAGTACGGGATTTCGAACTGGGGAAAGGTCATGCGGATGTCGCTCTTTTGCGCCTGCGGTTCGATCATGGCCTGGCATTCGTGCACGACTTCGGTGAGCGATATCGGTTCCAGCGACAGCGGAAGCTTCCCGGACTCGATCAGCGCGAGATCGAGGATTTCGTTGATCAGTTCCAGCAGGTACCACCCCGCCTTGAGAATCTGATCGATGCTTCGCTTCTGGGAGGTCGTTGGCGACGGCGAACCGGACTCCATCAGCTGGGCGAAACCGAGGATCGCACTGAGCGGCGTGCGCAGTTCATGGCTCATGCTGGAAAGGAAATCCGATTTCGCGAGGTTGGCTTTTTCCGCCACGGCCTTGGCGTTTTGCAGTTCCGATTCGACCTGCTTGCGCACGGAATTGTCGGTGCCGATCAACAGGTATCCGATGATATCGCCGTAATCATCGCGCAGCGCCGTGATCGACACGATTGCCGGAAAGCGGCTGCCGTCCTTGCAGATATAGGTCAATTCATAGATGTCCTCGATCCCGCGCGAAGCTTTGAAAGCCAATGCCTCGAAGCCCGGCGTAATGGGGGTTGCAAGTTCGAGGCTCAGTGCCTGCGCGCGCGCCATCACTTCCTGCGGATCATGCATATCGCTCGGGCTTATCCTGTTCACGACTTCGGCGGCCAGATAGCCCAGCATGCGCTCGGCGCCGACATTGAATAATTGAATGATGCCTTTTTCGTCGGTGGCGATAATCGAGAAATTGGCACTGGTGAGAATTGCGTTCTGCAAGGCCCCCGTTTTAAGCAACGCTTTCCGGCGCCGCACTTCGGACCGGGCGTCGAGCGCCGATAGCCCCAGCGTGATCGCCAGGATGCAGAGGGTCGTGATGCCGATGGTCAGCGCCAGCGCGGCGCTTTTCATGCCGTCGGTGGAATCTACCGCGAGACAGATGCTGTCGGGCGCGAACTGCGCGGCTGCCATGCCCGTGTAATGCATGCCGGTGATGGCGAGCCCCATGACGGTCGCGCTGCCGAGCTTGGCGAGGAGCGCGACGCCGAAGTACTTGTGGCGCAGCTGGAAGGCGATCCACAGCGCGGCGAACGAAGCCACGATCGCGATGATGACGGAAGCGATGAACAGGGGCGGGTCGTATTCGATCGGGGGCGACATCCGCATTGCGTGCATCCCCGTGTAGTGCATGGCGCTGATGCCGACCCCCATCAGCGTCGCGCCTGCCGTGATGTTCTGCCCGCTCAGGGTCGGGCGCCTCACCACGAACAGCGCCAAGCCTGACACCACGATGGCGATCGCCATGGACAGCATCATGGCCGCGGCGTCGTACGCCACGGTAACCGGCAGGTGAAACGCCAGCATGCCGATGAAATGCATCGACCAGATGCCGGTGCCCATGGAAACCGCCCCGCCGACCAGCCAGGCCCAGGAGCTTTTTCCCTGCTTCCGGCTC
>Ga0210382_10000493_pt1 | contig 14145 bp, 15 predicted proteins | sample PLMedo_FD_155452 | JGI IMG/M metagenome (GOLD analysis project Ga0210382, IMG submission 155452) | Groundwater sediment microbial communities from an aquifer in East River, Colorado, USA - PLM0_60_coex redo | ecosystem: Environmental > Terrestrial > Soil > Riparian zone | place: USA: East...
CGGTGACGTTCGCTCTCTCGCCGAGGGCGGCGACCTCAACGATGGAGACACCGCGTTTCGCCGCTGCCGCGAGTCCCAGCGCCGCGTCGGCCGCGACCGTCGGTGGAACGAGGATCGGACGCCGCCAACCGGTGGTTTCGAGAAGCCGATGGAGCCAACGGACCGTCGTCGGCTGCGGATCGAGCGCCACGAGCCACGTGAGCGCGCTTACTTGAGCCCAGACGTTTCCGACTTGTCGGGCGACCGTCTCCGCAGCCCGCAGATCTTCCGGGCGATGAGTCGCGATGCCGCGCAATAGAAGCGGAACTACCCGAAGTCCTGGCGCTGCGGCGCGCGCCTCCGCGAGCAAACCGGGAAGCCCTGCTTCATCGGGGCTCTGCCCTTCCTGCATTCCGGCTACGACATGCCAAGTGCGTGCTTGAAGCTGAGCTCGTGGAGAGGCCAGGCCGTTTGCTATGCGCTGACCGACCTGTGCAGTCCACCGAAGTGAATCGTCGGCTAGGTAGGTGTAGAAGGGGACCAAGTGAAAGAGCGTCTCCCAAGACCCTAACGGTGAGAGACCGACCGGAGAACTAATCCTCGCCCGCAGCCGCAGATCGGGATCGAGCCGGCCTCCTCGTGCATAGCCAATCAGCTTTTTCAAGTCGTGGGCTAGATCGCGTCCGGGCTCCCCCTCGTCGCCCAACCGCTCGGCTTCCTCCGCACACGCTTCGGCGATCGCCAGTATCCCGCCGTGCGACTCCGCAATTGCGAGCCAGACGCCATCCTGAAGTCGTCGCACTCGCAAATGTCGGCCGGGGGGAATGTCCCGACGCTTCCAAATGACATCTGGATAGAAAGCGAAGATGCGGTGTGCCCAATGCTTGTAGCGGCGGACTGCCCGTTGGAGAACAAACTCGTAGATCTCGAACAGAAATCTCTCATGGTCAGCATCGGTTTGGGGCGGTTCCGTACGGTCTACCCCCGCGAGAATGGTGTCGCGAACTCCGATCAGCTCGGCGGCTCCAATTGGATTGGACGTCAGATGAAGTCGCAGGCCATCCCAGTCGCCATGATCGATGCATATCGAGGCGCGGTAGCGCGCTAGGACGGGATCAGACGGCAGAGGAAGCGACATGACGAACTGGAGCAGCGCCCTGCCATAAACCCCGTCAGTGGTAAGTCCGTCCATGACCGTCCGCAGTTCGTCCCTAACCGCCTTCCAATCGGACCGGTCAGCGGCTTCGAGCAGAGAGCTAGGGAGGTCGTCGAATGGCACAGGTGCCCACAAGTCGACAACCAGCGAGGGCTCCCCGACCCTGCTCCCCACTGCGGGGCGGATGGTAGACCCCGACTAAATCGGCCCAAAAAACGGGCTTCGCAACCGACTTTGGCTCGGTGTCCGAGAAGTATCGACTTTTGGGTACCCTTAAGCCTCGTCTCCCACCGTCCGACCTTCTATCTGACAGAGCAGAACTCGAAGGGAGGGCTTACCAAAATGCGTCGTGTTATCGCAGCAGTTGCGGCACTCGTGGCCTTGGTCCTCGGTGGCGGGGCCGGTCTTTCAGCCTGGTAGGCAACCCTCAACCGCACCCTAACAAACCCTAGCGAGCTCTAGCGCCGCATCACATAGGCGCGGGACGAGGGCCGTGCGGCCCTCTTTCTGTTTCTGGCGCGACCTTTTCCTTGATTACCGGTCCCGTATCCTGCCGCAAGTGCTGGGAGTGTCGATTCCGAGAGATCTTCAGGTGCTCGTTGTTGCCGTCGTTGGCGCCGGGGCTTTGGTTTTGTTCGGCGCGAGTGCTCCGGCTCCCGCAGAGGTCGATCTGGGACGTCTTCTCTTCTGGGTTGTCATCACGTTCACCGCTGCGTCCCTGCCCGTCCGACTTCCCGGCGAAGTTGTTGCCCATATCACGACGGCGCCGATCCTCGCGTCGGTTTTCGACTCGCAGTTGGCAAATCCCTTTGCAGTCTGCTGGATCGCCCTTCTAGGCACCATTGAACTGCGCGATCTTCGGCGCGAACTACCTTGGTATGGAACCCTCTACAACCGCTTCACATACGTTCTCGCAGCTTTCGCCGCGTGGCTTACCGTCGCGCTTGCACGACCACACACTCGGCCGGATGATCCTCTCGGCACGATTGTTCTTATCGTCCTCGCGGGTCTCGCCTTTAGTGGCGTGAACATGATTCTCGTGGTTACAGCGGTCAGCATGAGAACGAAGACGCCATTCGCCCGCGTGTGGGCCTTGAGCGCCGGCAACATCATGTTGGGGATCGTTGCGCTTGTTTTCCTAGGTTGGCTCATGGCCGAAGTCGCGATCAAGGTTGGGCTTTGGGCAACACTTCTCTTCATGATTCCATTGCTACTCGCACGCTATTCATTCACGAAGTATGCGGAGACGCGTGCGCTTTTTATCGGGTCGGTGAGTGCCCTTTCCCAGGCAATCGACGCAAAGGATGGCTTCACGAGAGGCCACGCCGATCGGGTATCCCGAATCGCCGGTGCGATCGCTCGCGAGATGAGTCTCTCCGAGAAAACGATCGAGCAGGTCGAGCTCGCGGGGATGCTTCACGACATCGGCAAAATCGGCGTCGAGGATCAGATCTTGATGAAGCCCGCGCGCCTCGATCCGCACGAGCAGGAGCTCATGCGTCGTCATCCGATCTATGGCGCTTCTATCCTCGCACCGTCCGAGTCTCTGCGGCCCCTGGCGCCCCTCGTATTGCATCACCATGAGAACTACGACGGCAGTGGATATCCTGAGGGCCGCAAAGGAGAGGACATTCCCCTCGGCTCGCGAATCATCATCGTTGCGGATGCCTACGAAGCAATGACATCGGATCGCATCTATCGGAAGGCGATCGGCCACGAACGCGCGATGGACCAGCTCAATCGATACAAAGGGATTCAGTTCGACCCGAGGGTCGTTCGAGCGCTCGACACACTTCTCGAGAAGCGCGGCGCAGACGCCTTCGAGGTCAGCGACCTACCCCCAATCAGTTACGAGACCCTCGCCGAACTCCGTAAAAGGCTGGCGCGCGAGCCCATGGCTCGCGATGCCCATGCTGGTTAGTGGGCTTGCGGCAGGCTTAATCCTTGGTCTGGCGACTGGCGGACACTGGCGCAATCTTCAAGCATTCGACCTCAAACTCTGGCCCGGACTTCTTGCTGGAGTCATAGCGCGAGCCGCTGCGCCCTTTATCGGCGAACTGGCTCTAGCCATGTCGCTCGCCGGCCTGGTGCTCGTGGCGCTCGTCGCCATCGTTAATCGAGCCCTGCCGGGAACATGGCTCATTGCCCTTGGCTCCTCACTAAATGCCATTGTCACTTTTGCTAATGCAGGTATGCCAGTGGACCCTGTCGCGTTAGCCGCATCAGGGAAGTCGGCCCCCTCGGATGGCCTGCATGTGATGCTCGGTCCCGACACTCGGCTGCCATTCCTGGCCGACGTCCTGCTGGCTCCGGTCGTGAACAACATCTACAGCGTGGGGGACGTTGTACTTGCGATTGGCGGTTTCTGGATGGCCTTTCGCCTCCTGAAGCATCGATGACAACGAGAACGAGCGTTCCTGCCATCGACCTGATCCGGTCGCCAACCTTCGGGGCGTTCTGGCTGGCGCAAGTCGCCAGCAGGTTCGGCGATCCGATCACTCTCATTGCTCTTGCGTACGTGAGTTACGCCGAAACCCAGTCGGCACTTGTGACGGCGATGGCGGTCGTGATGGTCACGGTACCTAACGCTCTCTTCGGATTTGTCGGCGGAGCCATCGCAGATGCCATCGGACATCGGCGCGCGATGATTTGGTGTGATCTCGCGCGCTTCGTGCTCGTCGGATTGGTGCCGATTGCACTCGGTGTCGGACTACCTCTCGCAATCCCCTACGTTTTGGTATTTGCGGCGGCATCATGTGGTGCGATTTTCAATCCCGCGAGGTTAGCGCTGGTTCCCCGGATCGTCGGCCCCCGCGAACTGAGCGGCGCTAACGCGCTTACGTACTCGAGCGATCGAGCAGTCGAGGTTGTCGGCGCACTTGCCGCGGGGTTGCTGGTGGCGGCGATCGGCACGCGTGCCTTCTATGTCGACGCGCTCACATTCCTCTTGTCTGCGGTCCTCCTCACCCGCATCCGGGTCGAGGAGGGGAGTCGGCCGGTCGTCCTCCGTTCGCTCGCACATGAGGCGGGTGAGGGATTGCGCTTTCTCTGGCGACACGCCGTGCTTCGGACGAACACGATCCTTTCGCTTACCTGCCAACTGTCCGTACCGGTCGTGTCGAGCCTTGCGCCGTCGTTGATCTTCCAAAGATATGCGGCAGGGGATCCCCAAATTGGAGCCTCGCAGTTTGGGATCGCTGAAGGTGCGATCGCCGCAGGCGCCGTCGCCGGCGGTGTCCTCATCGTGCCCCGTTTGGCGCGGTTCCCAAAAGGCAAGGTCTTGCTCGCTGGATTTGCGATCTATGGTCTTTTTCTGGTGGCCTTGGCGCTCGCATGGTCATTTGAGCTCGCCGTCGTCCTGTTCGCGATCCTCGGAGTGGTGAACGTAGTCTTCTATGTTCCCAACGTCACGCTCTCCCAAGAGCTCACCCCACCTGAGCTACGCGCCCGTGTCTTCGGAACGCGGATCGCCCTTCTCAACCTGACCTGGCTGCCGGTCATCGTCTTAAGCGGTGCGTTAGCCGACGCCGTGAGCATTCCGTTACTGATCGCGGTCGCTGGCTTAGTCACGGTCGTAGGCGCAGTCATCGGCGCCTTCATCCCGATCGTCCGCGACGTTCCGTGAGCGCCGACCGTACGGAGGCACCCTGGCAGGGGCGGGTTGACATGTACGGTCATCGGCACACAAAATGGTCCGGTCGCACGAGGAAGGTCATCCATCAGGCAACATTGGGCCCTCGTGGGAAGGAAGCGTACGGAAAGTGGCGCAAAGGACGATTCTGGTCGCGGACGACGACGCCTCTATTCGCTCGCTTCTCAAGCAGTTGCTGTCCGATGAGGGGTACAGCGTCGTCGAGGCGACGACCGGTACCGAGGTCGTCGAGAAGGTCAAGGACACCAATCCCGACCTCGTGATCATGGACGTCCGGATGCCGGAGCTCGACGGCATCGAGGCGCTCTCGAAGCTCAAAGTGAGCTCTCCGAAGACGAGCGTCCTGATCATGACCGCCTTCGGCTCGTCCAATAACGCCATCCGCGCGATGGAGCTCGGCGCGTTCGACTACATCACCAAGCCGTTCGAGCTCGACAAGATCAGCCACACCGTGAAGCGCGTGATCGAGTACCGCGATCTCACGAGCGAGGTCCAGGTGCTGCGAGATGAGATCAGCTCGCTGGTGCAGACCGAGCGGATCGTCGGCAACTCGCCCGCGATGCAGGAGGTCTACAAGACCGTTGGAAAGGTCGCCAAGGCCGACGCGACGGTCCTCATTACCGGCGAATCGGGCACAGGCAAGGAGCTCGTCGCCGAGGCGCTGCACTACAACTCCAACCGCCGGTCGGGGCCGATCGTGAAGGTCTCCTGCGCGGCGCTTCCGGAAACCCTCCTCGAGGCGGAGCTGTTCGGTCACGAGAAGGGCTCGTTCACGGGCGCCATGACACAGCGCCGCGGCCGCTTCGAGATGGCCGACAAGGGAACGATCTTCCTCGATGAGATCGGCGAGATGAGCCTGCCGATGCAAACGAAGCTCCTCCGCGTGCTCCAGGAGCGCAAGATCGAGCGCGTCGGCTCGTCGCTCCCGATCAAGGTCGACATCCGCATCATCTGCGCGACCAACAAAGACCTGCAAAGACAGGTCGAACAGCAGAAGTTCCGCGACGACCTCTTTTACCGCCTCAACGTCATCAACATCCACATGCCGCCGCTTCGCGATCGGAAAGAGGACATACCTGCGCTCGTCGAGCACTTTCTCGCGAAGCACCGCTATAGCGCGACCGCGCAACCGGCGGCGATCAGCGAAGAGGCGCTCAAACGTCTCATGGAGTACGACTGGCCGGGCAACGTTCGCGAACTGGAGAACGTCGTCGAGCGCGCGGTCGTGCTCTCGCGGGGTCAGATCATCACGAGCCGCGAACTGCCGTTCGGCGACCACGAGGCCGACGGACACGAAGAAGAGGGCGGCGACGAGGTCTCTGTGGAGAAGTCCTTCTTCAAGAAGTCGGTCGCCCAGTTCGAGAAGGACCTCATCATGAAAGCCCTCCGCGACGCGACCGGGAACCGGTCAAAAGCCGCGGAAATGCTGGGTATTTACCGCCGATTGCTCTACGCGAAAATAAAGGAATACGGTCTCGAGGGGTATCCGCCGAAGGGCAGGCCGGCCTGATGTTCGCGCTCCTTCGCACGTCGCTTCGGTTCTTCGTTGTGGGCTTCGTCGTGGGCACGCTTTTCGCGCCTCGCTCCGGCGCGGAGACGCGTCAGATGTTGCGCGATAAGTTCACGGTCATGGTCAACCAGATCCTCGAGCTCGCGGCCTTGCCGCCAATCGAACCGCGGACAGTCGTGAAGAATGACGGTGAAGGTCGCGCGCGACGGACGGTCACGCGCGGTACGAATGCCCGCTCGCCGTCCTAGGAAGAGCGTCGCCGGACCGATCGTCGTACGTCTCGTCGAAGCGACGGGCAATTCGAGCAAGAGCTGGGACGCGGCGGTTCTGGCGGCGGTGAAGGCGGCGAAAGTGAAGACTCCGGTGGGAGTCGAGGTCGGCCGCCTCTGGGCCGAACTCGATGGCCCAAAGCTCTCCAGGTATCACGCCTCGGTCAAGGTGGCGTACCGGGAGGTCCAGCGCGCGCCTGTACGACCCTCCCGCTAGCAGCCAAGTCTCGATATCTGTGCATCTCATTGACACGTGATTTGTGCGCCAACAACACTCGCTATCGGAATACGTCAGGGGAGCAACAACCCGGTGGCGGAGACTCAAACGCACGAAGCGCTCACGCAGGTCCTCATCGCCAACGATGGCGAGGTCCTCGCACGTCTGCGTCTTTCGGCTGCCGAGGCCGCGCGCGTTTGCAACGTCACACCGCGTCAGCTCATCTACTGGACGAAGAAGGGTCTCGTGAAGCCGTCGACCGATGGCGATCATGACTACGACGTCTTCGCGATGGAGAAGGTCATCCGCATCCGGCAAGCGCTCGAGAAGGGTCACTCTCTCGAGAAGGCCGCGCAGCTCGTGCAGCGCGAGATTGGCACACTTCAGGCCGAGGCCAAACGGCTCGAAGACATGCCCCCCGACGCCCTCGAAGACGAGCTTCGCGCGCGCCTGGAGCGCCTTGAATCGCGCATTAACGAGCTCCGCCGCGCCCTTCCGGCCTCCCTCACCATCTCGCGGCTGCGCAAGGCCGTCGCGGTGCTCGCCAGGCTTGACGCCCAGGGCGCCCTCGAGAACTCGCAGGCAAACGGAGACTCCGCGAAGGCGGTCGCGCTCCGGCTCGGCCGAGCGATCGACGAGCTCGAGCTCTTGCTGCGCGAGGTACAGCCCGTCAACGCATAGCGCGCCGGTACGCTTCGTTCGTGCCTGACGCCCTCGCGCTCATCGCCAACGCCGCCGGCAAGCTCACCCGAGAAGGACTTCGCGCGACCGGCCGAGGGGCAACCGCGCTTCCGGGACTCGTCGCGTTGACCCTGGACCCCAACTTCATCGGGGCTCTCGCAGCCGAGCTTGAGTACGGCGTCGCGTGCGTCTCCGGCACGAACGGGAAGACCACGACGGCGCGGATGCTCGCGGACATCTCGCGCACCGCGGGGTGGGATCCCATCCACAACCGGTCCGGCTCGAATCTCGATCGCGGCGTCGCCGCCGCGCTTCTCGCGCACACCTCGTGGTCCGGGGAACCCCATGGGAACTTCGGCCTCTTCGAGATCGATGAAGCGTCGCTTCCGAGCGCGGTCGGCAGGCTGCAGCCGCGCGTGGTCGTCGTCACGAATCTCTTCCGTGACCAGATGGATCGCTACTTCGAGCTCGACACGCTCGCGAAGAAGATCGGCGACGCGCTCGCCGGGCTTCCCGCGACCACGACGCTCGTGCTCAACGCAGACGATCCGCTTGTCGCGAACCTCGCGTTGCGGCGCGACGCCAAGACGGTCTTCTTCGGCGTCGACGATCCGAACATCGGAGGGGTCGTCCCGCAGGCGATCAGCGACGCGACGCGTTGCCCGCGCTGCAAGTCGCCGCTCAAATACGCGCGCGTCGTGCTCGCGCACGTGGGCGACTGGTCGTGTCCGTCGTGCGGACTCACTCGCCCGCCGCGCGACGTGTCAGCGACGAAGATCCAGCTCAGCCCGGACGGGAGCGAGATCGCCCTCGCCGGGACGGTGGGGAGCATCTTCGAGTCCGTGCGCGTTCCGATCCCGGGCCTCTACAACGCGTACAACGCGCTCGCGGCGCTCGCGGCCGCGCGCGCGCTCGATCTGGGGCTTGCCGAGGCGATCCGCGCGCTCGCCAATTTCCGTCCCGCGTTCGGAAGGCTCGAGACAATCGAGCACAAGGGCCGAACGCTTCGCCTTGTCCTGGTGAAGAACCCCGCAGGGTTCAACGCGGCGATCGGTGCGTTCCTCGAGACCGGGCGGACCCCGCGTCTTCTCGCCGCGCTGAGCGATCGGGACGCGGACGGTCGCGACGTGTCGTGGATCTGGGACGCCGACTTCGAGGCGTTGGCGCCGTCGGTCGAGCACGCCGTCATCACCGGCCTGCGCGGGCGCGATCTGGCCCTCCGCTTCAAATACGCCGGGCTCGCGAAGGAGCGAATGGAGGTGGTGGACGAGTGGAGCGGGGCGATCGACCGCGCGACAACGCTCGCCCCCGAAGGTGGCGAAGTCGTAGTCCTGGCCACGTACACCGCGATGCAGGCGCTGCGAGCGGTGCTCGCGCGGGCCGGGGCCGCCGTGCCGTTCTGGGAAGATTGAGCTGATGGACCTGCGCATCGCGCACCTGTATCCCGACCTCATGAACATCTACGGCGACCGCGGCAACGTCATCGCCCTCTCGCAGCGCGCGAAGTGGCGCGGCGTCGAAGTCGAGGTGCGGCCGTATTCGGTCGGCGAGTGGGCTCTGCCCGAGTGGCCCGATGTGTGGTTCTTCGGGGGCGGCCAGGATCAGGGCCAGGACATCGTCGGCGCCGATCTCGCCGGAAAGAACGGCGCGGCATTGCGAAAGTCGGTCGAGGGCGGGGCCGCGATCTTCTCGGTCTGCGGCGGCTATCAGCTGCTCGGACACGAGTACGTCCCCGAAACGGGGCCGTCGATCCCGGGAGTCGGCATCCTCGATGTCACCACCCGCGCCGGCAAGCGGCGATTCGTCGGCAATCTGCTGGTGGACTCACCGGATGGACAGCTCGTGGGCTTCGAAAACCATTCGGGTCGGACATATCTCGGATCGAGCGCCAAGCCGCTCGGGACGGTGATCGCGGGAAATGGGAACAACGGCGAGGACAAAACCGAGGGCGCAGTCCAGGGGAAAGTCATCGGCTGCTATCTCCACGGGTCAGGTCTGCCAAAGAATCCATGGCTCGCCGATCGCCTTCTCGTGTGGGCTCTCGATCGGCGCCACAAGAACACCACGCTCGATCCGCTCGACGACGCCGACGAGACGGCGGCGCGAGTTCAGGCGAGTGAGGTGGCTCGCACAAGGACCTAGATCGGTACTCCGGTACCGGCTTCTGGTCCTATGCGACCTCTGCGCGATCTTCTGTTGACTGCGCCGCATGTTCCGATGTGCGGCCGCTCGCGGAGCGTTCATCGCGCTGGCCCTCCTGTCGGCGGGAGGATTCACGGCGAGCGCGGACGATGGCCGGCCGCCGGCGCCGAGCGGCGCCGGCCATCCTCCGACCTCGAGCCCGATCCCTCTCACGGAGCTCCGGCCGAGCGATATCCAAACAGCGCCCGCCCCCGCGATCGCGCCGGAGTTCGTTCCGGTTGGCGAGCCCCTGCGCGCCCCGCAACAGAAGAAGGAGCTCGTCCTGTTCGTCGGGGGCTACGGCTCCCGCTCCGATGACGGCGCATTCGACGTACTTGCGGCGCGGTTCCCCTCTGACCGCTATGACGTTCGAAGACTCGGCGAAGATCCGCGGTTTCCCTACGACACCTACGGTGGCGTCGATGCGAACGCGCAAATCCTGGTGGATGAGATTCGGGGCATCGGCGGGGACTACTCGGCGGTAAACATCGTGTCGCATTCGATGGGCGGCGTCGTGACCGATCGAGCGTTCGCGAGTGGCCTCTCGGCGAACGACGGTGTCCGGACATTCGTCGCTATCGCCGGACCGCACAGCGGCGCTGACTACGCGCGCGCTCCTGCCTTCCTTCTCCCGATCCTCGGGCCCGTCGAGGACATCGTGCGCGCGGTCGGGGTCGCCGCCGCGCGGGATCCCGCTAGCGACGCGATCCAGGATCTCGCGGTGGCTCGGCCCGTCCCCGTGCCGGCCGGCGTCGCCCGCGTGGACGTGAGCCTTGCAACTGATGGGCTGGTCAACGAATTCGACGCTCGCGACCCTGGCGTGCCGCAGCGCGTATTCCTTCCAGCGTCATTGCGCGAGCTCATTGACGGACACGGCGGCAGCTTGGTCAACCGTCAGATCGCCGATCTCGTCGTTGAGACCGTTCGCACGCACCAGGTACCGCCCGACCGCCGCGATCCGATCACACGACTGGTCGCGCCGATCCTCTGGGACCAGGAGACGCGGTTGTGGCGGCGGTTCCTGCTGGTGGCGACCCTCGGCGCGGTCTGTCTGTACCTCGCCCGGTGGGTCCCGTTCTCCCGGCGCGTGATCGACGAGTTCGGTGCCTTATGCAGTCGTTTCGTGCGCGCGCTCGGTCGATGAACGGCGAGCGAGGACAGGCCATCGTCGAGTTCGCTCTCGTCGTCCCACTCCTGCTCGTCGTGATCCTCGGAGTCGTGCTCGTTGCAGAGATAGGTGTCGCGCGTCTGGCTCTCGAGCACGCCGCGGCGGAAGCGGCACGCACCGGATCGCTCACGAACGACGACGGGCTCGTGCGCAGTACCGTGGCTGCGGCCGTCGCACCGCTCGATGCATCAGCGGTGAAGGTGATCATCGAACCGACCGAGAACGAGAGTCCACGGTCGTCGACGCCACGCGGCTCGCTGCTCCGTGTCCGACTTCGCTACGCGATTCCGGTCCCGCTCGGATTTGTCGGCCTTCCTCGTCTGATCATCGAGGGAGCGGCCGCGCGCCGGGTCGAGTGGGCTCCCTGAGTGACGAGCACGGCCAGGCGATCCTGGCCGTGGTCCTCGCGCTCGGGATCGCGGCCACCGCGGTCGTCGGTCTTCGCGCCGCGCAAGAGCGCATCGTCATGGGAGCCCGCGCGCAGCGCGCGGGCGAGGCCGCCGTCGAAGCGGCCGCACAAGCCGTGGTCGATGTCTACGCGGCGCGCCCCGCAGCGGCGAAAGAGATCGTGCTCGATCCCCGCGTCCTCGAAACGGCTAGAGCAGCGGCTGAAGAGCTTGCACGGGAGAACGGTGGCCGCGGGGTCGAGCAGGTCCAGATTTCGTGCGTCGGTGATCGCATCGAAGCGCGACTCGTGCTGAGCGGCCGCTCGCACCACGCCGGATTCAGAGCACCCGAATGCTCCCCGCGCTGACCTTCACGCCCAAGCGTTTCGCGACCCCTCGGCGCCGGATTCTTCTCGCCGCCGGTGGGTCAGCTTTGCTGGTCGCATCGATCCTTTCGACATTTTTCGTCCCACCGCCGCGTTCGGCGGACGAGGAAGCCGCGAGGACCTCGTTGGCGCAGCGTCTTTCGATGTCGACATGGGCGCTCGCGGTTCCGACCGCGTGGCTCGCGGCGCCGCTCGCGGAGGTTCGGAGCGGCGACAGCGTCGATCTGCTCGCCGTTCGCACCGGCGATCGTCCTCTGGCCGTCGCGATCGCCGCCGACCTACGCGTCATGAGCGCGGACGAACGCTCGATCATCTTCGAGGTCGACGAGGAGAGCGCGACCGCGATCGCGTCAGCGCGCGCGTCGGGATTGCTTATCGTCCCGCTTCTTCGCTCCGCACATTGACGGTCCGTGTCGCGCTCTGCGGAGGCGCGGAACTCGCGAACGCGGCCGAGGTGCTCGGTTTGATCGCGGTCGAACCAACACGGGCCGACGTTGCGCTCGTCGACCTTCGCGATGCGGCGACGCTGTCGCAAGCGGCGACGCTGGCGCCGGAGCTTCCGCGTGTCGTGATCCTCGCCGACGAGCAGGTCGCGCTCGCCGGGGCACTCGGTGTTCCGAGCCGCTCGGTCGCGCGGTCGTGCGAACCGGCCGTACTGGGGCCCCTGATCGCGGCGACTCTTCCTCCCGCCAGGCGGAGCTCGACGCGATCGATCATGGTCACATCGGTCCGCGGCGGAGCCGGTCGGTCTCTCCTCGTCGCAAATCTCGCGCGGCGTCTCGCACCTCTTCGCGCCACCCTCTGTCTTGACCTCACCGGCGATGGGACGCTGGGCTGGTGGCTCGGCGCAACGAGCGGAGGTTGGTCCGAACTCGAGGACCTGACCGACGAGCTGACGTCGGAGCATCTGGGTGTCGTCGCCACCGAGGTGGCACCCGGTCTTCGTCTCGTCGGGGGTCCGCCGTTCGCTCCGAGCGTGCAACTCGCGCAGTCCGCGTTTCGCGCAGCGCTCGAGCTCTCGGAGATCGTTCTCGTCGATGCGCCCACCCTCGCCGACGAACGCACACGTCGTCTCGCCGCATCGGTCGACCGCGTGCTCGTGATGAGCTACGAGGATCCGATCTCCGTCGCCGCTCTCGCGGCCGCGGATATTCCGGAGAGGGCCTGGCTGATCGCGTCGCAGTCGGTCGCCACGTCCCTCGGCGGACGAGAGGTGTTTCGCGCGCTACCCCGCGCCGAGGGCGCGATCGCCGCCGCGACGTCGCGACCGAACGCCCTCGGCGGTGCTCTCGGCAAGGCGTACGACGGACTGGCCGAGATCGTCGCGATCGACTCGACGTGACGGTCGCGGCGCGCGCCCGCATCGAGCGCGGTGTCATCGCACGTCTTCGTGAAGCGCCGGATGGCCGGCCCCGCCGCGAGCAGCTTCCGGCGGCGCTGCGGGAGACGCTCGTGGACCAACGGCTCGTCATCCCCGCGGGGGAACTGCGGCTGCTCGAACGCTGGCTCGAAGACCGCCTGTTCGGTCTCGGCGAGCTCGCTCCGCTGCTCCGCGACGATCGTGTGACCGAGGTCATGGTCAATGGCACCCGGGGCGTATGGGTCGAGCGCGAAGGGCGGCTCGAGGAGACCCCGATCCACTTCTCGGATCCCGAGGAGATCCTCGTCTTGATCGAACGCCTTGTCGCGCCCCTCGGCCGGCGGATCGATCTCGCAAGCCCTCTCGTCGACGGGCGCCTCCCCGATGGCTCTCGCGTCCACGCGGTGATCCCACCGATATCGCTCGTCGGACCGGTTCTCACGATCCGCCGATTCGGGCAGCGTGCACTGAGCCCGGAGGACCTCGTCCGAAACGGGACCGTGTCACCAGATGCGATGGACTATCTCGTGCGCGCCGTGCGCGAACGGCGAAGCGTGCTCGTCTCGGGCGGTACCTCGAGTGGGAAGACCACGACGCTCAACGCGCTCGCCTTCGCTGTGGGGGATCGCGAGCGCATCGTCACCATCGAGGACGCGGCTGAGCTCCGGCTTCCGCAACCCAACGTGGTCGCGCTGGAAACGCGCGCGCCGAGCGTCGAGGGCACCGGTGCGGTCGACGTGCGGGCGCTTCTCCGAGCGGCACTCCGCATGCGCCCCGACCGGATCGTTGTCGGCGAGGTGCGCGGCGGAGAAGCCCTCGACATGTTGCAGGCGATGAACACCGGGCACCGCGGCTCCCTCACCACCGCGCACGCGAATGGTGCCCCGCACGCGCTCATGCGGATCGAGACTATGGCCCTGATGGGTGGCATCGATCTCCCGCTCGAGGCCATCCGCGAGCAGATCCGCCGTGGCATCGACGTCGTCGTGCATCAGGAGCGCGACCCTGCGGGAGTCCGAAGGATCGTCGAGATCGCGGAGCTCTCGCCCGAGCGTGGCGATCCGTACACACTCAGCCGGATCTATCCGTGATCGCGGTGCTCCTTGCGCTCGCGGGCGTGACGCTCCTGGTGCTTCTTGACGAGCGACGTCAGGCCGCCGTGCTCGCCGCCGCGGTGCGGCTCGATCCGCGTGCGCGTTC
>Ga0210382_10000494_pt1 | contig 14138 bp, 13 predicted proteins | sample PLMedo_FD_155452 | JGI IMG/M metagenome (GOLD analysis project Ga0210382, IMG submission 155452) | Groundwater sediment microbial communities from an aquifer in East River, Colorado, USA - PLM0_60_coex redo | ecosystem: Environmental > Terrestrial > Soil > Riparian zone | place: USA: East...
ACGAACCCGATTTCCTTGTTGCGAATCCGCGCCAGCTCGTCGTCGCTGAGGTCGCTCACCTTCTGGCCGTTGAGCCAGTACTCTCCGGCGGTCGGTGTATCGAGGCAGCCGATCAGGTTCATGAGCGTCGACTTGCCCGATCCCGACGGTCCCATACACGCGACGAACTCGTTCTTCTTGATCTGGATGTCGACGCCGCGCAGCGCGTGCACGACTTCCGCGCCCATGTGATACTCGCGTGTCAGGTGATGCGTCAGGATGACGGTGTCGGGCGTCGGCGTGTCGCCGGTGTGGAACGTCATGGCTTGTACCGATGTCATAGTGTCCGTCCCACGACCGCCTCGACTTGCGCTCGGGCGATCAAATAGTCGAAGCGAACCTGCACCAGGTTTTGCTCAGCCGTCGTCAGCGCGGTCTGCGACGTGAGCAGATCGAGAATCGTGGCTGCGCCAACGCGGTAGCGCTCGTTCTGAACGCGGAGGTCTTCGGTGGCCGCGGCCACGTTGGTCTCGGCGATAGCGATCTTCGCGTACGCGGTCGTCAGGGCGGCGAGCTGCTGGGTCAGCTGGGCGCTGACCTGGCGACGCGTGTCGGCTGCCTTGGCTTGCGCCACATCCCGGGCAACGACCGCCGATCTGACGTTCCGTTCACGCGTGAATCCGTTGAAGAGCGTCCAGCTGGCGTTGAAGCGCACGCTCCAGCCGCTCAGGTAACTGTCGGTCGAAGTCCACGGAGCGACGGCACCCGTGTAAGAGTTGCCGACCGAGGCGCTAAGGCTCGGCCAATACGACGCGCGGCTCACCCCCACCTGGGCTCCAGCCGCCCGAGCTTGCGCGTCCGCCTGCTCGACCTGCGGAGCGTTCTCGATCACCGCTTGGTGCAGGGCGCTGGTGTCGGGGAGGGGTGGCAGGACGCTGTCCGGCACCGCGCGCACCAGTCCATCGACGCCGATCTGTCGGCCCAGATTCGCCTGCGCTGTTGCGAGATTCGCCTGTGCCTGGAGTAGCGCGATGCGCGCATTTCCATAGTCTACGAGCGAGCGGAGCGAGTCGGAGCGCGTCGCCGACCCGGCGTGGAGCTTGTCGATCGAGATCCGCAGCTGTTGCTGTGCGCGTCTGACCTGCGCTTCGGCGACGCCGACGAGATCGTTCGTGGCGAGCGCGTTGTAGAACGCCTGCTTGGTCTGGAGCGTCACCTGGAACTGCTGATTCGTGAAACCGGCCTCGGCCGCGTTTTGCGTTGCGTGCGAAGCGCGCACATCAGCCAGGCGCCGGAAGCCATCGAACAACTCGACACTCGCAGACAGTCCACCATTGAATGAAGTGCTCGCCGGCGCCGTGACAATTTGACCGGTCGTCGAGTTGAACCGCGTTCCACCATTGCGTTGCGACGAGCCGTTCGTGGACAACGTGGGAAGATAGGAGCCGATGCTGGCCCGCATCGCGGCGCCGGCATTGCGCTGGTCGCCGCGCGCCTGGACCATCGCCGGCTGGACCCGCAGCGCGCGTTGGATGGCCTCCGGAAGCGTGACTGCGGCCTGCTGCGCCGCCGCAGGCACGGCGAGCATGCCCAGAAGAATCCCCCCCACCACACTCCGGCGCATTAGTGGCTCCCCGCCTTCCCTCTAGTGGAGTCTTCCCGCTCCCTACGGTGATGCTCAGCCTGGTCGATCAGTTGCTGGTGACGAGTCCGCTGCTCCGCCGTGAGCTGGGCATCGATTTCGGCGCGCATGCGCGTCTTGATGGAATCGAACCGCGGCCGGACCCGCGCCCACAGGGAATCGGTTTCGGGGCGGTGACGCGCGATGATGGCGCGGACGGAGTCCCGCTGCGCGGAGCTCAAGTCCAGCTCCCGGCTCAGGTAGGCGACGAGCGCATCGGGTCCGCGCCGCGGGCCTCGCTCGTCGCGTTCCGCGGCCTCGCGGCCGCCCCATCCGGCAAGTCCGCCCGCCACGAAGACAGCGGCCAAAAGGCCGACGGCGGCGAGTTTCGATCTATTCAGCATGGCTCCTCTTTCTCTTTTTCTTAGCGTTGCTCGACGAGCGACAAAAGCACGACACTAGCGTCCGGTGGATCCGACGCCGTCACGAGAGCGGCGAGTCCAGGGCCTTCGAGCGGTGCCATCGCGGTATCGAACGAGGCCGGCGCAGGCGCCAGCACGGTGCGCCCGAACAGAAACCCGACGATGAGCGCGGCGGCTGCTGCAGCGATGCCCGGCCGGAACCAGGACGCCAGCACGTCCAGCGTGGGGACCGTGGCGCGGTCCCAGGTCTGCTCGTACCGCGCCATGACGCGAGTGACGAACGCTTTCTGATCGTCCTTCGGTTCCAGCGCGGCGCGCAGCGCCGCACCCAACTCCGGATCCGGGCGATGATCGAACGCCTGTGAGTCTTTCATGCTCCCTGCTCCTTCCAGTCGGCCAGCAGCGTGCGCAGACGGCGACGCGCGTGAAATACTTCAGATCGCACAGTCCCTTCCGGGATTCCCAGAATCCCGGCGATTTCGGCGTGCGAGTAACCTTCGACATCGAACAAGACGACTGCGGTCCGGCGGCGCTCCGACAGCTCGCCGAGTGCGGTCCGCAAATGCTCACCCAACTCGCTGCGTATTGCCGCCGCGTCGGGCCGCGGACCGCCGCCCACCAACGATGGGTCGAGGGGTTCTGCCTGCCGTACGTTACGACGCCGCCTGCGGTCCGTGGCAGCGTTGGCCACGATGCGCATCAACCAGGGTCCGAAGGGCCGGCGAGTATCGTACTGCGCGAGCTTCACCAGGGCCGACAGAAAGCCGTCCTGCGCGGCGTCATCAGCGTCATCGGGATCGCCCAACACCGCCCGGGCGACCCGCCGCGCCTGCTGGGCATATCGCTCCACGAGGACGCCGAATGCATCGCGATCACCCGCTAAACTCTTAGCAACTAAGCCCTTGTCCTCTTCGCTGCTTCCCATACGCGCAGCGCCGGTCGGAGGTTGAGCCCCCCCCGCCCCCCCCCCCCCGCCCCCCCAGCCCCCCCAGCCCCCCCGCCTTGCCCACCAGCTCCGCCCTCGCGCTCAGCGAACATCGCTCTCACGGCGGTGCCGCCGCCGGGCGAGGGCCCAGCCGGCGAGCGAGAAGGAGGTCACCAACGCGCCCGCCGCCAGAACCGCACTCGCAATCAGCGGAAAGAGGATGAGCGACACGCCCACCAGGAGGAAGGCCACCGCCGCAGTACCAGCCACCATGCGACGCGCCCCACCGGCGACTTGAATGAGGGCGACAGCGGCGACGGCCTGGCGTTCGCGCAGCGTGCGCTTGTATGGCGGAGCCGGAGCTTGCGACGGGGCGACCGCGTGGGAAGGGTGCACCGCGGCGGCGGCGACGAGCCGCGGCGGCAGCGGCAGCCGGCGGCGCGCCATCAGCACGATCTCGCGGCTCTGCGCCATGTCGTGCAAAAACTGGGTCGCGAGCGTCGCGGTCAAGCCATCATGCTCGGCGACGAGGTCGAGCTCGTAATTGCCTAGCAGGCTCGAGACGTTGAGGTTGCTCGATCCCACTCGCCCCCACTCGTGATCGCCCACCAGCGTCTTGGCGTGCAGCATCGGGCCCCGATACTCGAAGATGCGGGCGCCCGCGTGGAGCAGCTCGCGATACCCCGAGCGCGTAAAGATGCGGACGATGGGGATGTCGGAGGTGCCGGGAAGCAGGAAGCGAACGTCCACCCCGCTGCGGGCTGCATCCACGAAGCTCGCGTGCAGCGGCGGCGGCGCGACGAGGTAGGCGTCGGTGATCCACAGCCGTTCCGTCACCGCGGCCGCCAGCAGCTGGACTGCGCGATAGATGCGCGACCGTCCGGGGAAGCCTTCCACCACGCGCACGGCCGTCGGCCCACATTCTTCGGGCGTCGCTGTGGTTTCGTCTTCGGGCAAGGCGCGGCCGGCACGGCCCCACATCCGGGCGAACGCCGCTTCGAGGGCCACAACGGCCGGGCCGCACACCATCAACATCGTATCGCGCCAACACGGCGCTCCGTTCGTGGGATTACCCGCCCATTCGTTGCCGATGCACAGCCCACCCGTCATCGCCCGCTCGCCGTCGACGACGAGGAGTTTGCGGTGGTCGCGGCTGAACGCTGCGATCAGACCGCTCGACCAGATCGGGCGAAACGGGCGGACGTCCACGCCGTGGCTGCGCAGCTCACGCCAGTACCGGCTGCCGGTGCTGTGGCAACCGAACGCGTCGTAGAGCACGCGCACGCGCACGCCGGCACGCGCGCGCTCGGCCCACGCCGTGGCGAAGCGCCTCCCGGTGTCGTCGTCGTGAATGATGTAGTTCTCGAAATGGATCGTGCGCTGTGCACCGGCGATCATTTCCAGCATCGTCTGAAGCGCATCACTGCTGATCGAGATGTGGCGGACGATGTTGCCGGGGATGGGCCGTGCTCCCGTCGCCCTATCCAACGCCCGCGAAAACGGATTCACCCTCCCCCCCCCGCCCCCCCCAGGCCCAACGAGGGCTCCACCGGCCGGAGCGCCTGAATGCAGAAGGCGATGTGCTCGTCGAGCGGCACGCCGAGTTCCTCGGCGCCCTGACGCACCTCATCGCGGTTCACGCCGCGCGCAAACGCCTTGTCCTTGAGCTTTTTCTTGACCGACGAGACCTCGAGGTCAGCGAAGCTTTTGGACGGCCGCACCAGCGCGCACGCGACCAGGAATCCACACAGCTCGTCGACCGCAAAGAGCGTCTTCGCCATGGGCGTGTCGCGCGGCACGCCGGAATAAGTCGCGTGTCCCAACACCGCCCGCAGCAGCGGCTCGGCGACTCCCTCGGAGCGCAGCAGATGGACGCCCCAGGCGGGATGGCCCTCGGTGGCCGAATGCTCCGCGTTGGGGAATTTCTCGTAATCAAAGTCGTGCAGCAGGCCGACGAGACCCCACGGCTCGGGATCCTCGCCGAATTTGGCGGCATAGGCCCGCATCGCGGCCTCGACCGCGAGCATGTGCTGGCGCAGTGCGGGCGATTGCGTGTGCTCGTGCATGAGGGAAAGGGCTTCGGCTCGGTTCACTTAATGTCTACCCCCCACCGTTCACTCCACAACGCGAGCATGAGCTGCGGCCACAGCCTGCGCGCATGATTGCGGCGACCGCTCCGGTGCTCGGCCAGGAGCGGCGTGTCGAGCAAACGGTCGGCTAGGGGAGCAAGTCCCGTATTCAGCCAGCGGGCTACGGGCACGGACAGACCGCGTTTGCGGCGATTGATGACCTCGTCCGGCACCAGCCCGCGCGCTGCTTCCTTTAATATCGCCTTGGTCGTGAGGCCCCGCACCTTGAAACGCGAGGGGCCGGGAAGCACGAGCTCCATCACCTCGCGATCGAGGAACGGCGCCCGGGCTTCGACCGAGGCCAGCATCGTGGCGCGATCGACCTTGACCAGCAGATCGTCCGGGAGATACGTCAAAAAGTCGAACCACATGACGCGATTCAGCGGATCGTCCTGCGGGAAGCGATCCAGTTTGGAGGCCAGCTCGGCAATCGCGCCGTCCTCGATCGTCATCGCGCCGAGCCATGTGAGGTGGCGTTCCAGCGACGGGCGCTCGCTTGCCGACAGGAACTGCTTGAGCATGTACTCCAGCGTCATCTTGCCCGTCGACGACGGCCAACGATCCACTGCCCAGCGCACCGCGCGCCGCAGCGGGCCCGGGACCCGTTGCCAGCGCTCCGCGAACTTGTGGCCCAGGTAGGTCGGATAGCCGCCGAACAGCTCGTCGGCGCCTTCGCCGGATAGTATGACCTTCACGTCTTCGCTCGCGGCTTTCGCCAGGAGGAAGGTGGGAAGCACCGCGGGGTCACCAAGCGGCTCGGCGAGTGAGTGGGACACGACGTCGAGCGCGCGGCCGAGCGATTCATCGTCCGCCGTGACGACGTGGTGGACGCTGGCGATTGCATGCGTCACCGCTTCCGCGTACGGGCTTTCATCGTACCCGCTCTCGGTGAACCGCACCGCGTAGGTGTGAATGCGCTCGCCCGGAGTGGCGCGGGCCGTGGCGGCGACGAGGAGCGACGAATCGAGTCCACCGCTCGTGAAGATGCCGAAGGGAACGTCCGACATCAGCTCGCGCTTCACGGCGCGCAGCAGCGTGTCACGCAGCGTGGTGGCGTCGCCGAGTGATAGGGTCGACGGGCGGCTAGCCGCCTCCGCCGCGCTCCAGAACGAGCGAATCTCGATTCGCTCCCCTTCGGCGATGAGCAAAGACGCGGGCGGCAGCTTGTGAATGCCGTCGAACATCGTGTAGGGCGCGGGGACATAGCCGAGCGCATGGTACAGCGACAGCGCCTTGTGATTCAGCCGGCGGGACTGGTCGGGAAACTCGAGCAGCGCCTGGATCTCGGACGCGAATCGCAGCTCGCCGTCCACCTCGGTCCAGAACAGCGGTTTCTCGCCGGCACGATCGCGTGCCAGCACGAGCCGGCGCCGCGTCTCATCCCAGACCGCGAGGCCGAACATCCCCTCGAGCCTTGCGACCGCGTCCGCGCCGAAACGTTCGTAGAACGGAACGATCGTCTCGATGTCGCCGTGCGAGCGGAAGGGATAGCCCCATGCGGACGCTTCACGCCGCAGCGCCGGAGCATTGTAGATCTCGCCGTTGCAGACCATCCAGATCTTGCCGTCGGGGCTCTGAAACGGCTGATCGCCGGTCGTGAGATCCATGATGGCGAGCCGGCGCGCGCCGATGCGCGCGCGCTCGTGCCCGATGATACATTCGCCGTCTGGCCCGCGGTGGCGCAGCGCGGCAGCCATCCGCGCGAGCGACTCCGGATGGCGCAGCGGCGCCTCGCGCCGCGCTATCGCGCCGAAGATGCCGCACATGGTCCATAGGCTGCATACTTGCCTTCGACGGCGAGCAGCGGCAGCACGGAATCGAGCTGGGCGCGGACGCGTGCGTCATTGGCGCGCGCGACGAACACGGCCGGTGTACGGCACTCGCGCGCGCGGCCGCGCCAGTAATCAGCCGGCCTGAGCGGCGAGGTGCTACCCTGGCGGAACTGTTCCTGGTAATCGACGACGAAGTTGCTTGTCAGCTCGCGCGCCGTGGCCGTCGCAATCGGAATCGTCCGCCGCAGGTAGAAGGGCAGGGAGGTAGGGAACGCCGCAACTCCCACAACCTCGACATCCTCCACACCCTCCACTATCGGCCTCACGTTCTGAATGACGCGTGCGAGGGTTGCCGACGAGCGATCCTCGCCGACGGCGGCGAGCAACCGGCCGGAAACGATGGGCATCGCCATCACGCTCAACGCATATCCCATCACCGCGAGCGCCGGGCGCGGACGCTCGACGCGGCCGGCGTACCAGACCAATGCCGCCGAAATCAGCAACGCGATTCCCAACGCCAGCGCGGCCTGGGGGATCGCGGCTCGTTCCGCCGGCGTGAGGCTAATCGGTGCGGGCAACCAGACGGTCAGGGATACGAGCGCGATACCGAGCAGCGCGGCGATCGCCGCATAGGTGTGTCGTCCCACTCCGATTCCACCGCCGAGCAACCGAGCGGCCGCGAGCGCGAAGGGCGGCATCAGCGGCAACACATATTGCGGCAGCTTCGACTGATTCAGCGAGAAGAACAGCAAGGGTCCCAGAACCCAGCACGCCAGGAGAATCGACTCCTGCGCCTGCGGGTTCACGCGCCGGGCGAGCCAAGCCCAGCGCCAGTTCTTCAGACCTCCGAGTGCAGGCACGATCCAGGGGAACGCGGCGACCGGAACGATCGGCAGGTAATACCAGAACGGTGCGGTCCGGTGAAAGCTCTTCGTAGTGACGCGCTCAAACGTCTCCCGCACAAACACGTAGTGCGGGAATTCGGGAACGCGATGCGACACCGCGAGAAACCAGGGAAGGGCCACGACCGCGAACACACCGAGACCCGCGAGCGGGAATAGCCGCCGCAGCCGGCGGCCGGTCAGCAGCGAGTACGGAATCAGTGTCGCGAGCGGGATCAGGATGGCGACCGGGCCTTTGGTAATCGCTCCGAGCCCGATCGCCGCCCACGCCATTATGGGACGCTCATCCCAGAACGCGAGGATCGCGAGCGTGGTGCAGAACGCGAGCGCGCTGTCCATGATCGTCGTGCGCGCGTATGCGAGCACGAGCGGCATCGTCGCGAGCGCCAGCCCCGCCAACCATCCCGCATCCGAGCCCCAACGTCGCCGGACGAACCACACGACGACGATCAGCGTCGCGACGGTGAACAGATACGCGGGCAGACGGGCGGCTGTCTCGGTTGGTCCCAGTCCCTCCATCACCGCGGCGGCCGACGCGAAGTAGACGATCGGCTTATCGAGGTAGGGCAGTCCGTCGAAATGCGGCAGCACGTAGTCGTTGGTCGCCGCCATCTCGCGCGCGACTTCAGCGTTGCGCCCCTCGTCGGGATCGAACAGCGGATATCCGCCGAGGTCGAACCCCAGCGCCAGCACGGCGGCAAGGAGGAGCACTGGCAGCCGCACGTAGGCGCCGAGCGGCAGGGGAGTAGGGGTGCTAGGAACCGGGAGCCTGAGGGGTGGAGGGAGGCGGCGCCGGCGCCGTGGGCATCTGCGACACCGTGATCGGCACGTTGGCTTTGCGGTCGCCGTCCACCGTTATCTCGAAGCGATACTGGCCGGCGCGCGGAAATGGCACGTCGAACACGAGCACGGCCGCCGCCTCGATCTCCGTGATGCCGGCGGGCGGCTCGGCAAAATTCACCGTGCCCGAGCCGCCCAGCAGCTCCCCATCGTCGTCATCGAGCAATTTGATCTGCACCTGATGCTCGCCGACCTCCGTGCGTCTCCCCTTCAGCCGCAGGACCAGGTGCAAGCGCGGATGCATCGCCGGAAACTGCGGCACCCAGATGTGCTGGAAGATGCCGAGCACCGACATCTTGCCCGACTGATCGACCAATGCATAGTCGGCGACGACGGCGAAATCGAGATGCACTACTTCTTCGCCACGGGGACGGAGTAGCGCGTCCTGTCCCACGCGAACGTGATTGCCGTAGGCGCGGAAGCCGGCTCGAACGCGATCACGAACTGCTCGACCGGCGTACCGAGCGTCTCGGTCTTGGCATCGACACGCACGAGGTCTTGCTCGGGATGATATTCGGTGCCCCACTGCCCGTTCTGTCTGTTGATGATGAGCTTCCAGCCGGTCGGCGAGGGAAGCGTCCACAGGGTGTACTTGCCGGCGGGGACTGTCGCTCCGCCGATCACCAGGTCCACGGGCGTGTTGAGCTGCGTTGCCGCGTTTGCACCTGTGCGCCACACCTTATTCCACGGCTCCAACGCGCCGAAGATGTCGCGGCCGCGCCGGGTGGGGCGGCTGTAGTCGATCCAGACCTCGGAGCCGCCAATGGTCGCGCGCGCCGTGTCGCGCGGCGACAACTGGCCCAGCGGCCGGTTCGCGAACATCGGACCGGCCTGCGCCATCGGAACCGACGCGACGCGCTGCACCTCAACTTGCAGCGTGCTGCCCTTGCCCGTGAGCCACGTGAGATGCCCCTGCCGATCGAGCCGGAATGTGAACGGGCCGACGCCGGTATACTGTCCTTCGTCGAACATGATGACGAGGGTGTCGCCGCCACGCTTGGCGACGTAGCCGCCGCTCGTCGCGGTGGCAGAGGTGAGGGCGGTAAACCTGACGGTGTCCTTCCCCTGGGCGCGCGCCCAGCGGCCGATCTGCTCGAGTAACCCGTACACGTGGAGCTGGAATGGGAACGTACCGCGCGGGACCGCGAGTTTCGATGTGACCGAGCTGTCGCCGCGCGGCGATACCAACACCGCGCTGTCGCCGCTGAAGTCGACCGAGTTCTTCGTCTCCATCGGCCCCGGCCCACCGCCAATGTTGTGCGTGACGAGCTGCAGGCGCCGAACGGTCCCGTCGGGATTCAGCTCGAGCGTGTAGATTCGATGGAGGCTGCGGGGCGTGCGGATCACGTATTCGCCGCGCAGCTGCGTTGCGGTGCGCGTGTACTGCTCCATCGAAAGCGTGTCGGTGCCGAGCCTCACCACGAAAGCGCCCGAGTCCTGCACCACCAGCGTCATTGCCAAAAGCAGTGCTACCACAAAACCTCCCCCTCCGATTACGAGACGCGGATCGAAGTGATTTCGTCGTTTCCCTTAATGGTGTTGACGACGTCCATCCCCTTCGTGACCTGCCCGAATACGGTGTGAACGCCGTCGAGATGTCGCTGCGGTGCGTGACAGATGAAGAACTGGCTGCCGCCCGTGTCCTTGCCCGCATGCGCCATGGACAGCGTGCCGGCGACGTGCTTATGCGTGTTCTTCTGTGTCTCACATTTGATCGTATATCCCGGGCCGCCCGTGCCGACCGGCCCTTTGCCGGTCTTGGAGTAGGGATCACCACCCTGGACCATGAAATTCGGAATCACGCGATGAAACTTGGTGCCGTCGTAGAACTGCGAGTTCGCCAGCTTCTCGAAATTCGCGACCGTGCCCGGCACTTCGTCCGCGTACAGCTCCACCTCGATCGTGCCCTTCTTGGTTTCGATCACCGCTTTCTTGTTCGGCATCTACACCCCTCTAGTTGAGGTTCTCCTCGACCTGCTGCACCGTCTTCATCCCCACGATCGCGCACGCGATCTCCGGACGATCGAGCACGAACTTGAGCGCCAGCTGCGCCGCCGTCATCCCCGACTGCTCGGCCAGCTCCCGCACCCGCTGGCCGAGTGCGGAAACCTGTGCCACATAGCGCCGTGGCATGCGGCTCCGAATGTCGCCACGGTCCCAGGTACTGTCGGCGTTGTAGCGTCCCGCCAGAAAGCCGTTCGCGAGCGGCTCGCGCGCGATGACCCCCATATTCGCCGCCTGCGCCGTCGGTAGGAATGTGTCCTCGGCTTCGCGCCGCGCCAAGTTGTAGACGATCTGCACTGTGTCAGGCATGGTCGCCTGGACTGCCGCCACGCCTTCCTCGGGCGGGTGCACGGACACACCGTAAAACCGTATCAGTCCCTCGCGCTTCATCTCTTCCAGCGGTTCGAAGGCGCCCATCGTGGATATCAGGTCGATCGGCGGATTGTGCAGCTGCAGCAGGTCGATGTGGTCGGTGCGCAGGCGCTCGAGCGAGCATTCCACCGCGAACCGCAGGTATGCGGGGGTGAAGTCCATATGGACGTCGCCGTGGTAGAAGTTGCCGCCGACCTTGGTCGCGATGAAGACCTGATCGCGGACGTCGTGCAGTGCCGCCCCGAATAGCGTTTCGGAGTGCCCGTGGCCATACACGTCCGCCGTGTCGAAGAAATTGCAGCCGAGCTCGAACGCCCGCCGGATGGCGCGCGTGGACTCTGCGTCGTCGGTGGCGCCGTACGAGTTGCCGAACGCATTGCCGCCCACCGCCCATCCCCCGAAACCAATCTCGCTGACCGAGAGCCCGGTGCGGCCGAGGGTGCGGCGGTTCACGCCTCCAGCAGCCCTGCGAGCTGCTCCGGCGTGGAGACCGGCATCGAGCACGTGGTCCCGACGCAAACGGTCGCGGCGGGACGGTCAGCGATCGTGCGCACCACGACCTTGCGGGGCCGATACGCCTGCAGCGCGAGCAAATGCATCGCGCACGCCGGCCCATCGCCGCGCGGGCCCCGGACTTCGACGCGCGTCACCGGGTTCACCGCCCAGTCCACCGCGCGCAGCAACGTGGACCCGTACAACGACAGTTCACGCGCGCTGCCGGCGAACGCGGCGAGGTGGCGGTCGAGACGCCCGCGCCACTCCGCTTTGTCGGTCAGTGCCCACAGGCGCGCCAGCACGAGCGCGGCGACGCCGTTGGGTGAGGGAGTCGGCGCATCCTGCACCGGTTTGGCGCGAGTCGCGAGGTAGGCAGTGCCGTCCGTGCCGGCGATGTCGAAGTAGCCCCCGCCCGCGGTCCCGTCCGCATGGGCCTTAGCACAGTACGTCATCACTTCCGTGGCGCGGTCGAGCCAGGTGGATTCGCCGGTCGCTTCGTAGGCATCGAGGAACGCCGCGGCCGCCTGCACGTTGTCATCGAGCATGCCGCGCGGCTCATGACGTCCGAGGACATGCGACATCCCACTACCCACCTCCCACGCCTCTTTCCAAATGCGTTCCAGAACCCTCAGGGCAAACTCGTTGCACTCCGTCCGGTCGAGCGCCGCACCGGCCTGGAGAAAGGCGCTCGCCATCATCGCGTTCCAGTTGACGTAGGCGGTCCGGTCCACGAACGGGGATTTCCGGAGATCGCGTGCGGCCTTCAGCTTCTTGATCGCCGTGTGCAGTACGGGCCACTCGTCGTCACTCGCCGGGTCCTGCTTCCGCCACAACACGTTTTTCTTCGGGTTATGGTGCATCTCTCCCACGTCCTGGATATCAAACACGAGCGAAGCGACCGCGCCTTCCCGCGCCGTCAACGCGCCGTCCGCTTCTTCTTTCGTCCAGGTCCAATAATCACCGTCATCCCCAAAAGTCAGGTCGGCGTCCTGTGATGTCGCGAACGCTCCGCGCTCTTTATCGGCCATGACTTCGAGAACCCAATCCACGATGCCGGTCGCGACTTCCTTGAGCAGCGGGTTCCCGAACGCCTGGTAGGCCGAGAGGTACGCCCGCAGCAGCTCGGAGTTGTCGTACGACATCTTCTCGAAGTGTGGCACGATCCATCGCTCATCCACCGAGTAGCGGTGGAAGCCGCCGCCCAGGTGATCGCGAATGCCGCCGTGCGCCATTCCCGTGAGCGTCTTCTCGACGATCTCGCGCTGCCAGGCGAGGCCGCCGCGGCTGTCATGCCAGCGCGCGAGCAGGAACTCGATCGCCGCGGAATGCGGGAACTTGGGTGCCGAGCCGAAGCCACCGTAGCGGACGTCGAAGGCCTTAGCCATCTGGTCGGCGGCACCGCTGACGAGGTCGGCGCTCACCACGCCGGGTTTCGCTTCATCCAGCGTCTGGACGACGTGCTCGCGAATCGCGTGCGCGTTCGTGGTGACGCGGTCCTGCTCTTCGCGGAACGCGCGCGCGATTTCCATGAGCACGCGGTGAAATCCCGGCCGGCCGGAGGCGTTGTCATCGGGCGGGAAGTAGGTGCCGCCGAAGAAGACCTCACCCTCGGGGGTCAGGAACGCCGTGAGCGGCCAGCCGCCCTGACCGCTGAGCGCCTGCACCGCGCGCTGATAGCGCGCGTCCACATCGGGCCGCTCGTCGCGGTCCACCTTGATGCAGACGAAATCACGATTCAGGAGCTCGGCGACCGCGGGATCTTCGTACGACTCGCCGTCCATGACGTGGCACCAGTGGCACCAGACAGCTCCGATGTCGAGGAGGATCGGCTTCTTTTCCTGACGCGCGCGGGCGAACGCCGCGTCGCCCCACGGAGACCAATGGACCGGCTGGTGGGCTGCAGACTTGAGATACGCGGAGGGTTCGGAGGCCAGCTGATTCGATGCCACGACCGCTAATCCAGGTACCGGATCGCGGTCTGCGTCAACAACTCCGCGCCGATCACCAGTGACTCCTCGTCGATATCGAACGTGGGACTGTGGTGCGGGGACGCGCGGCCTCCCTTGGGTGCCGATCCGACGAAGGCAAAGCACCCGGGGACACTGGCGAGAAAGAAGGCCATGTCTTCGCCGCCCATCGTGCGCACGCCCTGGCGGACGTTGTTGGCACCGATCATGCCGGCAGCGACGTCGTGCATCAACGCGCTCAGCTCTTCATTATTAATGAGCGGCGCGCTCAGGCGTCGGTAATTGACGTTGGCCCGCGCCCCGAACGCTGAGGCGACGCCTTGCGCCGTCTGCTCGACCAGGCGCGGCGCATCCTCGAAGAAATGACCGCCGAACGTGCGCACCGTGCCGCGGAGATCGGCGCGGTCCGGAATTACGTTGAACGCCCGCCCCGCATGCACCTCCGTCACGGAGACCACGGCTTCAGCCAGCGGATCGCGCCGTCGGGAGACTAGGCTCTGCAGCGCGGTGACAACGTGCGCCGCGACGAGGACCGGATCGATCGTCTGGTGCGGCGCGGCGGCGTGGCCCCCTCGCCCCAGAATCTCGATCTCGAACTGATCCACCGATGCCATCACGGGCCCAGCCATGATGCCGATGGTGCCAACCGGCAGGTCATTCCAGAGGTGAATGCCGAACGCGGCGTCGACCCGGGGCTTTTCGAGCACGCC
>Ga0210382_10000496_pt1 | contig 14111 bp, 17 predicted proteins | sample PLMedo_FD_155452 | JGI IMG/M metagenome (GOLD analysis project Ga0210382, IMG submission 155452) | Groundwater sediment microbial communities from an aquifer in East River, Colorado, USA - PLM0_60_coex redo | ecosystem: Environmental > Terrestrial > Soil > Riparian zone | place: USA: East...
CTTGCGGGTTTCGTCCTCCATGCTCCTCCTAGCGAAACGGCTGCGGCTATTTTTTTGAGGACTTCTTCTTGTAGCGGCCCCTGGGGACGATCTCGCACACGGTGCCCCCGGGCGCCCGGAACTTGATCGGGATCACCCCGGGGTCGCTGATGATCTTGCAGCCGAAGGCCCTGACTTCCTTTTCGGCCTCCTTCAGGTTGTCCACTTCCACGGCAAAGTGATGGATGCAGGGGCCCTCTCCCGCGGCCTTCGACTCGGCGGACTCGGTGTCCGCGTCGTACTGCATGATCGAAAGATCGATCGCTCCGTCGGAAAGATGGCGCGAGGTATGGTCGCGCACCTTCTGCGTCTTGGATTCCTTGAATCCGAAAACCTTCTCGTAGAACTGGGTGGTGCGCTCCAGGTTGTCGACCTTGAGCGCGATGTGCACGATGCGATTCATGGGTTCTCCAAAAAAAGTCCCCACTCCCTCCGGGAGAGGGCTAGGGTGAGGGAGCGCGCAGCAACGGCCTGAGCATTCTGACGTCTTTCATGTCTTCGAGGTTCCAGACGGTCTCGCAAAGCTTGCGCGAGCGCGCGACACCGGTCACGGGCGCCATCAGATCGTGGCTTTTCGCCTCGACCTCTTCCCGGCTCATCGGGTTCTCGGGCGTTCCCCGGACGGCCCGCGTATGGTGCCTGAACTCCCGCCCGTCTTTCAACCTGATTTCGACGATGCCCTCCCGGCGGGGCATCGCCTGGGTGAGCGCGTCGTCGCCGCGCAGCTCGATACGCCCGCGCAGCTCCACGATCTTCGGCTCGCGCATGCGCTTCGCGTCGTGCGAGGACTTGAAGCTCACGCCGCCGTCGGCCAGCATCACGGCGCACAGATGCTGCATGCAGATGTCGGGCATGGCGCGGTTGTCGGTGGTGTTCGCCCCCAGATGCGCGACGCGCACGACGAGCCGCTCGACCTCCGTGGGCCTTATGCGGTGCGCGTGGATCAATTCCAGGAGCGAATCGAGCGGGGCCTGGATCGGAGAGCCGACCGCCCAGCGCTTGATGTCGGCGTTCATGATCTCGTAGCGCTCGCCCAAGTCCCGCGCGAGCTCCTCCGGGTCCGGCGAGTGCCCGTAGGCGACGAAGAAGTTGCGCTCGCCCGAAAAAACGTCCTCGACTCCGGTGAATCCGTGGGCGACCATCGCCGCCGCGGCCACGCCGTTGCGCGCGGGCATGCCGCCGAAGTCGAAGGCCTTCTCGATGTGCTCTTCGTCCCGCATCCAGCACGAGATGCCGGAAGCCTGCTGCGCCGCGTAGGAAAGCAGATGCCGCACGCCGCGCTCATCCAGTTTCGCCAGGGCGCCTGCGGCGGCCGCTGCCCCGAAAGTCGGCCCGAAGCTGTGCGTCGAATGTCCCGCGGCGCGGAACTGGACCGCGTTCAGCGATTGCGTCAGCCGGCAGCAGACGTCGTAGCCGAGCGCAACCGCGCGAAGGAGCGCGGCACCGCCGGCACGCTCGCGTTCGGCCATGGCGAACGCCGCCGCGACGACCCCGCAGCCCGGGTGCGTCTGCGAGGGCGAATGCGAATCGTCGGTCTCGTCGGCGTGGCCGAGCATGCCGTTCGCGAGCGCCGCGTTGGCCGCGGCCGTCACGATGCGGCTGCCGACGACCGAGGCCTCTTTCGTCCCGCCGAGAGTCTTCGCGAACGAGATCGCCTTTTTTCCCGGCGGCAGGCGCGAGCCGGAGAGCATCGCCGCGAACGTGTCGAGCAGGTGATGCTTGGTCTTCTCGAGGACCGCGGGCGGGAGCGGACGGCGCAGAGCCCGGGCGATATAGGCGCTCAAGGCTTGCATGACCGGGGAAATCTGCGGAGGGGCTTTCAAGTTTTTCTTCTCGCGCTTTTTCGTCGATACCTTCGCTATTTTATGCGATGAAATGAGTATGATGTCCGCGAAGAGGAGCCCATGAGACGCATCGCCGCCGCGTTGTTCATCGCTGTTGCGTTTTCGGGCGGAGCCCCCGCCCAGGGCTGGCCGGAAAAGCCCGTCCGCTTCGTCGTCGGCTTCACCCCGGGCGGCCCGAGCGACATCCTCGCGCGCGCTCTGGGCCAGAAGCTCGCCGAATCCTGGGGCCAGCAAGTCGTGATCGAGAACCGGCCGGGCGCGGGCGGCAACATCGCCGCCGAGCTCGTCGCGAGGAGCGCGCCCGACGGCACGACCTGGCTGCTCGGCAACAACAGCATCCTCGCGACCAACCAGAGCCTTTACGCCAAGCTCGGCTACGACCCGGTGAAGGATTTTGCGCCGGTCGCGCTGGTCGCGATCCAGCCCAACATCCTCGTCGTGAATCCGAACGTTCCGGCAAGCTCGGTGAAGGAGCTGATCGCCCTGGCGAAGGCGAAGCCGGGTGAGCTGAACTACGCGTCCTCGGGGAGCGGTGCGGCCGCGCATCTCGCGGGCGAGCTTTTCAAGGCGATGACCGGAGTACAGATGGTGCATATCCCGTACAAAGGCGCGCAGCCGGCGCTCACCGACGTCATCGCCGGGCAGGCCCAGCTCATGTTCGCGACTTCGGCTTCGGTGATTCCCTACATCAAGGCGGGGCGGTTGCGCGCGCTCGCCGTGACCACCGCGCAGCGTTCCGCCACAGTGCCGGAGCTGCCGACCCTGTCCGAGGCCGGCGTCCCGGGCTTCGAGGCGATTACCTGGCACGGGGTCGTCGTACCGGCGGCCACGCCGGCGCCGCTCGTCGAACGGCTCAACGCGGACATCGTCAAAGTGCTGCGCATGCGCGATCTGCGCGAGCGGCTCGAATCGCTCGGGGCGGAGCTCGCCACCGGCACGCCGCGAGACTTCGCCGAATACATCGCGCGCGAGATCCCGAAATGGGCGAAAGTGGTGAAAGACTCGGGCGCGCGCGCCGAGTAGGCTTGTGGTACTTTGCTGCGACCTCCGGAGGGCAGAAAATGAAGATCGCGACGGGTTTGCTGTTGTGCGCGCTGTGCACGTTGACTACGGGCGGCGCGATGGCGGCTGAGATCAGGGTATTGAGCGCCGGCGCAGTCGAGCCCGGCTTGAGGGCCGCTGCAGCCGCTTTTCAAAAGCAGTCCGGCCACGGCGTGAACATCACGTTCAATACCGCGCCCGAGATCCGCAAGCGCATCGCAGGGGGCGAAGCGTTCGATGTGGTGATCGCTCCCCCCGCCGCGCTCGACGAATTCGCCGGAGCGGGCAAGGTGGCGACGGATCGCGTCGGCCTCGGACGGGTGGGGCTGGGAGTCGCGGTCCGGCCCGGGGCCGCCGTGCCGGACATCTCGAGCAGCGAAGCGCTCAAGCGCTCGGTGCTGCAGGCCGAATCGATCGTGTTCAACCGCGCCTCGAGCGGCATCTATTTCGAGAATCTGCTCAAGAAAATGGAGATCTACGAGCAGGTGCAGGCCAAGACCACGCGCTACGCCGATGGCGCCGCCGTGATGGAGCACGTGCTCAAGGGCAAAGGCAGGGAGATCGGCTTCGGCCCGGTCACCGAAATCCTGCAGCACCGCGAGAAGGGCCTGAAACTCGTCGGGCCGCTGCCGCCCGAGGTGCAGAACTACACTGCGTATGCCGCGGCGCCGATGACGGCGGCGGCGAATGCCGAGCTCGCGAAGGTCTTCGTGCGTTATCTCGGCAGCCCCGAGAGCAAGGCGCTATTCGTGAGGGCAGGTATCGACCCGTGAGCGACCCAGCATGAGGATCGTGGCAGCATTGCTGTCCTGCGCAGTCGCGGGAACGGCCGCGGCGGCCGATATCAGGATCTTGAGCGCCGGCGCAGTCGAGCCTGGCCTGCTGAAAGTCGTCGACCAGTTCAGGCGCGAAACGAGCACCCGGGTGAGGATCCAGTTCTTCGCCGCGGTGCCGCAGCTCGAGAGGCGCCTTTCAGTGGGCGAACCGGCCGACGTCCTGGTCGCCCCGTCGGGATTGATGAACGATCAGCTGCGAAGAGGCAAGGTCGAGGCGGAAGCGCACACCTTCATCGGACGAGTGGGGATAGGCGTCACGGTTCGCGCTGGCGCACCCGATCCCGATATCGCCACCCTCGACAGGTTCAAGCAGTCGCTGCTCGGCGCCGATTCGATCGTGTACAACCACGCGTCGGCCGGCTTGTACCTGGAAAAACTGTTCGAATTGCTCGGGATCGCCGAGCAATTGAAGACGAAGACCACGCGCTACCTCAATTCCGCGCAGGTGCTCGAGCACGTGATCGGCGGAAAGGGCATCGAGATCGGCTTCGGCACGATCACGGAGATCAGGCAGTTCGAACCGAAAGGCTTGAGGCTGGTCGGGCCGCTGCCCGAGCAGGTGCAGAATTCCACCGCCTATTCCGCCGCGGTCATCACCGAGGCGCCGACGGTCGAGGTCGCGAGGGATTTCGTGCGTTACCTCGGCACACCGGCTGCAAAGGCGGCTTTTTCCGCCGCCGGAATCGACTAGGGCCCGATCGCGATGGCCTCGATACTGGACAAGGTCGACGTGCACGATGCAGGCGACAGGCTCATCTTGTCGAGCGACGACGAGGCGACTCTCAAGTACGTGGTCGAGGAAATGAGGAAGGAAGGCGCGCAAGACATTCAGGTGCCCGTGAAAGTCGGGGGCAAGTGGCTCGCGAGCTTCGAGCACCCGGCGTTGTCGCAGTGCACGGTGGAAAAAATCGGGTTCCAGATCGTCATCACGGGTCCCACCGAGGGAAGCGTGCTGGCGCGATCCGGAGAATTCAGGGAACGGGGAGCGCTGATCGCCCGCGGGCCTGAGAGTGAAAACGGGGGCTGGAAGCTCTACCTCGAAGACGTCGGCGCGCGAACCGGCAACACCATCACCAGCTAGCGCTTGAACTCCAGGACGTCGAACCCGGCGACTTTTTCAGGGGGATGAGCCGTGACCCGATTCATCGCGCTGCTGGCGCTTGTCCCCGGGCTCCTCGCCGCGCCGCTCATTTCGCCCGCGTGGGCGCAATACCCGACTCGGCCGATCCGCCTCGTCGTGCCGGCCGCCCCGGGCGGGGGCACCGACATCGTCACGCGCAGCGTGGTGCCGGCGCTGTCCGAGAATCTCGGGCAGACGGTGGTGATCGAGAACCGCGGCGGCGCGGGCGGCATCATCGGCAGCGACTTGGTTGCAAAGGCCGCGCCCGACGGCTACACGCTGCTCATGGTCTACGTCAGCCATGCCACCAATCCGACGCTGAACAAGACGCTGCCCTACGACACGCTGCGCGACTTCGCGCCGATCACGCTGATGTCGCACGAGCCGACGTTGCTGGAAGCTCTCCTACGCGACCGACCCGGGCAGCGCGGGCTTCCTCGCCGGGGAGCTGTTCAAGCAGGCGACCGGCCTGAAGGCGATCGAGTACATCCCCTACAAAGGCAGCGGCCCGGCCGCCGCGGACGTCGTCGCCGGCCACGTACCCTACATGTGGTCGGTGATTTCGATTGCGACGCCGTTCGTGAAGCAGGGCCGCATGAAGGCGCTAGTGATCGCTTCGGAGAAGCGCGCGCCGGGCCTGCCCGAGGTTCCCACGACCGCCGAAGGCGGCCTTGCCGACTTCGCGGTGAGCGGCTGGTACGTGATCGTCGCGCCCGCGAAGACACCGCAAGCTGTGATCGAGCGCGTGAACGACGCCGCGCAGAAGGCGCTGAAAAACGAGGGCGTGCTGCAGCGCCTGGCCGCCTCGGGTACCCAGCCGATCGGCGCCGGGCCGGTTGAGGCCGCCGCCCACATCCGCGCCGAGATGGCGCGCTGGGACCGGGTTCTCAAGGCGGCCGGGGTGCAGCCGAACTAGCGGCTGAGCTCGAGCACGTCGAACCCCGCGTAGCGGTCGACGATGCGCAGATGACTTGACCCATAACTTGACCGACGCTTGACCGACGGGAAGGTGGCCTGCGCGCGCCGTTCGACGAAATCGTGATTCGTGCCGGCCGGCGCAAGGCCGCGTGACAGGGTCTTCTGCGCAACGTAGCGGGCGACGAGCGATTCAATCACCCTGCACGAATCCTATCCGGCGCTTCGGTGCAGGCGGCGGCGGTGTCATGAGCTCGCGGATGGCGTCGAATACGGACTTAAACTGGCGGTCGTACCTGGATTCCAGCGCATCCAGCCTGCGCGAGAGCTCCTGATCGCGCGCCACGAGGCCCCGCAGCCGAACGAAGGCGCGCATGATTTCCACGTTCACCTGTACAGCCCGGTCGCTCTTCAGCACCGAGGAGAGCATGGCGACGCCCTGTTCGGTGAAGCAAAACGGCGCGGTGCGCCGGCCTCCCCAGTTCCGGGATGACGCACTTGAGGTCACAATTTGTGACCTCAAGTGCACTGTCTCTTGTTCCGTAAGCGAAAACATGAAGTCCGGCGGGAAACGGGCCGGGTTCCGCTTGACCGCCTGAACCAGGGCCTTGGTCGGGACGCCGTACAGTTCCGCAAGGTCCGCGTCCAGCATGACTTTGTGCCCGCGAGCAATATGGATGCGCGAGTCGAGACGTTGAGCGAGGGGAGGCACGGACATTCCCGATCAACGCCGTTTCTCCGCCGAGCGTTGACGCGTCAGTGCGCTGCGGGAGACCTGAGCGACCTGCGGCCGAAGCTCCAGTTAACGGTTGAATTCCAGCACGTCGAATCCGGTGTAGCGGTCGACGATGTAGATCAGTCCGCGCGAATCGACGTCGACGTCGTTGGTCTGCGGCGCGGCTTTTCCCGGGGCCGGCTCGGGGATGAAATAACCGACTTCCTGCGGCGCCTGCGGGTCGGCGACGTCGACGATGCGCAGGCCTCCGGCGAACCAGGCGCAGTACACCAGCGTGTCTTTCATGTGCTCCTGGAACTGGTGCGCGCCGAAGCGTCCGGGCGTGGCGCGGCTCCAGGGCGAATCCAATTCGCTGACTTCGAAGATCGAGAGCGGCTTGATGTTCGCGAGGTCGGTGACGTCGAGCACCCACAGGCAGCCGTGCGGCCGGCCGCGGCGCCGCTCCACTTCCTTCTCGTCGTGCGCGTGATCCTCTTCGTCGATGGCGAGCGCGATGCGCCGACCTTCGATTTCGAACGGAACCGGCATGAAGGTGTGCGAAGGCTCCGGAAAAGGCGGGTGATAGTTGTATTCGCCGATTGTTTTAGGAGCGCGAATGTCGGAGACGTCGATCACGCGCACGCCCGCATGCCAGCAACCGGCCCACAATTTGTCCCCGAAGCGCAGCGCGTGGTGCAGCCGGTGACGCTTCCCCGCCCGGGAAGGTTTTTCTCCGGCGGCAAGGTTCTGTCCCGGCATCCACCAGCGCGAAACTTCCTGCGGCTTCTCCGGCTTGCGGATGTCGTAGATGACGAGGATGTTCCCCAGGTAGCCTTCCATCTCGGTCGAGATGTAGGCGTAGTTCTCGTCCATGTCGAAGCGGTGCACGCCGATGCCGCCGGTCTTCTGAAAAGCGAGGAGCTTCGGTTTCGTTCGATCCGCAACGTCGTAGATGCGGAATCCGCCTTGCGCGTAGGGATTGCGCTCGGCCGCCTCGACCATGGGAATGTCGGATTCCTTGATGCCGAGTTTTTCCGCGAGTTCTTTGTGACTGGGTTCCCGCTTCAGCGATTCCCGCAATCTTGCGCGCAGCCGCGGCAGCTCCTCGGCGCGGCGCCCGATCGGCGTCATATTGCGCTCGCTGTTGACGATCATGACGTCGCCCGCGACCCGCGCCTTGTGGCTGTGAGAATCCGGGTCGTCGAGGGAGATCTGCGACACCACCCGCGGATTCTTCGGATCGCGCACATCGAGAATCGAAGTGCCGAGCCGCTGCTTGTTCGGAATGTGGCCGACGTAGGTGTAATCCCCGGCCACGGTCACCTGTCCCGCGCCCGGGAGATCCAGGTGGGAAAGGCGGGTTACGTTGCGGGCGAGGGGTTGGGGGGATCGGTCCACGGGATCTCGGCGGGTTGATCCCCGAGATTCTACCAAGGCTCCATCCTTGACCTACCGCGCCCAGCGCGTATCGTCTTACCTTCGAGAGGGCGGAGGTGGATCGCTCCACCCAAGGAATCATCGAGCGGAGAGGGGGAGCGCGTTGCCACTTAAAACAGTTTTGATCTTGGCCAACTCCGTTCGCCATGCGCCGAACGCTTGCGTCGCCGGGCGCGAATTGACTGACGCTGGGGGTAAACGCTCCTATGGGGCATGGGTACGTCCCGTTTCAAATCAGGGAGACGGTGAGCTTTCGCTTCAAGAGCGCTGGACCGCGCAGAATCGCGAGGTGCATGTGCTCGATATTGTGCGAATGTCGCTCGGGGATCAGGTTGTGGATGCCCTGCAGCCCGAAAACTGGAAACTTGCATCGCCGCCCGCCTGGCAAGTCGTTGGTACGGCAACGATTGAAGACCTCAAACGCGCGGCGGAATCCCCGCCTTCCCTTTGGGATGATCCTAAGGACCTCACTGACCGTGTAAACGAGGTGCGGATCGCCAAATCGCCCCCAGCGCAGTCTTTGTATCTGGTCAAGATCGAAGAAGTTCTTATCCGGCTGTCCAGCGAACACTATCCGGAACGAACACGCAAGCAGCGACGAGCGCTCTTCCGCCATCGCGGCCGGGACTACAATCTTGCGATCACCGACCCAACGATCGAGGGGCGATATGGGATACGAGTTCCGACCCCATCTGAAGCTGCTATTGAACACCGTGTGCGGCATGCATGCTACGTTTGCGTCAGCCTCGCGCATCGGTCATTTCAAGGCCATCATTACAAGCTAGCGGCAGCGATCATCGACCCGGAGCACCTTTGAGCGAGCAGCAGCTTTTTACAGTTGGGCACTCGAATCATTCGATCGAGCGCTTCATGGAACTTCTGCGTCAGCACGGCATCGAGGTGATCGTGGACGTGCGCTCGAAGCCAGCCAGCCAGCGAAATCCGCAATTCAATCGTGAGTTGCTTAAAGCGTCGCTTGGCGAAGCGGGTATCAAGTATCTATTTCTCGGTAAGGAGCTTGGTGCGCGAAGGAGCGAACGCGAAGCCTACGACGGAAATGTCGCCTCGTACGAACGGATCGCCAAGTTGCCCGCCTTCAAGGAAGGGCTCGACCGGGTCAAGAGCGGCGTCAACACCTATCGTGTCGCGCTCATGTGTGCAGAGAAGGATCCGATCGATTGCCACCGGACGCTCCTCGTTTGCCGCCACCTCCGCGAAGCGTTGCCCGGTCGCATCCAACACATCCTCGCCGACGGAGCGCTTGAGCCGCATGGGCAAACCGAGCGGCGGCTTCTCGCGAATATGGGCGTGAGCGCTGACCAGGACGAGATGTTCGTGGATGAGACCGAACCGCCGCTTGAACGTGCTTACCGAAAACGGGGCTTAACGATTGCGTACCAGGAAGAAACGGTCGGTGGCGATTAAGCTCTTCACCATCGGCTTTACGAAGAAAAGCGCTGCCAAGTTTTTTGGTCTGTTGCGTGAGGCCAACGTACGCCGGGTAATCGATACACGGCTAAATCGCACTTCACAGCTTGCGGGCTTTGCGAAAGAGCAGGACTTGCCGTTCCTCCTGCGCGAGATCTGCCGCGCCGAATACGAAACACAGCCGCTTCTAGCACCTACTGATGAAATATTGTCTGCTTACAAGAAAAAGAGAATCGACTGGAATGACTACGAGAGCACATTCAACACGCTCATCCGCGAGCGTGCAATTGACCAGAAGTTCCCGCGCGAGCATTTCGACCAAGCTTGTCTGCTCTGCAGCGAGGACAAACCGCATCAGTGCCACAGGCGGCTCGTCGCCGAATACCTCAAGGAGAAGTGGGGAAATGTCGAGCTCAAGCATTTGTAGCTTGCGGGAAACCAATGAGCGATCCGAGTCCTTCAGGACCTGACACCGCGACGGCGACTCGAACGCTTGTGACGGCTGGCTTCTCAATCACGAATAGCCGTCGCCAGCCCACGCATATAGAAATTCACTGCGAACGATCCGATATGTTCGGTGCAGTTGTTCGCTACCTAGTAGTCGTGTGCGATGGGGATCTACCACCGGAGAATGATCGACCAAACATTCAAAAAGAAGCAGATAACGAGAGGAGAGTTGTCGTCTTAGTGGCAAATTCATCGGGAACAGATTGGTTGTCGTGGACGGAATTCCTTGCCTCGCTAGGCGGTGCCGTTCCGAGCTGGCGGGCATTGAGTGCTGACTACGAAGGCGTACTGACGGAATCTGCCCGCAACACATTGCCAAAAGGGTTAGACGGCGAAGCTTGGCAGGTATTCGAGGATGCCGTTGCGGACGGTTTCGAATTTCTATTTGGAAACCGCGTCAATAGGCTAGGCGGGAAGAAACGCGGGCGTCGCGTGAGCGACATGGTCACTCAGACGCCTGATCACCATGTGCTAGTTTTGGATGCAAAAGCATCCAAGCGTCCGTTCGAGGCAACTTGGGATGAGCTGCGGCCTCTCGTCGAATACACGAAGCTCCAGATCAAAAGGCAGCGCGGGCACTTTGAAGTTCGAGCAGCAGTATTGATAGCTAGTAGCATTGCTCAAACCCCAATCAATCTTGGCAAATTGTCAGGTGATTTTGTGGGCGACGTTGGCATCCCCATTTCTTTTGTCATCGCCGAGGACCTTTCATACTTGATCAAGACTCTTGCTCGAGAACCGATACTCAGATCTTCGGTCAATTGGCCACAGATCTTCGGCCGGGGAGGATTGGTAACGCGGCAGCAGATAGACGAAGAGCTGCGATCCGCGCGCGAGGGTAGATACGCTCGTGGAACTCCGCATAGGTAGCGGTGGGTACCTCCACAAACCAACGATCACCGGACCGCCCAACTTGGCGCCTAGCACAGGCACTAATCGGCCGGGCTGACGTTTCTCCAGCGAACCAAAGTGCAGAACTTTGGCGTGCTGCAAGTTTGGATCTCGAAACAAATATTTCCAGTAGATTGTCGGACCCAATTTTGGCGAATGCTTGCGTAACCGCAGGTGTGGTGACCTCTCCCGTCGAGGCAATTCGCTCGTACGACAGCCTTCTGAACGAGACACGCGCCGTTGGATTCATTTTCGACTTGGCGCGCCGTGCACTCGTGCGCTCCGTTGCCGAAAATCAAGGTTCGCAGGGATTCGCCAGAGAGCTATTTGCCGAAACCATCGCGTACTATGCCTCTCGGGACTTACCGAGTTACGTTGGCAAGAAGGGCAGGATTGCTACAACAACGGAAGTCATCCAATTAAAAAACCAACTTCAACAGCACGCCCGAGAAATTGCTGGGTCGCTGGCTCTTCCAAAAATAAGCAAAGAAACATGGTCGTCGTATGTCTTGCGTGTCACGGACAAACTTAGAAGCCGCAAAAAATCTTGAGCCAGTTCTGTATTCGCAGACGAGGCGATTCATATTCGTCTCCGGGATATGTCCTTGAGACTGAACTCAACTTATTTATTGGCGAAAAAGAATTCAAGAAGAACTTCAAAAGCATATCTAGTCTCGAAGCAGATCTGCTTCTACTTGGCGCCGCCGTCCTCGCGGCCGATCGGGGTACCGAACGTGGTCTAAACGAGAACGTGTCCAGAAATATCGTCGTAGATATTCCTGTTGTAAATATTGGTCGCCTCTTACCTGCGATAAAGAGCGTCGAAGCAATTCTTAGACATCTGTCCAATGACGGATGGGAAATAAAGGTGCGTGCGGCTGGAGGAGTACTTGAAGAGAAATTCGAACTTCCAACCAAGTGTGGTCGGACTTTGCTTTTTTCGGGAGGCCTTGATTCTCTCGCGGCGGCCGTCGAATTTGGGCAGACTAAGGACATACTGGGTCTTGTCAGTCATAAGACCAAGAATTCGGTCACCGATAGCGCCCAGCAGGACCTAGCGGCGTTATTGAAAGGGTCCGGCTACAACATCGATCACCAGCAATATTTCGTGTCGTCAAGGGATGGCGGGCCAAATGCGTTCATCCATGACGTCGAGAACTCCCAACGGACGCGATCGTTTGTCTTTCTAGTGCTAGGAGCGCTCGTCGCTCGGCGGACAGGCAGGTATGACCTGATGTATTTAGCTGAGAATGGGCAAATGGCAATACACCTTCCTCTCAATCAGGGGAGAGTCGGGGCGTTTTCCACGCACACCGCACATCCCGACGTATTAGTGGGGATGGAGTCGTTTCTGAAAAATGTTCTGCTGGCACCAATTAGGATTGTCAATCCGTATGTGGAAAAGACTAAGAAGGAAGTGATCGAGATAGTGCTCCAGAAGCTTCCGTCAGCGATTCCGATATCGACTAGCTGCTGGCGCAATGCGCGCCTTACGGGAAAAGCTCGACACTGTGGAGAATGCATTCCTTGTTATGTGCGGCGTATTGCGATCGAGGCGCTCGCGAAAGACCCAACGAAATACGCACGAGACCCATGGACACAGAAACTTGCAGCGCTAGATGAAAACGACGACGGGCTTCGTAATCTCGTTGATCTGATCGAATTTGCGAGGCGGTTCGAAAGCTCCGCGGATGCGGAGTTAATGAATGGTTTTCCTGAACTTCATTCGCCGAACATTAATGCTCCAGGGGTTATTGGCATGTACCGCAGATTTGCTTCCGAAGCGAGGAATGTCCTTAGCAAGTACCCAACGCTAGGAACCCTTCTCAAGTGAGACTGAGCCATTCCGATCTTGAAGCTTGCCGAGCGAATCCAAAGGCATGGGTATCCTCGAAGCTCACCACTTCTGGTGGGCACCCGACATTCGGCTACAAGCAAGCAGTTAAGCTAGCCATCTATACATATCACGCTTCTAACGATTCTCAAACAGCGAGGCAGTATCTAAAGGACAAGCTGAAGCGGTTCGCTGACGCGAACCGGGTTGCCCAGTGCAAAGATGTTCTGACTAGCTATATAGATTGGGCGGAAAGTGAGGGCGTGATTGTTGCGGACTGCAAGGTGCGCTTGAATCTGCCGTTGGAAAACGACTTAGTTCTAGGTGGTGAAATCTCCAGGGTTGATATCGACCCGGATGATGACAGCTATAGGGCCGTCATCCTTGGGGAGCGGCCTACTGGTTGGCGGAAAGAGCTTCGGTTCCCCTTGATCCAGCATGAAATTGCTTCCAAATACGCAAGGCCGGTCGGTCGAGTACGCATTGGCTTTCAAAATCTCGACGGGTCAGATTTAGCAGCGGCTCAATTTACAAAAGAGCAAATAGAAACTTCACTAGAAGAGGCGAGCAACATTAGCAAATCCGTGTATGAGGAGTTTGCGAGGCGGATGCCCAAGAAGTAGAGCTGTCTTGGCTCGACGGCAAGGCTACAAATCGCTGAAAGACAGCCGGAAGGTGTATTTGAGGTAAAGCAGAGGGCCGCCATAAGACCCGCCATCGTGGCGGCGGTGCACTTGTCCCGCGTGGGCGACCACGGGTCTCGAATTTTCGCTGGTTCATGGACTGTCGCGCTCGACAGGTATCCCGGGACGCTCACTTCTTGACGGCCAGCACTCCATCGCCATTCAGCTTCGCGGCGAACCCCGCGTGCTGCAGTCGTTTCGCTACTTCGTTGGGAACGTCCCGGCCGCTGGTTAGTTTGTTCGGTGTGCCGGTGTAGTGGAATAGTTTGCCGTTGCGCTTGAGCACTCTCGCCAGTTGGTCATAGAAGGCTTGCGAGTAAAGCTCTCCGGCGGTACCGAAGCGCGGCGGGTCGTGCAGGATCGCGTCGAAGGATTTGCCGGGGAGCGCGCCGATCTGCGCGGCGATGTCGCCGTGGGTCAGCGTCAGGCTGCCGCCGGTTTCGGGCGACCAGGGATTGAGGCTGCGCAGCCAGATCACGTCGGCGTTCTTCTCGTAGGAATGGACCTGGCTCGCCCGGCCCTGCAGGCACCAGGCGGCGAAGTAGCCGAGGCCGCCGCAGGTGTCGAGGATCACTTTGCCGCGCGGCTGGATCAGTCCTACTTTGCGTTCGGCGTCCGCGTAGGGCGAGACGCGCGCTGTGGGCAGCATCTTGATGCCGTCGATTTCGAACGTCGGCGGGCCCCATTCGGTCGGCACCAGCTTGATCAGCGACGTCGTGAAGCGCGACACCGGCTGAAAGGCCCCGCCAACCCAGTGGTAGACGGTTCTGTCCTTGCAGGTTTCGAGGTAGGGGAAGCGTTCGCCTTGCCAGGTCCACTCC
>Ga0210382_10000499_pt1 | contig 14024 bp, 8 predicted proteins | sample PLMedo_FD_155452 | JGI IMG/M metagenome (GOLD analysis project Ga0210382, IMG submission 155452) | Groundwater sediment microbial communities from an aquifer in East River, Colorado, USA - PLM0_60_coex redo | ecosystem: Environmental > Terrestrial > Soil > Riparian zone | place: USA: East River...
GGGATCCTGCGGGAGTATGTGGGGCTCGCGCTCGGGCGGGTGACGGGGATCGTGTCGCGGGGCGGGTCGCTGCACGCCTACTGGATGATGCATCACGACAAGCAGAATCCGTTCTACACGCGGTTCGACCGCATCCTCGAGATCGCGCGTAAGTACGACGTGACGCTCTCGCTGGGTGACGCGCTGCGGCCCGGCTCGGTGGCGGACGCGAACGACCGGGCGCAGTTCGCCGAGCTGGAGACGCTGGGCGAGCTCACCACGCGCGCGTGGGCGCAGGACGTCCAGGTGATGATCGAAGGGCCCGGCCACATCCCGATGCACCTGATCGAGGAGAACGTCCGCAAGGAGAAGGCGATCTGTCACGAGGCGCCGTTCTACACGCTCGGGCCGCTCGTCACCGACATCGCCCCCGGCTACGATCACATCACGTCGGCGATCGGCGCGGCGATGATCGGCTGGTACGGCGCCGACATGCTGTGCTACGTGACGCGGAAGGAGCACCTGGGCCTACCCAACGCCGAGGAGGTGCGCGAGGGCGTGATCGCCTACAAGATCGCCGCGCACGCCGCCGACATCGCGCGTGGGCGGGCGGGCGCCCGCGACCGGGACGACGCGCTATCGCGCGCGCGTTATGCGTTCGACTGGAACGAGCAGTTCCGGCTGTCGCTCGATCCCGACCGGGCGCGCGAGCTGCACGACGAAGCGCTGCCCGCCGAGTACTTCAAGAGCGCGGAGTTCTGCGCGATGTGCGGGCCGAAGTTCTGCTCGATGCACATCACGCGCGAAATCGAGCGGAAGGCGGGGCTCCGCGAGGCGGTGTCAGCGGACTGACTCTACGGGTGTCCTGGTGCTGTCGCCTTAGTGTCGCTCGCGCTCACCGCCCACGCCGCACGAAGAACTCGTAGGGCGCGGTCCCAATTTGGTAGTCGGACAGGCTGCCGCTACGCACCCGAATCACGTACGTCCCCGCCGGGGGAACCACGAACCAGCCGGGGGAGAAGTACGTCGACGACGCACCGTAGAGGCTTGCGCCCCAGCCGACCAGCACGGCGCCCGTCGCAGGGTCCACGACCTCGAGCGTGATCAAGCTGCCTTGCGGATCCGGGGCAGCTAGCAACCGGTCGTTCGGGCTGAGTGTGTCGCCGGGCGTGCCGGACGACGTGAACTCGTCGATGTCACCGCGAGGGAGAATCGCTTCGCCTCGCACCGTGTCGCCCAGCGTGTACACGGCGGGTACGGTTTCCGGAGCGCGGTTGATGGACATCACCTGGAAGCCATACGGCCCGACGAGTCCGAGGGCGCCGCCGCACGTCGCGTCGTAGCAGAACCTAATGAACGACGCCGGCTCGAACACCGCGATTGCCACCTGACCGCTTGCGGGCACGCGGAATGGTCCCACCACCCGGTCCGCCTGACTCACGCTGCTCGCCAGCGTGTCCCGCGTGGTGGGGTCGAACACGTATATGGAGAAAGGCCCGCGCATGATAACGGCAAGCTCTTGTCCCGGCGTCGCAGGCACGGTGTACTCGTCCCAGTCTCCGGGCGTGTCGATGGACTCCGTCGTAACCGAATCGCCGGGCGCCAGGACAGCGGCCACATGCTCCGGCGCCGTACCTAACGACTCCACGAGGAGGCGATACGCACCCCTGGTCGAACCGAAGCCGGTCATCTCGACGTGATACCACCCGGTGACCGGAAGATCGAGGCGCCTTGTCTGGTGATCGCGCAGGGTGGGGTCGGACGCCGCGCTGCCCACCCAGGCGTAGGTCCGGTTCGCCTCGGCCCCCGGGCCCGAAATCCAGGCCTGGAATCCACCCCCGGAGGTGTCGGCGCGACCCTGCAAGGCAACATTGACGTGCTGTCCCCGGAGGCCGTAGAACCGGAACGTGTCGACGTCGCCCCACGGCTCGATCGCCTCACCACTGACCGTGTCGCCGACCGCGAAGGAGTCGGGCACCGCCTCTGGGCCGAAGCCGAAACGATAGAACCAGAGGCGATAGGGGCCTCGGAGGGTGGAGCGGTCATAAGAGTCGCCGCTCGTACCCACGCGAACGATGTACCTCCCCGGCGCCACGGCGATACGACCGGTAGCCGCGGGCGTGCCGACTTGGGAGGTAGACGTCGTCGCGATGACGTGCCCCGTGGCTGAATCGACCAGCTGCACCATAAGCCCGGCGTCGGGCGGGCTCTCGACCTCGAGCGCCAGATTGGCGCCACTCGAGTCGGGCACAGTTACGCGGAATTCGTCCACGTCGCCCGGGAGATCGATCGCCTCGCCGCTCACGCTGTCGCCAAAGGCCAGCGTCGCGGGCAGGGTCTCGGGCCGCCGATTGATCCGATACAAGAAGAGCCGATATGCGCCGTGGTTGAGATCATAGGGGTAGTACGGGGTGACGCCGCTAACGCGGAGGCGGTAGGTCCCCGTGCCTGGCAGCGCAAATCGCCCAGTCACCTGGCGAAGCAAGCTGGTGTCGGTGCCGACGCTCTGGACCGTCCGCAGAACCGTCCCCGCTCCGTCGACGACGTCGAGCTGGAGAGAAGTCTCGGGCGAACCGTTCTCGGCCTGGAAGAACGTGTTGAACTCCTCGCCTGCGACGCCTGAAAACGTGAATTCGTCGATATCCCCGGGCAGGTCGATCGCTTCCCCGGATATAGTGTCGCCCGCAGCGATGTTGGATCTTGCGTGCTCCGGACGACGGTCGATCGGGTAAAGGAAGAGCCGATAGGCGCCGGTGTCGGCGATCTGCGAGGGAGCGGTGCCGACCACGCGCACGAGATACGTGCCGGCACCGGGTACCTGGAATCGACCGGTCGCGTGCGTGAAGAGGGCGGTGTCCGCACCGCTGCTCGTGGCCACGGCCAATGCCGGACCCGAGACCCGGGCAACCTCAAGCTGGACGGCCCGCGGCGCTTGCACGAATGCGTTGTATTCCGCCCCGGCAGCCGCCGCGAACGTGAACTCGTCCACATCGCCTGCGCGATCGATTGTCTCACCACGTACCTCCGCGGCGAACGGGATCGCCGCGGGGTGGTGCTCCGGCGCCCGGTTGATCAGATAGGACCAGAAGCGGTAGGGACCCCGGTAGCGCGGATACACGTTGCTGGTGACCGACCAAACGGAAAACAGGTAGTCGTGCGATGCGGGGAGACGCAGGCGGCCCGTGGTCAACGTCGGCGTTCCGGCATCGCCGAACACGTAGCCGAGTAACGTGTGCGCCGCTGTGTCCACGACGTCCAGACTCACCGAACCGGACCCCTGCGGACCCAGCGTTTCCATCACGAGCACCACGTCTTGCCCGGCAGTTCCGTGAGCGAAGAATCTGTCCCCGTCGACGCTTGGGTCGATCGTTTCGCCCGCGACGGTGTCGCCGATCGCAAACCGGGCAGGCACCTTTTCCGGAGCGGTGTTGATCGCATAGACCATGAACCGGAAGTGTGCGCCGGTCCCCGCCGCGAACGTGCCCACCCTCAGCCGGTAGACCCCTCCCGTCGGGGTGAAAAAGTTGTCGCTCGAGTTGTCGTCGAGCCCCGGGCCACCCTGATTCGCGCTGACGCTCGCGATCGACGAGTGGTGTGCGGAGTCCACCACCGTGAGGAACACGCTCCCCTGGAGAGCTTCGAGAAACACGGCGTACTCGCCGTTCGAGCGCGCCACGAAGGAGTACCAGCGCGCCGAGTCGGCGGTCACTTCCTGCTCGATGACGCTACCGACCGGGACGCGCTCGCCTTCTCCGCGGGGCTCGAACGGGGAATCGCTGCAGGCGATCCCCGCCAGGAGCGAGGGGGCGGCGCTGACGATGAGCGCGAGCAGGGGACGGCGAGCGCGAGTCATGGCCCCACGTCAGCGAGCAAGACTCGTGCGCGGGCGCAACACCTCTTCAAACGGGTCTCCGTCTCACCACGCGATCCCGTAGTCCTCCCCGTGGTTCGAGGAGCCGCCCCAGAACGACCCGTGCTTCCAGTCGAAGAAGATGGCGTTGATGGGGCCCGAGGTGCGCTCCTGGAAGTCGAGCCGGTAGCCCATCCCGCGCAGGTCGCGGCGCACCCAGGGCGGCGTATCCGCCCGCAGAGTGAGCCGGCCGGGCTGCGACTCGTGGTCGCCGAACGAGTTCCGCATCTGGTAACTCGTGATGTTCGCCGCCTCGACCGCCTCCTGCACGGTCATCCCGAACTCGACCATGTCGAGAAAACACTGCAGCAGGTTCTGATCCTGCGTGTCGCCCCCCTGCACCGCGGACGCCAGGAACGGCTTCCCGTCCTTGAGCGCGAGGCTGGGCGTGAGCGTGACCCGCGGGCGCTTCCCCGGCGCGATCACGTTGAATGGATTGTCCAGAGAATCGACGACGAACTGCTGCGCCCGCTGGGTCACGCCGATCCCGGTGCGGCCCGCGATGACGGCGGGAATCCACCCCCCCGACGGCGTGATCGACACGACCCACCCCGAGGTATCCGCGGCCTCGATGGACGTCGTGCCGCGCGTGAACGCTTCGTCGAACGCCGCCAGCGCCGCTCCCTCGAGCTGCTGCTGCTCCGTCTGGCTCCCGCCGCCGGACGTCGTTGGAGTGCGCGCCGGCGGAGGCCAGCCGCGGAGCAAGTCGAGGTACGGGTTCGTCCCACCCTGGAAGGGATAGGGATCGCCCGGCTTGATCCCCGGATTGTTGCGGTCGGGATTGATGAGCCGCGCCCGCTGCCGCGCGTAGTCCTTCGAGAGCAAGCCCCGGATCGGCTCCTCCGGCGGGAAGGCGGGGTCGCCGTAATAGAAGTCGCGGTCCGCGAACGCAAGACTCATCGCCTGGTACACGGTGTGGATGTAGCGCGCGCTGTTGTAGCCCATCGCCTTGAGATCGAAGGTCTCGAAGGATGTTCAGCGCCTCGAGCATGGCGGGGCCCTGCGACCAGGGCTGTAGCTTGTAGACGTCGATCCCACGATACGTCGTCATGACGGGCTCTTCGATTTTCACTTTCCAGCTCGCCAGGTCCTGCAGCGTGATGAGCCCCCCTTCTTCCTGGAGTCCGCGGACGAATTCCTGCGCGATGTCGCCCTTGTAGAACCGGTCGTAGGCGGCCAGGATCGCCTCCCGCCGGCTCTTCCCCTGACGCAGCGCCTGCTGCTCGGCGTCGACGAGCTTCCGCAGGGTGGCCGCGAGGTCCGCCTGCCGGAAGATCTCTCCCGCCTCGGGCGCCTCGCGTGCCTCACCCGCGTGCGGCAGCATCACGGCGCGCGAGTAGCGCCATTGCTTGAGCCGGCCCTTGTTCCGCTCGATCGAGTTAGCGGTCTCTTCGTCGATCGCGTACCCATCGGCCATCCGGATCGCTGGCTCGAGCACGTCGCGCAGGCTCAGCTTCCCGTACTCGGCGAGCATCGTCATGAGGCCGCCCGGCGTGCCGGGGGTGATGGCGGCGAGCGGCCCGTACTCGGGCGGGAAGTGCATCCCTTTCGAGCGGTAGAAGGCCGGCGTGGCGCCGGTGGGCGCCGTGCCGAGGGCGTTGATCGCGATGACCTTTTTGGTCTGCGGGTTGTAGATCAGCGCCTGGGTTTCGCCCCCCCAGGAGAGCACGTCCCACATGGTGGTGACGGCGGCGAGCATGGCGCACGCCGCGTCGACGGGGTTGCCGCCCTTCTGGAACATCATGGCGCCCGCGGTGGCGGCGAGCGGCTTGCCGGTGATCGCGACCCAGTGGCGTCCGTGCAGTACGGGCTTCTGGGTGCGCTGGCCCACGAGCGCGACCGGCGAGAGGAGCAGAACGAGCGTGAGGAGACGGATGGGCATACGTGCTCCGACTGAGATCGAATTCGGGAACATATCGTTCCATCCTGCGGCTCGCCATCGTGCCGCACACTGGTGCCCGACCAGGGGCGCGCGCCCTTGCGACGCTTCGGCGTGCCGGTAGTATAGGCAGCCTCTTCTCTCTTGGGGGGCGCGGCATGCGATGCTCTTCGGTCCTGTGTAGTCTCGCTCTCACATTCGGAATCGTCGCGCCCGGTACGTTGACGGCCCAGGGCGGTTCCGTGGGCGGTACGGTGGTGAACCGGGCGACGGGCGCGCCGGTCTCCGACGTGCAGGTCACGGTGGCAGGGACGTCCTTGCGCACCTTCACCGACCTGAGGGGTCGCTTCCATTTCGACGACCTGACCGGGACGAGCGTCGTTCTAGAAGTCCGCCGCATCGGGTTCCGCGCCGTGACGGACACGGCGAACGTCGGCGACACGAACGTCCGCGTGGCGCTCGAGCAGAAGATGCTCGAGCTGTCGCAGGTGATCGTGACGGGCACCCCGACGGCCGTGGAGATTGGGAAGCTCGGCAACGCGGTGTCCCGGATCGACGCGGCAGGCATTACCCAAACGGCCCCGATCAGCGACGTGCAGAGCCTGCTGAACGGCCGGGCGGCCGGCGTGCTGATTCAGCCCGCGACCGGCGCCGTCGGTTCCGGATCGCGCATCCGGATCCGCGGAGCGTCCAGCTTCTCGCTGGGCAACGAGCCGCTGTTGTACGTCGATGGCATTCGCGTCAATTCCGACTTCGCGAGCGGGCCGCAGAACCAGGACTTCGGCTCGAGCTCGATCTCTCGCTTCAACGATTTCAATCCCGACGACATCGAGAGCGTCGAGATCGTGAAGGGTCCCGCCGCGACGACGCTATACGGCACCGAGGCGTCGAATGGCGTGATGCAGATCATCACCAAGACCGGTACACCCGGCCCCGCCCGCTGGGACTTCACGGTGCGGCAGGGGGTCAACTACCTGCGCAACCCCGATGGGCTGTTTCCGACCAACTACCAGGTGGACGGGACAGGGAACCTCCTGACGATCCACCTGCGGGATCTCGAAGCTCAGGTGGGAGACATCTTCCGTACGGGACACCTCGCGAACTACCACGCGAGCGTGAGCGGCGGGTCGAGCGACGTCCGCTACTACGTTGCCGCGGCGACCGAGCTACAAGGCGGAGCGGAGCCAAGCAACGACCTGCGACACACCAGCGCCCGCGCCAACCTCACGGTAACGCCGAGCGACAAGGTGACCCTCACGGCGAAGGTCGGGTACGTCGCGGGCCCGACGGACTTGAGCTGCGAGGCGGGGTGCGGCGGCCGCATGTTCACGACGGCCTACATGAACCCGCTGAACCTGGGAACCTTCCGGCTGGGCTTCCACAGCGGGCTCCCGTACGCCTACGATGAAGAGTATCGCTTCGCCCAGGACGTGGATCGCTATACGGCGAGCCTGCAGGTGCAGCATCACCCGGTGAAATGGCTCACGCATCGCCTCACGTTTGGAGTGGACCGGGTCCGCGAGGTCAACTCGCTGTATCAGCCGCTCATCGACTCGTTGCAACAGTTCTTCGGCTCGGACGCGCTCGGCTATATCGGGATCACTAATCGCGCCGTCGACTACACCACCTTCGACTACGCGGCGACCGCGGCGTTCGACCTGTCCCCCTCGCTCCGCTTGAGCTCGTCGGCCGGGCTGCAGTTCTACCATACGCTCACCGACACCGCCTTTGCGGACGGGCAGTTCTTTCCGGCGCCCGGGCTGTCCTCGATCGACGCCACCACCGGACCGCGCACTAATGCCGGGGGCCTCGAGGAGACCAAGAGAATCGGCGCCTACGGCCAGGAGCAAATCGCCTGGCGCGACCGCCTGTTCCTGGCCGCGGGGCTTCGTTCGGATGATCACAGCGCCTTCGGCGGGAATTTCGATCGCGTGTACTACCCGAAGGTGAGCGCCAGCTGGGTGATGAGCGATGAGGCGTTCTGGGATTTCCGATTCGTGAACCAGCTGCGCCTGCGCGCGGCGTATGGCGAGGCAGGTCGGGCACCGCCATACAACGCCGCCTTGCCCACCTACGGCACCGCGACCGGTCCGGGCGACCTGCCCGCAGTGACGCCCCAGAACAGCGGCAATCCGAACCTCGGGCCCGAGCGCGGCAAGGAGATCGAGCTGGGGTTCGACGCCGGGCTCTGGAACGACCGGCTGGGGCTCGAGTTTACCTACTACCGGAAGCGGACGACGGACGAGATCCTGCTGAAGAACAACGCTCCGTCGGGCGGCTCCCCGGGGCAGCAGTACATCAACGCCGGGGCGGTGCTGAACCACGGGCTCGAACTCCTGGTGCGCGGGAGCCCCTACACGAGCGGTCACGTGAGCGTGGACCTGACGTTCAACCTCGCCACCAACAGCAACAAGATCGAGAGTCTGCTACCGGGCGTCACGTCGGTATCGCCGGGGACCAACCTGCTGCACAAAGTCGGGTACCCGGTCGGCTCGTGGTTCGCGCGCCGCGTGGTGAGCGCGGACTTCGATGCCGTGGGGAACCCCATCAACGTGCTGTGCGACGACGGCGACGGTGGCAGCACCGCCTGCGCCGGCGCGCCGAGCGTGTTCCTTGGCCGCACGACACCGAAGGTCGAAGGCGGGTTCAGCCCGACGGTCACGATCTGGAATCGCCTGCAGCTGTCCGGGCTGTTCGACTTCAAGACCGGCTACAAGAAGCTCGACGGCAACACCCGCGTGCGCTGCACGATCTTCATCCGCTGCCTCGAGAATTTCCGACCACTCACATCCGACCCGATTCGCGTCGCGGAGGAAACCCTCGGCATTCCGGACTTCTACATCAACGACGCGAGCTTCCTCCGGTTCCGCGAGGTGTCGCTGTCGTACACTCTGCCGGATACCTGGGTCAGGGCCATCGGCGCGAGCCGCGCCCTGGTGTCTGTCGCGGGACGGAATCTCCACACCTGGACCGGGTACCCGGGCTTCGATCCCGAAGCGATGTTCCTCGGCGGGACGCGCGGCGGGAACTTCAGCGCGTGGGAGCAGGCCACCTTACCCCAGCTCGCTCAGTGGGCGTTCACCGTCAACGTGGGCTACTGAGGAGGAGCGACCGATGAAATACTCCACGATTGCTGTCCTCGGGCTGCTCACGGCGGCGGGCGCATGTGACCTGTTCAACAACGCCCTCGAGGTCCAGAGCCCGAGCGTCATCCCGGCGAACGGGCTCGAGGTGCCCTCGAACGCCCAACTGCTCACGGTCGGCGCGATCGCCGACTTCGAGTGTGCCGCCGGCGCGTACGCCGTGATGGCAGGCGAGATCACCGACGAGCTGATCGATGCCACCCAGACGGCGGATCGTTACCCCTACGAGCGCCGGAACATGGTGTCGAGCGACGCCCGATACGGCATTAACAGCTGCATCGGACTGGGCGTTTACACGCCGCTGCAAACGGCGCGCTTCTCTGCCGTGAACGTGCTCTCCCTCCTGCAAAGCTGGACCGACGCACAGGTGCCGGGGCGGGACACGTTGATCACTACGCTCCAGGCGTACCAGGGATATAGTCTGGTCCTCCTGGGTGAAGGCTTCTGCACGATGGTAGTCACCACACTAGACGCCAACCGGCAAAAAGTGTGGGGCGGCGAGATCCAGCGCGACAGCGTGTTCAAGCTGGCCGTCGCGTCGTTCAGCAACGCCATCACGGGGGCGACCGCCACCGGTCAGACGGCGGTCCTCAACATGGCGCTGGTCGGGCGGGCTCGAGCATATGCCGATCTCAGGCAGTTCGCGTCCGCGCGAACCGACGCCCAGGCGGTCCCCGCGGCCTTTACGAAGAACGTCACCGCCTCCGGCATCAGTACCCGGCGCAACAACCGGGTATGGCAGGAGAACAGCGCGACCAGCGACGCCACGACGCTCGACACGACCTACACGAAGATGGCCGATCCCCGCGTGCCGTTCACCGACAAGGGGAGGACCAGCGTGACGGGCTATCACCTGTACCAGCAGAACAAGTACACGACGTCGGCGAGCCCCATCCGGCTCGCCTCCGGCGACGAGGCCCGGCTCATCATCGCGGAAGCCAACATCGCCACCGGCGCCTTCGGGGCCGCCGACAGCATCATCAACAGTTTCCGGGCGCGTGGCGGCCAAGGCGCGATCACCAGCCCAGATTCGGCGACCGCGTCGGACTCGCTGTTCGACCAGCGCAAGCGGGAGTTCTTCCTCGAGGGGCAGCATCTTTTCGACCTGGTCCGGTTCAGCAGGACTCCGAATCCCCCAGCCGGTACGGTCTTCCTCGGAGGCGGAACGTACGCGTCACAAATGTGCCTGCCGCTGCCCGACGTGGAGAGGAACAACAACCCGAGTTTCTAGAAGGGCGCAGTACCGACACAGCGGGGCCCGGCAAAGCGCCGGGCCCTCTGCATTGTCAGTACTCATGTCATGATGCTGTGCGCTTGCTGTCACTCATCCAGCACGGCAAACGCCCGCACCGGAAAGCTCCCCATCCCCTCTACACGCGGCGGCACGGCGTAGAACCGGAATCCCGCGTCCGGTAGCTCCGCCAGGCCGCACAGGTGCTCGACAATGGGGATCCCCGCCGCGAGCAAGAGCGAGTGCGCCGGGCGTGCGCCGTCGGCCCCGTCGTCGATGTTGAGCGAGTCGATCCCGACCAGCGCGGCACCTGCGGCAACGAGATGCTCCGCCGCGGCGCGCGTTAGAAAAGGATGCCCCGTGCCGTACCGCTCGCTGCGCCAGTGCACGTCCCAGCCGGTGTGTACGAGCACCGCCTTGCCCTTCACCTCCCGCTTGCGGAACAGCCCCTCGTCGAGCGCCCGGCCGGCGCGCTCCGTTGCGCGAACCACGACGCCCTCGAGGTTCGCGACAGCCTGAAGCGGATAGTCAGAAATATCCTTGCCGCCGTCGTACCGATGGAACGGCGCGTCGATATAAGTCCCTGTATTGGCGAGCAGCTCGATCTTCCCGATCTGGAATGTCGTGCCGGGAGCGTAGCGCGTCTGGGACGCAGCGCGCGACAGCCAGTCGCTGATCACGGGCACGGGGAGCCCGGGGTAGGTGACCATCCCGTGCTCGATCGTATGGCTCACATCGATCAGACGGCCGGGCGACGAGGTCACGGGGCAGCCGGCGGGGGCGGCGCTCGCCGCGCGGGATCCTGCTGGTAGAACTGCTGCAGCTGTCCGTACAGCTCGGGATGCTCGCGCTCGAGCTGGTCCGGCTTCTCGAAGAACGTCTCGGTCGCGACCGCAAAGAACTCGGCCCGGTTGGTCGCCCCGTAGCTGTCGAGCGCCGACGGTCGATCGTGCGCGGCGTCCTGGCGCAGCCGCTCGTACTCCGCCGAGAGCACGCCGCCCCACGTGCGCAGCGCGCTGGGCGACAAGATCGGCGTGCCGTCCGTGGCGCCGTCTTCCCCATCCAGCTGGTGCGCGAACTCATGCAACACGACGTTTTCCCCATCGGCGGGATTGCGCGCCCCGCGAACGGCGTCGTCCCACGAGATCACGACGACACCGGCGCCCCACGATTCGCCCATCAGGCGAGCGGCGGCCGGCGCGATCTCGCCAGTCCGGAGAGACCGGGCGCGCTTCGGAACGAAGCCGTGCGGATACACGAGCACCGTTCGCAGGGTCGGATAGCACAGGCCGTCGAGATGGAGCAGCAAGAGGCACGCCTCCGCCGCGATCGTGACCTTCATCTCTTCGGTCAGGGTGAGCCCATCGCATCCCTCGAAGTGTTTCTCCGCAAGAAATACCTGTACCAGCCGGAGCAACCGCTCCCGCTCGTCCGAGGTCAGCCCGAGTGCGAGCCGGACGTTGCGCTCCACGATGCCGTGCCACGGCTCCGGGATCGGGCCGGTCGGCAGTCGGAGCGACCGCGCGGGAATGCGGCGGAGCACCGCGGACACTCCGAGGTATCCCACCACCAGGAGGACGAACACCGCGCCGACGACTGCGAGCCCCTCCATTAGATCTCCCCGCGACGATTCATCTAGTCCCACCAACAGTACAGCCGTTGCGACGCCTCGAGGTCTCGCGCCAGTGCGTCCACCGTCCACCCAATCGAACCCCATGCCGGTGAGAACGAACGGGTGGAAGCCTTCGGTGGCGAGCGCGTCACAGCTCCGCTGAAACGACGCCGCGACGTCCTCGGGCACGACGTGGCGCTCCAACGTGAAAGGCTCGAACACCGGACGGGCACCGGCCTTCTGGGTGAGCCACACGACGATCGGCCCGAGCCAGTGCGGGCTGAGCAGTATGGCAACCCGACCGATGTAGATCATGAAGGAGGCTGGGCCGGGGGCAACACGCGGGCCAGCGCCTGGAGGAGCTGCCCCTCGGGGGCGCCACCGTCCGGCGCCTCGGCGAGCACCACCGCAAAGCGCCGCTTGAGGAGCGGATCCCGCATCGCGTGGGCGGCGAACTGCAGAGTGAGAGGGATGAACCAGCTTGCCCCGCGCACCGCCGCGCCGGCCCGCGCGACCGCCGCGTATTGCTCGAACAGGGCCAGGAGGAAGGCGCTCTTGGAAGGGAATTGCCGGTAGATGGCGCCCTTGGTGAATCCTGCCGTTTGGGCGACCTCATCCAGGGTCGCCAGCTCGATGCCCCGCTCCGCGAAGACCGCCAAGCCAGCTTGGACCAGCATGGCCCGCGTCTCCGCTTTCCGCCTCTGCCGTAAGATACCCATTAGTATCTATGATACTTGAGAGAATCTATATGTGCAACGAGTGGTCAGTCGGAGAGATTTGGGATACCCATTAGTATCTGAACCATGGTGTCTGGAGCTTCCGATGGCCGTTTCTGATTGCGCGTCGCAGCTGCGCTCCCAAAGATTGGGCCGCGCCTCACCGTACCAGCCCACAGGAGGTGACCGGTGTCCGACCCTGCCGCTGGAACTCCCACCGGAGACAAGCTCCAGTTCGACCACGCCGAGCAGGCCGCGCCAGGCGGCGCCACGTGCGCATTTTGCAAACAGCCGATCCTGGCATCGTATTACGAGATGAACGGTAAAGTCGCGTGCGAGCGCTGCCGCGGACAGATCTTGGCGACCTGGAACCGCGGCTCGCCGAGCGCGCGCTTCGCGAAGGCCCTGGGACTAGGTGCCGCCGCGGCCGCGCTGGGCGCCGGGCTGTACTTCGGCATCGAAGCGCTGACGGGCTACGAGTTCGGCCTCGTGGCGATCGTGGTCGGGCTGCTGGTGGGCAGCGCGGTGCGCAAGGGATCGAACGGCCGTGGCGGCTGGCGCTACCAAGCGCTCGCGATGTTCCTCACCTACAGCGCCGTCGTGGCCACCGACTCGTCCCTCATCGCGCGGGAGCTGACGAAGCAGTTGCGCGCTCCCGCCGACTCGGTGGCGTCGCCCGACAGCACGCCCCAGAAGGGATCGGAGCGCCCTGCGCCACTAGCTATCGCTGTCGGGCTCGCCGTGCTGGTAGCGCTCGCGTACGCGGCGCCGATCATGATCGGTGTCTCGAGCCCGCTCCACCTCGTCATTGCAGGCTTCGCATTGTACGAAGCATGGAAGCTGAACAGGGGCGTGACGCTCACCGTCACGGGACCCTATCACGCCACCGCCCCAGGCTGACGAGCGGCCGGAGCGGACGGCCTCGGCCTGCCCGCAGTGCGGCACGCAAGTCGCGCCCGTCCTGCTCGCCTGTCCCTCCTGTCATCGCCTCGTCCACACCGACGAGCTGAAGCGTTTGGCCGCGGACGCCGAGCGCGGGGTGCAGGCGGGCGACACGAGCGGAGCCCTGGCCGCCTGGCGCCAGGCGCTCGATCTGCTGCCGCAGGATTCGACGCAGCACCAGGCGGTCTCCGCCCGGATCGTCGCGCTGAGCCAGGCCGTGGACCGCCAGCCCGCTGCCCCGACGCACAGCTCCCGCTGGGGCAAGCAGGCGGCGGGCCTCGGCGCGCTGGGCGCGCTGCTTATCAAGTTCAAGTTCGCCATCGTGTTCGTCCTCACGAAAGCCAAGCTGCTGCTGCTCGGTCTGACGAAGGCCGGAACGCTCTTCAGCATGCTCCTCTCGGCGGGTGTGTACTGGACCATCTGGGGCTGGAAGTTTGCGCTCGGCGTCGTCCTCTCGATCTACGTCCACGAGATGGGTCACGTGCAGGCGCTGCAGCGCTACGGCATCAAAGCGACCGCCCCGATGTTCATCCCCGGCATCGGCGCCGTGATCCGCCTCAAGCAGTACCCGGCGGATGCGCGCGAAGACGCGCGGGTCGGGCTCGCCGGCCC
>Ga0210382_10000500_pt1 | contig 13994 bp, 15 predicted proteins | sample PLMedo_FD_155452 | JGI IMG/M metagenome (GOLD analysis project Ga0210382, IMG submission 155452) | Groundwater sediment microbial communities from an aquifer in East River, Colorado, USA - PLM0_60_coex redo | ecosystem: Environmental > Terrestrial > Soil > Riparian zone | place: USA: East...
CAGGCGCTTGAGCTCGTCCACCACGTTGAGCGAGGCGAAGTTCGAGAGGAACAGCGTGTCGCGCTGGTTGTCCGGCGACACGAGCGCTACCACCAGCAGGATGTCGAACGAGCGCTTCTGCACGATGACGCCGTTTCTGCGTACTTCGTCGGGCAGCCGCGGCAGCGCGATCTGCACGCGGTTGTTGACGTTGAACACCGCCTGGTCGACATTGGTGCCGGGCTCGAAGGTCACGGTGATGCTGAGCGAGCCGTTCGAGGAAGAAGACGAGCTGAAGTAGCTCAGCCGCTCGACGCCGGAGAGCTGCTCCTCGATCGGCGCGGCCACCGTCTTCGCCAGCGTCTCGGCGCTCGCGCCCGGGTAGGTCGTCGTAATGAGCACCGTGGGCGGCGCGATCTCGGGATACTGCGCGACAGCGAGGAGCTTGGCCGCGACCAGGCCCGCCAGCACGATGATGATGGCGATGACGCCGGCGAACACCGGGCGATGAATGAAGAAGCGCGACATGGGCTAGCCCTTCGCCTGCAGCTTCACCGGCGTGCCAGCCCGTAGGCGCAGGAGGTTGTCGACGATCACGGTATCGCCGGGCTTCAGGCCATCGAGCACCACCCAGTCGTCGCCGACCCAGCTGCCGACCTTGATCTGGCGCTGGGCGGCCTTGCCCTCCGCGCCGACGATCCAGACGAAGCGCCCGCCTTCGTTCTGCATCACCGCGCTCTGCGGCACGACCAGCGCCTGCCGGGTCCCCGCGACCACCTGCACGCGCACGTACTGCCCGGGGAGCAGCTGCAGCCTGGGATTGGGCAGCTCGGCGCGCATCTGCACCGTGCCGAGGTTCGAATCGACGCTGGAGCTGGAGAAATTCAGCCTGCCGGGCTCCGGGTAGCCGCTGCCGTCCGGCAGCTCGACCTTGACCTCGGGGTTCTTGATGTCGAAGCCGCGCAGGCGCGCGTACTCGGTCTCGGACAGCGCGAAGCGCACCCAGATCGGATCGGCCTGCGTGAGGGTGGTGAGCAGGCTCGAATCCGTGCCGGGCGTGACCAGGCTGCCGATCGACTGCTGCGCGCGGCCGGTGATGCCGGCGATCGGCGCGTTCACCGACGCATAGGAGAGATTGAGCTCGGCTTGGCGCACGCGCGCCTCGGCCAGCTGCGCCGCGGCGACCGCCTGCTTCAGGCCGGTCGCCGCCTGGTCGGCTTCCCTCTGGCTGATCGCGCGCCGGTCGGCGAGACCTTTCAGGCGCTCGAGATCCTGCTGCGCCTGCTCCTGGCGCGCGCGCTCCTGCGCGAGCGAGGCGCGCGCCTGCTGCAGATCGATCTCGAGCGGCGCGCGGTCGATGAGGAACAGCCGCGCGCCGGCCTTGACCGAGTCGCCTTCGCTGTACAGCTGGCGCTCGAGAATTCCAGCCACGCGCGCCCGGATCTGCACTTCCTTCGAGCCCTCGGTGCGGGCCACCGCTTCGAACACGATCGGCACGGCCTTGGGCGCAAGCTGCACGGCGCTGACCGGAACGGCGGCCAGCGCCGCCGCTTTCTGCTGCGCATCGCCCCGGGTGCAACCCGACACTGCGCACAACACTAACAGGGCAACGAGTATGCGATTCATCACTTCTCTCCAAATGCTCGGAGAAAACAATCAACAATGCGCGCCACACGACGCGCCTCCGCCTCGGCGCCGTTGGCGATGCCGTAGAGGCGCCGCACGCGCTCGTGCCCCGCGAGCATGCTGAGAAACAGCTCGGCGGCGAACTCGGGGTCGTCGCGGCGCAGCGCACCGGCGTTCATCGCCTCGCGCAGATAGGCCGACAGGCGGCGCACCATCTCGCCGGCACCCCCGGCGTAGATCGCCTTGGCGAGCGCCTTGAAGCGCGGCACTTCAGCGGTCAGCGTACGAAACATCGCCAGCCCTTCGGCGCAAAGCACCCGCCTGCGATAAGCGAGGCCGAAGCGCAGCAGGCCGCTGCGCACGTCGGCCGGCTCGGCCTCGAGGCCCACCAGGACGCGCTTCGCGAGGTCGCAGGCGACCTCCTTGAACAGCTGGTCCTTGCTCGGGAAATGGTGGTACAGCGTCTGCTTGGCGACCCCGGCGCGGCGCGCGATCTCGTCGACGCTGGTGTGATAGCCGTGGCGCAGGAAGGAGCGGCTGGCGGCGCGCAGCACGCGCGCGCGGTTTTCAGCAGGCATTGCGGATCCCCTAGACTAGACCGTACAGTCTACCAGAGGCGGGCTCAGGCGAGGTCGAAGGGGTGCCGCAGGACGACAGTCTCGTCGCGCTCCGCGCCGGTGGAGATCAGGTCGACCGGCACCGCGCAAAGCTCTTCTATCCTCTGCAGGTAGTTGCGGGCAGCTTTCGGCAGCCCCTTGTAGGCCTTGACGCCGACGGTGCTCTGCATCCAGCCGGGCAGCTCGTCGTACACCGGCACGCAGCGTTCGAGCTCCTCTGCCCCGACCGGGAGGATGTCGCTCATGCTGCCGTCGATCTCGTAGCCGACGCAGATCTTCACCGCCTCGACCCCGTCGAGCACGTCGAGCTTGGTGATGCAAAGGCCGGACACGCTGTTCAGCAGGATCGAGCGCTTGAGGGCGGCGGCGTCGAACCAGCCGGTACGGCGCGGCCGGCCGGTCGTCGCGCCGAACTCCTGGCCGCGCTGGCGCAGCAGCTCGCCGACGTCGTCGGAGAGCTCGGTGGGGAACGGGCCGCCGCCGACGCGCGTGGTGTAGGCCTTGGTGATGCCGAGCACGTAATGCAGGTGATGCGGCCCCAGGCCGGCGCCCGCCGCCGCGGCGCCGGCGACGCAGTTCGACGAGGTGACGAACGGGTAGGTGCCGTGGTCGATGTCGAGCAGGCTGCCCTGCGCGCCCTCGAATAGAAGGTTTTTTCCACTTCTATTGGCTTCATAAAGGGCGCGCGGGACATCCGCCACCAGCGGCGCCAGGCGTGGCGCCAGCGCAAGGGTCTCGTCCATCACCTGGTTGTAGCTCAGCTCGGGCTGATGGAAGTAGTTCTTCAGAACGAAATTGTGGAACTCGAGCACCCCTTGCAGCTTCTCGGCGAAACGCACCGGCTTGAACAGGTCCTGCAGCCGGATCGCGCGCCGCGCCACCTTGTCTTCATACGCCGGGCCGATCCCGCGTCCGGTGGTGCCTATCCTGTTCGCGCCCTGCGCCGCTTCGCGCGCCTGGTCGAGCGCGCCGTGGTAGGCGAGGACCAGCGGGCAGGCTTCCGAGATGCTGAGCCTTGGCGCCACCGCCACGCCCGCGGCCTCGAGCTCGTCCATTTCCTGCACCAGCGCCTGGGGCGAAAGCACCACCCCATTGCCGATGTAGCAATGCACGTTGCCGCGCAGGATGCCCGAGGGGATGAGGTGCAGCACGGTCTTCTTGCCGGCGATGACCAGCGTGTGCCCGGCGTTGTGCCCGCCCTGGAAGCGCACCACGCCCTGTGCGCGGTCGGTCAGCCAGTCGACGACCTTGCCCTTGCCCTCGTCACCCCACTGCGTGCCGATGACGACGACGTTGCGCGCGCTCATTGCACTGCGCCTGCCAAGCTTCGTAGATAGATGGAAAAGCCTGTAGCGGGGCGCGCCCGCCCGAATGCCTTGCCGACCTCGTCATAGCGCCCGCCGCGCGCCACCGCACCGCTCACCCCATCGCAATAAGCGTCCAGCACCACGCCGGAATGGTAGTGATAGCCGCGCAGCTCGGCCAGATCGAAGCTCACGGGCAGCTTGCTGGCCTTGGCGAGCTTGCGCAGCGTGGCGAGCGAGCGCGTGAGCTCGGGCGATTTGGGCAGCTTCTTCTGCGCCACGCCCAGGACTTCGCTGCCGCCATACAGCTCAGGCAGGAGGAGCAGCGCATCGCGTGTCTTGCCGGCGCATTTTTGGGTCAGCTCGCGCAGCGCGGGCACATCTTTCTTCTGCAGCGCCTCAAACAGCCCGGCCTCGAGCTGCGGCCCAAGCTGCTTTGCAATCGAGCGGAATATCGCCACGTGACCGACGGCGATGCGCGCGTCACGCACCTTGGCGATTCTCAGCGCATCGCACAGCAGCCGCAGGATCTCGAGATCGGCTTCGACCCCGGCATCGCCGTAGAGCTCGGCGCCGATCTGGATCGGCTCGCGCGTCGCGCCCGGGCTCGCCGGCCGCGTGTGCAGCACGCTGCCGCAATAGCACAGCCGCGTCACCCCTTTGCGGTTGAGCAGGTGCGCGTCGATGCGCGCCACCTGCGGAGTGATGTCGGCGCGCAGGCCCATCATCCTGCCCGAGAGCTGGTCGACCACCTTGAAGGTGCGCAGCTCCAGGTCGTGACCGGTGCCGGTGAGCAGCGAATCCATGTACTCGAGCAGCGGCGGCATCACCAGCTCGTAGTCATGCTTGAAGAACAGATCCAGGATCTTCCTTCTCAGCTGCTCGATGCGCGCTGCTTCTGCCGGAAGAATATCCTCGATGTACTCTGGAAGCAGCCAGCGCATCAACTTCTTGCCCAGAGCAGGAGGAGCAGCCCGACGAGCATCGAGCTCAGCCCGACGAAGCGGATCTGGCCGTCGGTCATCTGCGTGATGCGGCGGAACGTCTCGCGCCAGAGATTAGGCGCGATGAACGGCAGCACGCCTTCCAGGATGAGCATCAGCGCGAGCGCCAGGAGAAAGGTGGTGCCCATCGCTCATTTTCTGGTGGACTGGCGGCCGAAGGCGTCCTTGAGGTAGCGGAAGAAGTCGGAGTTCGGCTCGAGCAGCATCAGGTCGTTCCTGCCGCGGAAGGTCGAGCGGTAGGCTTCCATGCTGCGGTAGAACGAGAAGAACTCCGGGTTTTGCGAGAAGGCCTGCGCGTAGATATTGGCCGCCTTGGCGTCGCCTTCGCCGCGCACGCGCTGCGCGTCGCGGTAGGCCACCGCGAGAATCACCTCGCGCTGGCGATCGGCGTCGGCGCGGATGCGCTCGGCCTCGGCGAAGCCGGTCGAGCGCAGCTCGTTGGCGATGCGCTTGCGCTCGGCCTCCATGCGGCGGTAGACCGACTCGCTCACGTCCTGCGGCAGGTCGACGCGCTTCAGCCGCACGTCGATGATGACGACGCCGATGCGCTTGAGGTCCTGGTCGACCTTCTCGCGCACGCTGTTCATGATGTGATCGCGCTCGCCCGAGACCACGTCGTGGACCGTGCGCAGGCCGAACTCGTCGCGCAGGCTGCCGGCGACGGTCTGCTTGATGCGCGTCTGCGCGCGGGACTCGTCGCCGCCCACGCTTTTGTAGTACTCGAGCACGTCGGCGATGCGCCATTTCACGAACGAGTCGACCAGCAGCGGCCGGTTGCCCTGCGTCAGGAAGCGCAGCGGCTCGGCGTCGTCGAAGGTGAGGATGCGCATGTCGAACAGGCGCACGTTCTGCAGCAGCGGCCACTTAAGGTGCAGGCCGGGCTCCTTCACGATTTCCCGCGCCTCGCCGAGCTGGAACACGATCGCGTTCTGCCGCTGGTCGACGGTGTACATCGCGCTGGAAGCGAGCAGCGCGATGACGATGAAAACCGCCAGGACCGGACCGAGGGCTCGCATCAGCGCTCTCCCCGCTCGCGGTTCCTGAGCGTCTCGCGGTTGCGCGGTCCCGCCTCTGGCGGTGCGGGCTCCGGCGCATTGCGCTGCGAGGCTTGCGACTCCGACAGCGCGGCCGCGCCGCCTTGCTGCATCAGCTTGTCGAGCGGCAGGTACAGCAGGTTGCCGGCGCCGCGGAAGTCCATCATCACCTTGCTGGTCGAGGCGAGGATCTGCTGCATGGTCTCGATGTAGATGCGCTCGCGCGTCACCGCCGGCGCCTTCGCGTACTCCGCCAGCACCTGCTTGAAGCGCGAGGCCTCGCCCTCGGCGTTGGCGATGACGCGCTGCTTGTAGCCTTCGGCCTCCTGCAGCAGGCGCGACGCCGCGCCGCGCGAGCGCGGGATGACATCGTTCGCGTACGCCTGGCCCTCGTTCTTCTGGCGCTCGCGGTCCTGGCCGGCCTTGACCGCGTCGTCGAACGCCGCCTGCACCTGCTCGGGCGGCTGCGCGTTCTGGACGGTGACGGCGCTGATCTGGATGCCGGTGCCGTAGCGGTCGTGGATCAGCTGCATCAGGTCGCGCGTCTTGTTGGCGATGTCGACCTGCGTCTCGTACAGGATCGCGTCCATGCGGTTCTTGCCGATCACCTCGCGCATCGCGGTCTCGGCGATCTGCATCGCCGACTCGTCGGGGCGGCGCACGTTGAAGATGTACTTGGTCGCGTCCGTCACCACGTACTGCACCGCGAACTGCAGGTCGACGATGTTCTCGTCGTCGGTGAGCATCAGGGATTCCTTGAGCACCTTGGTGCGCACGTTGTTGCGGTAGCCGATCTCGAGCGTGCGCACCTGCTGCAGGTTGACGATCTCGTTGGACTGGATCGGCCAAGGCAGCCGCCAGCGCAGGCCCGGGCCGGTCTCCTGCGAGAAGCGGCCGAACGTGAGCACCACGCCGCGCTGGCCTTCGACGACGATGTAGAAGCCGCTTGCCAGCCACACCGCGAGCACCAGCGCGATCAGCACTCCGGCGCCGCCGCCGAAGCGCCACGAGGAAGGTGGAGTAGGCGGTTCGTCGGCGCCACCGCGCCGACCGCGGCCGAACAATTCGTTCAGCCTGCGGTTGAAGTTGCGCCACAGCTCGTCCAGGTCGGGCGGACCCTGGTTGCCGCCGCCGGGGCCCTGCGGGCCGCGGGAACCGCCGCGCCCCCAATTGGGGTCGTTCAATGACATGGACAGCCAGCTAGTGCGTGTGGTGAAGAGACAGCGGTTCGGAAGGCGCCGCGCCGCGCGCCGCTGCTCGGTCGCGCGCGAACTCGGCGATGGCGCCGCGCAACCTCTCCAATCCTGCACCGGTGCGCGCGCTCACGAGAACGCGGGAAATCTTACCATACTGGTCGCGCTCGACCGCCGGCTCCAGGTGCGCGCAATCGATCTTGTTCCAGACGGCGATTGTCGGCACCGCGTCGGCGCCGATCTCGCCCAGCACCTTGTCGACTTCGGCTGCCTGCTCGGCGCGCGCCGGCGAGGCCGCGTCCACCACGTGCAGCAGCAGGTCGGCGCGCACGGTTTCCTCCAGCGTGGCGCGGAACGCGGCGATCAGGCCGTGCGGCAGGCTGCGGATGAAGCCGACGGTGTCGGAGACCACCACCGGCCCGGCCTCCGGCAGCCAGAGGCGCCGCGTGGTGGTGTCGAGCGTGGCGAACAGCTGATCCGCCTCGTAGGCCTTGGCGTGCGCGAGCGCATTGAAGAGCGTCGATTTGCCGGCGTTGGTGTAGCCGACGATCGAAATGGACAGCACGTCCCGCCTGGCGCGTGCCCGGCGCTGCACGGTCCGCTGCTTCTTCAGCGTTTCCAGCTTATTTTTCAGGACACGGACCCGCTGGCCGATATAGCGCCGGTCGAGCTCGATCTGCTTCTCGCCGGGACCGCCGGTCTTGCCGAGGCCGCCGCGCTGGCGCTCGAGGTGCGTCCAGCCGCGCACCAGACGCGTCGACAGGTGCTCGAGCTGGGCGAGCTCCACCTGCAGCTTGCCCTCGCTGGTCTGGGCGCGCTGCGCGAAGATCTCCAGGATCAGCTCGGTGCGATCGATGACGCGGCGCTGCAGCTCCTTCTCGAGGTTGCGCCCCTGCGCGGGCGACAACGAATGATTGAACACCACGCAGGCCGCGTTCAGCTCTACCGCGGCGCGGGCGATTTCGCCGACCTTGCCGCTGCCGGCATACAGCTTGGAGTCCGGGTGGCTGCGACGGCCACGCACCACCTGGTGACGCCGCACGCCCGCGCTTTCCACCAGCCGCACCACCTCCTCGACGCTCTCTTCGTATCCGGGGTCGCCGAAATCCAGGCACACGAGGATGGCCGCCAGCGGATCGGCGGCGGCGGCGGGGCGGTCTAGCAAAGCTCGGGCGTCAGGCAGGTTCCTTCTCGGCGCCGAGGTTGATCGGGCGCGACGGCACCACCGTGGAAATGGCGTGCTTGTAGACCATTTGCGTCACCGAGTTGCGCAGCAGCACGACGTATTGATCGAACGACTCGATCTGCCCCTGCAGCTTGATCCCGTTCACCAGGTAGATCGACACCGGTACGTGCTCCTTGCGGAGCGTGTTCAGAAACGGGTCTTGTAGCAACTGCCCTTTGTTGCTCATATTGTTCTCTCTCGGGGAGGTTACCGCCAGTTTTGTAGCCATACTCTAATTGATTTTCCTAGGCTTTTCTAGCTTGGTAGGCAGTATCACGTCCGCGCATTGCGCGCGATGGCGCAGTGCATGGTCCATCAGGATGCAGGCCAGCATCGCTTCGGCGATCGGCGTAGCGCGGATCCCGACACAGGGATCGTGTCGCCCGGTGGTCTCGACAGTCACGGCCTCGCCGCGGGTATTGATGGTCCGGCGCGGCAGCCGGATGCTCGAAGTGGGCTTGAGAGCGATCGATACGGTGACGTCCTGGCCGGTCGAGATGCCGCCCAGCACCCCGCCATTGTTGTTGGAAACAAAGCCTTGCGGCGTCATTTCGTCGCCGTGCTCGCTTCCCTTCTGCACGATGGACCCGAACCCCGCGCCGATCTCCACGCCTTTGACGGCATTGATGGACATCATCGCCCACGCGATGTCGGCGTCTAGCCGTCCATACACCGGCTCCCCCCAGCCGACCGGCACGTTCTCGGCGACGACGTTCACGCGCGCGCCGCACGAATCGCCGCTCTCGCGCAGCCGGTCCATGAATGTCTCGAGCTGGGGCACCACCGCGGGGTCGGGGGAGAAGAAAGGATTCGCATCGACCGAATCCCAGCTCTTGAAGGAGATTTTCTGCGCCCCGAGTTGCGCCAGATAACCGCGCACCGTGACTCCATAGCGCTCGTGCAGCCACTTCTTCGCGATCGCGCCGGCGGCGACGCGCACCACCGTCTCGCGCGCGGACGCCCGGCCGCCGCCGCGCGCGTCGCGAATGCCGTATTTCTGCCAATAGGTGTAATCCGCGTGGCCGGGCCGGAACTTCTCGGCGATCGCGGCGTAGTCTTTCGAGCGCGAGTCTTCGTTGCGCACGATGAAGCCGATCGCGGTGCCGGTAGTGCGGCCCTCGTACACCCCGGAAAGAATCTCGACCGCGTCGGACTCGCGCCGCTGCGTGACGTGGCGCGACGAGCCTGGTTTTCTCCTGTCCAGTTCCTTTTGAATATCATCGGCAGACAGCGCCAGGCCCGGCGGGCAGCCGTCCACCACGCCGCCGTAGGCCGGGCCGTGCGACTCGCCGAAAGAGGTCACGCAGTAGAGCGTGCCGAAGCTGTTTCCCGACATGAGCGGAGCATTTTACACGGCGCTCTCGAGGCACCGCCGCGTCTCGAACACGCGCGCAGAGCGCCTGGGAGAAGCTTCCTACGCGGGCCAGTTCTTGATGTAGCCCTTCAGCATTTTGTTCTCGAAGTCCTGCTCTTCGAGCACTGCCTTGGCGACGTCGCGGAACGAGATCACGCCGAGCAGGCGGCCGTCCTGCATCACCGGGAGGTAGCGCGCGCCGCTCTCGAGCATGGTGCGGCGCAGGTCGTTGACCTCCATCTCGGGCGCCGCGGTGACCGGATCGCGCACCATGATGTCGCCGATCCTCAGCTCGCCGAGCGCGCCGCCGCGCGAGGCGAGAGCGCGCAGCAGCTCGTGGAACGTCAGCATGCCGACCATGCGTCCCTGCTCCATCACCACCAGCGAGCCGAGGTTCTCCTTCGCCATGGTGCTGACCGCCTCCACCGCGCGGCCTGCGGGCTCGGCGCTGACCAGCCGGTTGCCCTTGACCCTGAGGACCTCTTTCACCTGCATGGTGGATCTCCTCCTGTTTGGAGAATACTCTTTTCGGCTGTGGGACAAAAGGTGACCCTGGTCATCTAGCGCACCATCATCGTCGCCAGGCCGAGGAGCATCCCCATGCTGACCACGTCGGTGGCGGTGGTCAGGAAGATGCTCGAGGCGGTCGCCGGATCGAAACCCAGGCGTTTCAGCGTCAGCGGCACCATCGCGCCGGCAATGCCGCTCGCGATGCACGAGCCGACCATGGCGAGGAATACTACCAACGCGAGCATCACCGGGTGTGTCGACTCCTGGCCGGTGGCAGTGATGTACATGCCTACTCCGGCGAACACCCCGACGCCAGCGCCGTTGAGGCAGCCGAGCCAGGCTTCCTTGGTGACGAGGGCGCGCTCCGCGCCGGGCTTGAGCTCGCCCAGCGTGAGGCCGCGCAGCGTGACGGCCAGCGCCTGGCAGCCGGTATTGCCCGACTGACCGGCGAGCACTGGCAGGAACAATGCCAGGATCACCAGGCGATCGATCGTGCCCTGGAAGATCCCGACCACCGCGGCGGCGAGAAATGCGGTGAGCAGGTTGAGCTGCAGCCAGGGATGGCGCAGCCTCAGGCTGGTGAGCCACGGCGTGGCGAGCCGCTCTTCCTTCTCAACCCCCACCATGCTGCCGGCCTGCAGGGTGATCTCGATCGCCTGCGCCTCGAACATGCTATGGCCGCGCACCAGGCCGAGCAGCCGCCGCTCGGCGTCGACCACCGGGTACACAGGGTAATGGCGGTCGAGCACCAGCTTCATCGCGTCGGTCAGCGGCATGGCCGCGTGCAGCGCGAACACGTCCCGAAGCATCACCTCGCTCAGCAGCCTGTCGTGGTCGCTGAAAAGCAGGTCGCGCATCGTGACGATGCCGAGGAGATACTCGGCGGCATCGACGACATAGACGTAGGTGATCAGCGCGCTCTTCACCATCTCGCGCAGCTGCTCGATCGTCTCGCCAACGGTCCGCTGATGCGAGAACGCCGCTAGTACTGGCTCCATCATCCGGCCGATGGCGTCGGGCTCGTACAGCGCGTTGCGCTGCCACTGGCGCGAGACCTCCGGCGGCGCTGCCGCGAGCGCGCGCTCGCGCGCCTCGTCAGGCAGCGCGCCGAGCACGTCCTGCGCGAAGCCCGGGCTCAGGAGCATCAGCGCGGCGGCGATCTCCAGCCCGCTGAAGCTCGCCAGCCTGGCGGCCGCGTCAGCCGCGGACCGCGACTTGACCTCGTCCGCGAGATCGGCGGCCGAGGGGTGGACGGTAGGACGGTCGACCAGCTCCATGCGAACTCTCCCTTCTTCAGATGAAGCTTACCGTAGGCCGCGGGCGCTCGCCGCCGCCTTCCAGGCGCGCGCGAACGTGGCACAATCGCGGCTATGACGCCCCCCCGCGCAATCACCATCCGGCTCGCCGAGCCGCGCGACGCCCAGGCGATCGGGATGATGTCGCGCGACTTCGTCGAGGCGGGGCTGGGATGGAAATACGACGCGGCGCGCGTGCTGCGCGCCATCCGCGATCGCGAGACGCTCGCCGTGGTGGCCTGCGAGAGCGGCAAGAGCGGCACGTCGCGCGGCGCGCTCACCGGGTTCGGGATCATGGAGTTCGGCGACGAGCGCGCGCATCTCGTGCTGCTCGCGGTGCGGCCCTCCCATCGGCGCCTCGGCATCGGCCAGCGGCTGCTGGAGTGGATGCTCGAGTCCGCGCGCTGCGCCGGCATGTCGAGCATTCACCTGGAGTTGCGCGCCAGCAATGATGCGGCGCGGCGCTTCTATCGCGCGATGGGCTTCTACGAGACCGTTCTGGTGCCCGGTTACTACCGCAGCGGCGAAGGCCGCAAGGAAGGCGCCCTGCGCATGCTCCGGGTGCTGCGCGCGCCCGGGCCGGTGCCCTACACCTGGCGCCCGCCGCGCACCGAAGACACCTAGGGAACTATCGCAACGCCGAAGCGCAGCTGCGGTTTGCGCCGCACGTTGTAGTCGAGGATGTCCTCGCCGTAGCCGTTGAAGTACTGCACGTGCAGATATCCGCCGACCGGTCCGACGCGCAGATCGCGCGTGCGCTTCGAAAAATCGATCAGCACGCTGCCCTTGCCGGAGGTCCCGATCCGCGCCACGCCGGTGGCGATCCACTCGCCGTCCGCGTCGTAGCGCGCGCGCCAGTCGATGTAGCCGCGGTACGCCGCGATGTCGGGATTGTCGCCGGTGTCGAAATACTTGTGCAAATGCGGGGTGAACTGGAAGCTGTCGCCGTTGCGCAGGCGCCAGTGCCACTCCGGCCGGACGAACAGCGTGTTGATGGAGCGCGAGCGATCTCCGTCCTTGCCGTTCGACTCGTGCTCCGCGCCGAAGCGCGCGGCGTCGATCCAGGTCCTGTCGTCGGCGCGCTCCCATTTCCAGAACAGCGACGGCCGGTAGCTGGTGTCGCGGAACGGCTTGGACTGCGCGGACAGGTCCCAGACCGAGTTCTGCGTATAGCCAACGTACAGGCCGGACAGCCACGGCCGGTCCTGGCCGAATCCGGCCGACTGGTCGAACAGCCGGTATTTGAACGACAGCTGGAAGCGCGCGCTATAGCCGCTGCGCGCGCCCAGCACGAAGTACGTCGGATCGTTCTCGGATAGGGGCGGCTCGTACTCTTCCCTCGTGCGCCGGTCGGTCAACGAGCGCACCGCGTCGGCCTTGGGCGCGACGCGCAGGACGAGCACGCTCGACGCCTGCCCGACCAGGTCGATCGCCACTGGTCCCGATAAACCTGCGGGCATGGTGGCCGAATAAGCGCGCTGCGTGCCGCGCGCCGGCCCGGCCGCCTGCATGCGCAGGATCCGCTCGTCGATGTCGCCCTTCAGCCGGACGTTGATCTCGTCGGGCGGCGGCTCTCCGCCGAGGCTCACGAGCAGGACCTCGAAGGGCTGGCCGGCGACCGCGCGCGCGTCGGAAGAGGCGAGGATCCAGTCCGGCGGCTGACCGGGGTCGGCAGCAAGCGCTTGAAATGCGACCAGCAGGCCTACTACGGCGGCAAGCCCTCTCACGGAGCATTATGATACTTCCCCCCTACTCATTGTTGTCCTAGAAAGAGGAGTCACTCATGAAGCTGTTTTATTCACCCGGAGCCTGTTCGCTGTCCCCCCACATCGTCTGCCGCGAGGCCGGACTGCCGCTCGAGCTGGTCAAGGTGGACCTCAAAGCCAAGAAATACGACGGCGGCGGCGACTTTCTGAAAATCAACAGCAAGGGCTACGTCCCGGCGCTGCAGCTCGAGAGCGGCCAGGTTCTCACCGAAGGTCCGGCGATCGTCCAATACCTCGCCGACCAGAAGCCCGATGCGCGCCTTGCGCCGAAAAGCGGCAGCTTCGAGCGCTCCCAGCTGCAGGAGTGGCTCAATTTCATCACCTCCGAGCTGCACAAGGGATTCTCGCCGCTGTTCAAGCCCAACACCCCCGACGAGTACAAGCGCATTTCAAGGGAGAACCTGAGCAATCGCATCGAGTGGCTGGACAAGCAGCTCGGCGGCAAGGATTACCTGATGGGCAACACCTTCAGCGTCGCGGATGCCTACGCGTTCACGGTGCTCAGCTGGGCCAAGCCGCTGCAGTTCGATCTCTCCAGGTGGCCCAACGTCACGGCGTACCTGGCGCGCGTCGGTGCTCGCCCCAAGGTCCAGGAGGCACTGAGGAGTGAAGGCCTCCTGAAGCAAGCGGCGTAATGGCCTCCCTGCCGAGCGTATTCATCTCCCACGGCTCGCCGATGCACGCGCTCGATCCGGGCGCGGCCGGCAAGGCGTGGGCGGAGCTCGGCCGCAGGCTCGGCAAACCGCGCGCCATCCTGATCGCATCGGCGCATTGGGAAACCAACGTCCCGATGCTTACCGGCAACCCGAAGCCCGAGACGATCCACGACTTCTCGGGCTTCCCGGAGCCGCTGTACAAGCTGCGCTATCCCGCGCCGGGCGCACCCGACGTCGCGCAGCGCGCGCAGGCGCTCCTAAAGGACGCCGCCATCGACGGCAGCCGCGGCCTTGACCACGGCGCTTGGGCGCCGCTTCTCTACATGTACCCGAAGGCCGACATCCCGGTAGTGCAGATCTCGGTGCAGCCCGCCTTCGGCCCGCGGCATCACGTCGAAGTAGGACGTTCATTGAACAAATTATCGGAAGAA
>Ga0210382_10000501_pt1 | contig 13978 bp, 15 predicted proteins | sample PLMedo_FD_155452 | JGI IMG/M metagenome (GOLD analysis project Ga0210382, IMG submission 155452) | Groundwater sediment microbial communities from an aquifer in East River, Colorado, USA - PLM0_60_coex redo | ecosystem: Environmental > Terrestrial > Soil > Riparian zone | place: USA: East...
TACCGAGGGGTACGGCCTGGAAGAGCTCGGCATCGAATTGAGCCGCGCGCGCACCGTAAGCACGAACGAATACCTGCAGACCCTTTATCCCAACATCTACGCCTGCGGCGACGTCGCCGGCCCGTATCAGTTTACGCATACCGCCTCGCACCAGGCGTGGTACGCGGCGGTGAACGCGCTCTTCGGCGGGGTGAAGAGATTTCGCGTCGACTACTCCGTGATCCCCTGGGCGACGTTTACCGATCCCGAGGTCGCCCGCGTAGGGCTGAACGAGACCGAGGCAGCGGAAAGAAACGTCGCTTACGACGTCACGAACTACCCCCTCGAGGACCTCGACCGCGCGATTGCCGACGGGGAGACGAAAGGCGTGGTGAAAGTCCTCACCGTGCCCGGCAGGGACAGGATCCTCGGCGCGACGATCGCCGGGGAACACGCGGCCGATCTCATCGTCGAATTCATCACGGCGATGAAGCACGGCATCGGATTGAACAAGATACTGGGCACCATCCACATCTACCCCACGCTCGCCGAAGGCAACAAGTACGCGGCGGGCAGCTGGAAGAGAGCGCACGCCCCGCAAGGGCTGCTCAAGTGGGCGGAGAAGTTCCACGCGTGGAGGCGCGGTTGAAGATTTCGATCATCGTCCCGGCGCTGAACGAGGCGGAAGGCATTGCTGCGGCGCTCACGGGCCTCGCCTCGCTACGCAAGCGCGGCCACGAAGTGATCGTCGTCGACGGCAGCTCGAGCGACGAGACTGCGGCTCTCTCTCGCGGCGCCGCGGACCGGGTCGTTGCGGCTCCGCGCGGTCGCGCGAGCCAGATGAACGCGGGAGCGGCGCTCGCGCAAGACGAAGTCCTGCTCTTTCTTCACGTCGACACCCGTCTGCCGGAAAACGCCGACGCGCGCATCCTCCAGGGGCTGGCGGCGAGCGGCAGGGCGTGGGGGCGGTTCGACGTGCGCATCGAAGGCAAGAGCCGCCTGCTTCCCTTCATCGCGTTCTTCATGAACCTGCGCTCGCGCGCGACCGGCATCGCCACCGGTGATCAGGCGATTTTTGTCCGCCGCGATGCATTCCGGCGCGCCGGCGGTTTTCCGCCGCTCGAGCTGATGGAGGACATCGCGCTGTCGCGCGCGCTCAAGCGCGTCTCGCGACCGCTGTGTCTCGTCGACAAGGCGGTGACATCGGGCCGACGCTGGGAGCGCCGCGGGGTCCTGCGCACCGTGCTGCTGATGGGGTGGCTGCGCCTCGCGTTTTTCTTCGGCGCCGCTCCCGCGAAGCTGGCCCGCCTCTATGACGGCGAGCGCGGCTGACACCGTCTGCCGGGTGATGGTGTTCGCGAGGGCGCCGACGCCGGGCGAGGCCAAGACCCGGCTGATTCCCGCGCTCGGCGAGACGGGTGCCGCGGCGCTGCATCGCCGGCTCGTGATCCACTGCCTGCGCGCGGCACGGGATTCTCGGCTCGGCCCGGTCGAGCTGTGGTGCGCGCCCGGCACCGGCGATCCTTTCTTCCTCGAATGCGAGGGGCGGCTCGGAGCGAGTCTTCACCCGCAGGGAGAGGGCGATCTGGGCACGCGCATGCGGCGCGCATTCGAATCGGCGCTCGCGCGCGGGCGGCGCGCGATCCTCGTCGGCAGCGACATCCCGGCGCTATCGGCACGCTACCTTCGCGATGCCGATCGAGCGTTGCGGCGGGGCGATGACGCCGTGATCGGACCGGCGGAAGATGGCGGCTACGCCCTGATCGGACTTTCGCGCTGCGATCCGGAGCTGTTTCGCGAAATTCCCTGGGGAGGACCGGAGGTCCTCGCAGAAACCCGCAGGCGCTTGGCGGCGCTCTCGTGGCGATCGAGCGAGCTGCCGGTTCTGTGGGACGTGGACCGGCCCGAGGACCTCGAGCGTCTGCCGGAAGGATTGCGGGCGCGGTAGGTGAAACAGCTTCTCCTCGTCGGCGGCGGACACAGTCACCTCGCCGTGCTGAAGAGCTTCGGGGACACGCCCGCAGCAGGCGCTCGCCTCGCGCTGCTGAGTCCGAGTCGCCACGCTTTCTACTCGGGGATGGTTCCCGGCGTCGTCGCGGGGCACTACGCGCCCGGGGATTGCCGCATCGATCTCGGAGCGCTCGCCGCGCGGGCGGGTGCGCGCTTTCTCCTGGATTCGGCGGCCGGCGTCGATCCCGCGCGGCGCGAGGTGACCACGGCCCAGGGCGAGCGCCTTCACTACGACGTCCTGTCGCTCGACACCGGGTCGAGCGACGGGGAGCCGGCCGGCGCGGCAGGACACGCGCTTCGCGTGCGCCCGGTCGAGGCGTTTCTCGCGGGCTGGGAGCGCTTGCGCGAATCGGCGAGGAGGGGCGAGGTCCGGCGCATCGCGGTGGTGGGCGGCGGCGCGGCCGGAGTCGAAGTGCTGCTCGCCATGCGGCACGGACTTGCCGGAGTCGTCGCGGAATTCGCGCTGTTCAGCGAGCTGCCCCTCCTCGCCGGCCACGGTGCGCGCCGCAGCATGGCTCGCATCCTCGGTGAGCGCGGCGTCCGGGTGCACTCCGGCCGAAAGGTCTTTGCCGCAGGCGAAAACGGGCTCGAGCTCGACGGCGGCGAGCGCTTCGAGGCGCAGGCCGCGGTATGGGCGACCGGAGCGCACGCGCCTTCATGGATCGCGCGGAGCGGGCTCGCCACCGACGCGCGCGGCTTCGTCGCGGTGAGCGATACGCTGCAATCGCGGTCGCGGCCGGAGATATTCGCCGCGGGAGACGTCGCGACCGTGATCGGCGAGCCCAGGCCGAAATCCGGCGTCTTCGCCGTAAGGCAGGGGCCGGTTCTCGCGCGCAACCTGCGCCGCGCGCTCGCGGGCGAAGCCCCTGAACGCTTCCGCCCGCCCTCGCGCTCGCTTGCCCTCATCAGCTGCGGCGATCGCTACGCCGTGGCGTCGTGGGGAGGATTCGCTCTGGAAGGCGCCTGGGTGTGGCGCTGGAAGGACCGCATCGACCGGCGCTTCGTGGAGCGATACCGACTCGGACCGGCCGGAGGCTGAAAGTCGCGGCGCGAATTCGCTTGCCAGTTTCCTCCGGCAGTGCTATCGGTAAAGAAGCACCATCTCGAAAAGGAGGAACCATGATCCGAAAAGTCGTTTATTTTTCGATGAAAGTACCGAACCGCGCGGGTGTCGGCGTGCAAATGCTGAAATCGATCGCCATGGGCAAGCAAAACCTGCTCGCCTTCACCGGGTTTCCCAAGGGCGGCAAGGCACAGGTTGATTTCGTTCCCGCCAATCCGGTCGAATTCGCCAAGGGGGCGAAAAAGCACGGCGTGAATCTGGGCAAACGGAAAACGGCGTTTCTGGTTCAGGGCGAGGACCGCGTCGGCGCGCTTCTGCGCGTCCTCGACAAGCTGGCCAAGGCGAAAATCAACATGGTTGCGATGGACGCGGTGACCGCGGGCAACCGCCGCTTCGGCGCAATTTTCTGGGTGAAGCCCAAGGACATCGCCCGGACATCGCGACTGCTCGGCGCGAGATAGTCGGGACCGAGCAGCCCCGTGGAGTGCCTCAGCGCAGGCGGATGCTGGTGAGCCCGCCCCACAGGGGCGAGGCGAGATCTTCGGCGAGCAGCCAGGCGATGAGAATCACGCCGACGACCGCCACGATGTACTCCGTGACTTCGATCCAGAGGTGGTGGTCGATGACGGGGTGATCCACGGGACATCCATGTGTCTGACTATGTCATCAGCATAGTACGGGGTGCGCCCGGAAGATAGTCATTGTTCCGCTACAACAGGGAAAGGCGCCACGGGCGGCGCACCCGGACATGGAGCCGGGGGTAAACCTGACAGGGACATCCCGCGGCAGTCAGTACGCCTTCACACCGCCCCGGTTTTCCTCAGGAGCGCGGCGACTGCTTCCGCGAGCCGTGCGTATCCGGCCGCGTTCGGATGAACGAGATCGGACTTCAGTCCGTTGTCGGTGAGGATTTTCTTCAGCGCCGTTTCCTCGTAGGGCAGGCGAAATTCCCTTGCGATGTCCGCGTAGAAGCCCGCGGGCGAGGGGAGCAAGCCGGGCTTCGGAACGCCGATCAGCACGACCTGAGCGCCGCGGCTTTTCGCGAGGCGCACCATGGCGCGGATGTTGTCCGCCGCCCGCACTTCGTCGAGCTTTCTCAGGAAATCGTTGCCGCCGTGACAGAGGATCACGAGCTGCGGCGCGGCTTCATCGAGCGCCGAGGGCAGGCGCGCAAGCCCTTCGGCGCTCGCTTCTCCCGGAACTCCCGCCGACACCACCTTGCGGCCGATCAGCGCCTCGAGCCGCGCCGGGTAGCTTTCGCCCGTGTTCGCGCCGATCCCGAAGGTCAGACTGTCGCCGAAGGCGAGCACCACCGCGTTGGCTGCCAGAGGAGGGAGCTTCGGCTGGCCGCCGCAGGCTGCAAGCAGCGCGAGCAGAAAGAGCGCGGTGCGGCGAAACCTCATCCAGCGTCCCTGGGTCCGGGCACGCTCGCGCACTCCTCGAAGATGCGCGCGCGGCAGGCGGCGCAGATGGAGAGATCGAGCCGGGTGAACACCCCGCCGATCGCTTCGCGCTTGCCGCGGAAGACGTTCTCGCGGCCGAACTCGGCGATGTAGCCGCCGCGCTCGAACAGCTCCTCGACCGGCTTCCTCAAGCTGTAGAAGTAGAGGTCCCCGCCGCCCGCGCGCCGCCTGCGCGCTTCCTCCACGAGCAGCTCGGCGCCCGCCATGTCCACGAAATTGATGCTCTTCGACATCAAGAGCAGGTGCTTCTGGCCGGGACTGTGCTCGCGCAGCGTGTCGAGGTGCCGCTCGACGTGGCCCACCGCTCCGAAGTAGAGGGAGCCCTCGATGCGCAGGATCTTGAGCTGCGGGCACTCGAGGAGGCCGTCCTCGATCTCGGTCATCTTGCGCTGGGTGTGACGCGGATCGGGAACGAGGCTCCTCATGATCGGATGCGAAGTGCGGTTGAGGTAGAGAACGAGCGAGACGAGCACGCCCACGAAGATCGCGAACTCCAGGTCGAGCAGGAGCGTCGCAATGAAGGTGACCGCGAGCACGGCGCTTTCGCCGCGGCTCGTTGCAAGGATCTTCCGGATACGCCGAAAGTCGATCAGGTTCCAGGCGACGAGGAAAAGCAGCCCTGCCACCACCGCGATCGGCAGGTAGGCGACGAGCGGCGCGACCGCGAGGAGCACGAGCACCAGCAGCAGCGCGGAAAATATCGCCGACATCGGCGTCCTCGCGCCCGCGTCGTAGTTGATGCCGCAACGGTTGGCGGAGGCGCTCGTCGGAAAGCCCGAGAAGAAGGCCGCGGCGACGTTGGCAAGGCCCTGCGCGATGAATTCCTGGTTGTTGTCGAGGCGCTGCCCCGATTTGAGCGCGATCGCGTGGGCGATCGAGAGCGCCTGCGTCAGCGACACCAGTGCGACGGCGACGGCGCCCGGCAGGAGATTTTGCAGCGTTGCCGCCGAGACGTCCGGGAACGAGAGTGGCGGCAGCGCGCCGGGCAGGGGACCCAGCGTGCGCAAACCCGTGCGCTCCGCGCCGAGCGCCTGGTTGAGGACGTAGGCGATGAGGCTTCCCAGAACCATCGCCGTCAGCATCGGCGGGATTTTCGGCAGCACGCGGCGCGAAAGCGCGCCGAGCGCGAGCGTCGTCGTTGCCACGGCAATCACCCACGCTTGTGCGTCGCCGAGGTGCCTGAGCGTCGCGAGCACCAGACCGGCGAATCCCGCCGGGGCCGACGCGATGCCGAGAAAGTTGCCGAGCTGGCTCGCGAAAATGAACACGCCGAGCGCTGCCGTGAATCCGACCACGACCGAGCTCGACATGAAATTCACCAGCGACCCGAATCGGAGAAGGCCCATCGCCAGCATGATGATTCCCGACATCAGCGCGAGCGTGAGCGCGAGCTCGATGTAATGCGGGGTCATCGGCGTCGCGAGAGGGCTGAGCACGGCGAACACCATGAGGGAGACCGGATTGGTGGGACCGGCGACGGTATGCAAGGACGAGCCGAACAGCGCCGCGACGACGGTCGGCACCATCGCGCAGTACAGACCGTACTCGGGAGGGAGCCCCGCGAGAGTCGCGAACGCCACGCCCTGCGGCAGTACCACGATTGCGCCGATGAGGCCCGCGAGCGCGTCGGCTTTCAAGGTCGAGCGGTCGACCCGCGGCCACCACCTGAGGAGCGGGAACAAGCGCCGCGAGAGCGGAGTGATCGAAACGGTCGAAGGTGTCACGTCGGGGAGAGGACCGGAATCCCTATGGTATCAAACGCCGTCGCGATGATCCCCGCGTGATATCCTGTCACGCTTTTCCTCGCGCTGAAATCCCGACATGCCCGATTTCCGCAAATCCAGTCCCACCGTGATGCTCGTCTGCGCGAGCGTGATCCTCACGCTCGCGCTCGGCATCCGCCACGGCTTCGGGCTGTTCCTGCAGCCGATGAGCATGGACAACGGCTGGGGGCGCGAGGTGTTCGGTTTCGCCGTGGCGTTGCAGAACCTGCTGTGGGGCATCACGCAGCCTTTTACCGGAATGCTCGCCGATCGCTTCGGCGCGCGGCGCGTGCTCTTCGCCGGAGGCTTGCTCTACGCGCTCGGTCTCGTGCTCATGGCGAACTCGACCACCGCGCTGGGCCTGACTCTCGCGATCGGCATCTTCGTCGGTATCGGCATGAGCTGCACGACTTTCAATATCGTGTTTGGCGCGCTGGGGCGCGCCTATTCCGCCGAGAAGAGGAGCGTCGTGCTCGGCATCGCCAGCGCTGCGGGTTCCTTCGGCCAGTTCGCTCTGCTGCCCCTCGCGCTCGTCCTGATCACCGGCCTCGGCTGGTATTCCGCTCTGATCGCGTTGTCGCTGCTCGTGGCCATGGTGATTCCGGCCTCCTTCGGCGTGGCCGACAAGGGCTACCACGGCACGCTCGCCGCCGGCGCGGGTGTGTCGCTGAGAGAAGCGCTCGCCGAGGCTTTTCGCCACAGGGGCTTCTGGCTCCTTGGGGTCGGCTACTTCGCCTGCGGCTTCCAGGTCGTCTTCATCGGCACGCACTTCCCGGCGTTCCTGATGGACCAGGGACTCACCGCCCGCGACGGCACCATCTGTCTGTCGCTGATCGGCCTGTTCAATATTTTCGGATCCTACCTCGCCGGGCAGCTCGGCGGCCGTTTCTCGAAGACCTACCTGCTCTCCGGCCTCTACGCCGCGCGCGGGGTCGCGATCGCGCTGCTGCTCGCCTTTCCCCTCACGCCCCTGTCGGCCTACCTGTTCGCGGCGGCGATGGGCTTCCTCTGGCTCGGCACGGTGCCGCTCACCAACGGCGTGGTCGCTGGAATTTTCGGCGTGAAGCACCTCGCCATGCTGTCGGGTTTCGTGTTCTTCTTCCATCAGCTCGGCAGCTTCTTCGGCGGCTGGCTCGGCGGCTACCTCTTCGATCGCACCGGCTCCTACCAGCTCGTGTGGCTGATCGCGATCGGGCTGTCGGTGATTTCCATGGTCGTGAATCTGCCGATCGACGAGCGGCCGGTGAAGCGGGCGGGGGAGGCGGTTGCTGCTTGACGAATTTCGACGAAGGGCTCTTCTCGTTCGCCCCTGCCGGAACACCGGAGTATCATTGGCGCTGGTTTATCAGATTCGAAGTACAAGCTTATGAAACCGCCGTCCGTGGTTCACTCCGACCCCGCCGCTCTCGAACAAGCATAACGGAGCCGCCTTTATGCATAACGAATTCACCGCAGTGATCGAACGCGACGGCGATTGGCATATCGCGTACTGCCCCGAGGTCCCGGGAGCAAACGGTCAGGGTCGAACAAAGGACGAGGCGAAGCAAAGCCTCACGGAAGCCATCGCGTTGATCCTTGAGGATCGGCGCGCCGACGGGCTTCGCGCAATCCCTCCAGACGCACTTCGAGAAACCGTCGTCGTTGAGTGAAACGCAGCAGCCTCCTCGCGCACCTGCGCAAGCACGGCTGCTATCTCAAGCGAGAGGGCGGCGCGCATTCGCTTTGGATCAACCCGCAAACGGGCGGGGTCGAAGCGGTTCCGCGGCACATAGAAATCTCCAATAATCTCGCTCGAAAGATCTGCCGCGGCCTTTCGATTCTCGAACCCGGCAGCGAATAGGTCGTTCAACATCTTTGCCGATCCTGTTCGAAAAGCCAACGATGCCCCGCTTCAGCGCCAACATCAGCATGCTGTTCAAGGAGCTCGAATTTCCCGAGCGCTTCGAGGCGGCGGCGCACGCGGGCTTCAAGGCGGTCGAGATCCAGTTTCCCTACGGCTGGAGCAAGAGGCAACTCGGCGAGATCGCGCAGCACGCCGGCGTCGAGGTGGTGCTTATCAACATTCCCGCCGGCGATTCCGAGAAAAGCGATCGCGGCATGGGCTGTTTGCCCTCCCGTATCCGTGAATTCCGGGATGCGATCGGCAAGGCGATCGAATACGCGAGAGAGCTCGGCTGCAAGCAGATGAACTGCCTGGCCGGTGTCGCGCCGCCGGACGTCGAACCCGCTTTGCTGCACGCGACCTACGTTTCCAACCTGCGCTACGCCGCCAACGAGCTCGCCCTGGCGGAGATGACGCTCCTCGTCGAGCCCATCAACACGCGGACGATCCCCGGGTTCTATCTGAGCAGATCGGCCCAGGCGCTCGCGCTCATGGACGAAACGGACGCCGTCAATCTCAAGCTGCAGTACGACCTCTTCCACATGTACATCATGGGAGACGATCTCGCCAAGACTATCGAGGCGAACCTCGGTCGAATAGGGCATATGCAGGTCGCCGACGTTCCCGGCCGGCACGAGCCCGGAACGGGCGAGATCGATTTCCCTCACCTGTTCGATCTCGTCGACCGGCTCGGCTACAAGGGTTGGATCGGCGCGGAATACGTTCCGACGGGGAAGACCGAAGACGGCTTGGCGTGGGCGAAGAAATACTTGTAAGCTGGACGGGATGAACATCGCGGCGACCGGAATCAACTTCATCCGCCAGGCGGAGGTCGCAGGGCGCCTGCGCAGCTTGCTGCCCCCGGATTCCGTGCTTCACGCGGAGGAAGACACACGCTCCTACGAATGCGACGGTCTCTCGGCCTACCGGCAGCTGCCGATGCTGGTGGCGCTGCCTTCGAGCGAGGAAGAAGTGCGGCAGGTGCTCGCCACCTGCCACGAGCTGAGAGTGCCGGTCGTCGCCCGCGGCGCGGGCACCGGCCTCTCGGGCGGTGCGCTCCCCATGGGGGACGGCGTGCTGCTGTCGCTGGCGAAGATGCGGCGCATCCTCGCGCTCGATCCGGTGGCGCGAACGGCGCGCGTGCAGCCCGGGGTCACCAATCTCGCGATCTCGGATGCGGCGGCGCCCTACGGTCTTTTCTACGCGCCCGATCCTTCCTCGCAGATCGCCTGCTCGATCGGCGGCAACGTCGCCGAGAACTCGGGCGGCGTGCACTGCCTGAAATACGGCCTCACGCTGCACAACGTCCTGCGGGTGCGCGCGGTCACGATCGAGGGCGAGGTCGTCGAATTCGGCAGCGAAGCGCTCGACTCACCCGGGTTCGATACTCTCGCGCTCATGATCGGGTCGGAGGGCATGCTCGCGGTCGCGACCGAGATCACGGTGAAGCTATTGCCCCGCCCCGAGACCGCGCGCGTCATCCTCGCCTCGTTCGACGACGTGGAGAAGGCCGGCAACGCCGTGGCCGCTGTCATCGCGGCGGGCGTCGTGCCCTCGGGCCTGGAGATGATGGACCGGCCGGCCGTGCGCGCGGTGGAGGAGTTCGTGCACGCCGGCTACGATCTGGAGGCGGCCGCGCTCCTCTTGTGCGAGGTGGACGGCACGCCCGAGGAAGTCGAGGAGGGCATCGCCGGCATGACGGAGGTGCTGCTGCGCGCCGGCGCGACGGCGATCCGCACGTCGAACTCCGAGGCGGAGCGCCAGAAGTTCTGGGCCGGGCGCAAGGCCGCATTTCCCGCGGTGGGCCGCATCTCGCCCGACTACTACTGCATGGACGGGACCATTCCGAGAAAGAAATTGGGCGAGATCCTGAAATTCATCGCCGCGATGGAGAAGAAATACGGCCTGCGCTGTCCCAACGTGTTTCACGCCGGCGACGGCAACCTGCATCCCCTGATCCTTTTCGATGCGAACGATCCCGACCAGCTCGAGCGCACCGAGCGCTTCGCGGGCGAAGTGCTGGAGAAGTGCGTCGAGGTCGGCGGCACCATCACCGGCGAGCACGGCGTGGGCGTGGAGAAGATCAACCAGATGTGCGTGCAATTCGCGGCGGCGGAGATAGAACGCTTCCGGGGCGTGAAGCGCGCCTTCGACCCCGAGGGCCTCCTCAATCCCGGCAAGAACATCCCGACCCTGCACCGCTGCGCCGAGTTCGGCCGGATGCGAGTGCACGGTGGAAAACTGCCGCATCCCGAACTTCCGAGATTCTAGACGTGCGCCTGGGCAGGAGGGTGCGAGCCCGTTCGTTTTTCGCGGCCTTGCTTCTGGGCGGGTGCCTGGGGCCCGGGCCCGACGCACTCGCGATCGTGGACGAGATCCAGGTCTACACCGACGATCTCGACGCGCGCGGCGAGAGCGGCCTCGAGCTCCACCTCAATAGCACTCCGAGCGGCAGAAGGACGCCCGACTACCCGGGCGACGTGCCGCCCGACCACGGAATACGGATCACCCCGGAATTCTCCTGGGGCCTGGGCAACGGCTTCGACTGGGGCGTGTATCTGCCGACCGCGACCGATGCGGAGAGAAAATTCCATCTGGGCGGAGCCAAGCTGCGCGTGAAGTGGCTGCCGGTTCGCGCCGCGGAAGGCCTGGGCGGCTGGTATTTCGGGATCAACAACGAGCTCTCCAGAGTCACCAAGGCTTTCTCCGACTCCCGGTGGAACGACGAGGTGCGCCTCATCGGCGGCTACCGCGGCCCGGACTGGCTGATCGGGGTGAATCCCATATTCGGGTGGGGGCTCTCGCCCGGGTTTCGCGGCACTCCCGATGTCTCGCTCGCCTGGAAAGCGATGCACGATGTCGGCCAGGGGTTTGCACTGGGCATGGAGTACTACGACGATATCGGCACGCTCGCGAACCGGCTGCCGCGCGACGAGCAGAACCGCACGCTCTACGCGGTGATGGAGATCGAGCGCAAATCCTGGTCGCTCAATTTCGGCGTCGGCCGCGGACTGACGGCGGCGACCGACGACTGGACCGTCAAAGCCATCGTCGGGATCTCCTTCAATTGATGCCCGCGACGCGGAACGGCGCGATGGATTCGGCGCTCGAAAAACTTTCCGAGACGGTGCAAGAGGCGGGCCGCTCCAAGCGCGCGTTGCGCCTGCGCGGCGGCGGCACCAAGGACTTCTACGGACAGGACCTGGAAGGCGAGATGCTCGAGACGCTCGGCTATTCCGGCATCGTCGCTTACGACCCTTCGGAGCTGGTAATCACCGCGCGCTGCGGGGCGAAGCTCAAGGAAATCGAGACCGCAATGCGCGAGCAACGCCAGATGCTCGCTTTCGAGCCGCCGCATTTCGCTCAGTTTGGCTCGGGTGCGACGCTCGGCGGCGTGATCGCGGCGGGGCTTTCGGGGCCGCGCCGTCAGGCGGCGGGGGCGCTGCGCGATTTCGTTCTCGGCGTGAAAATCATGGACGGGCGCGGCGAAGTGCTCGCCTTCGGCGGGCAGGTCATGAAAAACGTCGCAGGCTACGACGTCTCGCGCCTGATGGCGGGGTCCCTCGGCACGCTCGGCATCATCCTGGAAGTCTCCCTCAAGGCGCTGCCCCGCCCCGCGGCCGAGGCGACGCTCAGGCTCGAGCTGCCCGAGGACAAGGCGATCGAAACATTCAACAGGTGGGGCGGCAAGCCCCTGCCGATCAGCGCGAGCGCCTGGACCGGAGGAGAGCTCGGCGTGCGTCTCTCGGGCGCCGCCGCCGCGGTAGCCGCCGCGCAAAAACAAATCGGCGGCGAGCTCGTCGACGCGGCGCAAGGCGAGCGCTTCTGGGCGGGGATTCGCGAGCAGACCGATCCGTTTTTCAGGAACGACGCGCCGTTGTGGCGCATCTCGGTTCCCTCGACCACGCCGCCCCTCAAGCTTCCCGGGGAGCCGCTCATCGAGTGGGGCGGGGCGCTCCGCTGGATTTGCTCGCGCGCGGATGCGCGCACCGTCCGCGATGCGGCGAAGCGGGCGCGGGGCCACGCCACGCTCTTTCGCGGCGGCGACAAGTCGGTGGGCGTTTTTCAGCCGCTCGGCCCGGCCCTCATGAAGATCCACAAGGATCTCAAGCGCGAGTTCGATCCGCAGGGAATTTTCAACCGCGGCCGCATGTATCCGGAGCTATGACGGAAATTCGCTGATGCAGACCGCTCTTGCCGATTTCATCCGCGACACGCCCGAAGGGCGCGAAGCCGACGCCATCCTGCGGAAGTGCGTGCACTGCGGCTTCTGCACCGCGACCTGTCCGACCTATCTGCTTCTCGGCGACGAGAACGACGGCCCGCGGGGTCGCATCTATCTCATGAAGCAGGCGCTCGAGGGGCAGGAGATCACCGACAGGACGCGCCTGCACCTCGACCGCTGCCTCACCTGCCGCGCCTGCGAAACGACCTGCCCGTCGGGCGTGCAGTACGGGCGGCTGCTCGACATCGGGCGCAAGCTGGTCGAGGAAAAAACGGCGCGGCCCGCGTGGGAGCGCTTGAAGCGCCGCGTCCTCGCCGAAGTCCTGCCGCGACGGTCTTTGTTCGCGCCCCTGTTGAAGCTCGGCCGGCTCGCGCGGCCGTTCCTTCCCGAGAGCATCGCGGAAAAAGTGCCGGCCTCGACGCCGGCGGCGGGCGGCTGGCCGGCGCCGCGGCACGCGCGCAGGATGCTCGCTCTCGCCGGCTGCGTGCAGCCTGCGCTCTCCCCCGACATCAACGCGGCGGCGGCGCGCGTGCTCGATCGCGTCGGCATCTCGCTCGTCGAGGCGAAAGGCGCCGGGTGCTGCGGGGCGCTGCGCTTCCATATCGGCTACCAGGAAGAGGGTCTCGCCGACATGCGCGCGATGGTCGACCGCTGGTGGCCGATGGTCGAACGCGGCGGGGTCGAGGGCATCGTCATGACCGCGAGCGGCTGCGGGGCCGTGGTGAAGGAGTATGCGCATTTGCTCCGGCACGATCCTGCGTACGCCGCCAAGGCGGAGAAAATCAGCGCGATGACGCGCGACCTCTGCGAAGTGGTCGAAGCGGAGCTCGGTCGGATCGAGCCGATTCTCGCCAAGAGGGAGCGCGTTCGCCTCGCTTTCCATCCGCCCTGCACCCTGCAGCACGGGCAGAACATCAAAGGCGTGACCGAGCGGCTCCTCGCAATGGCGGGATTCGAGCTGACCCCGGTGCCCGATTCGCATTTGTGCTGCGGTTCTGCGGGAACTTATTCCTTATTGCAACCGGATCTGTCCGAGAAGCTCAAGCGGAGCAAGCTTTCGGCGCTCGGCTCGGGCGGCCCCGAGCTGATCGCCACCGCCAATATCGGCTGCCAGGTGCATCTCGCGGCCGGTGCCGGACTGCCGGTAAGGCACTGGATTACGGCATTCGAAGAACGGCTGAACTAAAGTGGCGCGGCTCATAGACAACATCCCCGAGCGCCCGCCCAACCGCGACATCCGCCAGCTCGCGCGGGTGCTGCGCTTCCTGTGGCCGTACCGGGCGCGCATGGCGCTCGCCGGCATCGCGCTGGTGGTTGCGGCGGGCTGCGTGCTCGTTCTGGGCCAGGGCCTGAAGCGCGTCGTCGACGCCGGCTTCTCGGGCAGCGACGCCGCGTCGCTGGACACGGCGCTGTTCGCGCTCCTCGCCATCGTGTGCGTGCTCGCTCTGGCGACTTATACGCGTTTCTACTCCGTGTCCTGGATCGGGGAGCGCGTTTCGGCCGACATCCGCCGGGCGGTGTTCGGGCACCTGCTGGAACAGTCTCCCGGGTTTTTCGAGACCATGCGCACCGGCGAAGCGATCTCGCGCCTCA
>Ga0210382_10000502_pt1 | contig 13974 bp, 8 predicted proteins | sample PLMedo_FD_155452 | JGI IMG/M metagenome (GOLD analysis project Ga0210382, IMG submission 155452) | Groundwater sediment microbial communities from an aquifer in East River, Colorado, USA - PLM0_60_coex redo | ecosystem: Environmental > Terrestrial > Soil > Riparian zone | place: USA: East River...
TCGGCGCCGAACATCTCCGGGACCTCGGTCAGGATCACGCCCCCACCCACCGCGGTCAGCCGGTCGGCGATGCGCCCGACGAGGGGATTGGCCGTGATGCCGCTCAAGCCGTCCGAGCCGCCGCACTTGTGACCCAGGATCAGGTCGGCGGCGGGGCACTCTTCGCGCTTGTCCTCCGCCATCGTCGCCACGAGCTGTCCCAGCGCCTCGATTCCGGCGTCGACTTCATCGCTGACGTCCTGCGAATTGAAGAACCGCAACCGCTCTGGCGCGATCGGCGCCGCGGCGCGGAGCAGCCCGTCCATCTGATTGCTCTCGCAGCCGAGGCCCAGCACCAGCACGCCGCCGGCATTGGGATGGCGCATGAGACCGGCCAGGAGACGTTGCGTGTGTCCGAGGTCGTCACCCAGCTGGCTGCAGCCGTAGGGGTGCGCAAAGTTGTACACGCCGTCGATGCGGCCCTGGTACAGCGCCGATCCCTCCCGCGCGATGCGCTCCGCCGCGTGGTTCACGCAGCCGACGGTGTTGAGGATCCACACCTCGTTGCGGGTGCCGACGCGGCCGTTGGGGCGGCGATAGCCCATGAACGTGGGCGCAGGTAGGGGCGCGTGTAGGGGTGCGTGTAGGGGCGCAGCATGCTGCGCCCCTACGGACGTCGTCGGTTCGTATTGGTACTCGAGCACGCCCTCGAGGCAAGTCTTGAGATTATGCGAGTGGACCCACGCGCCCGGGGCGATCGGGGCCGTGGCTGCGCCGATGGGGAAGCCGTACTTGACGACCGTTTCGCCCCGCGCGACCGCATGCAGCGCGACCTTGTGACCGGCCGGGACATCCTCGGTGAGCACGACGCGCGCACCCTCGACTTTCAGCGTTTCTCCAGCGGCGAGCGCCTGAACCGCCACCGCGACGTTGTCCGCCGGATGGATTCTGACCGCCTGCGCGGCCAGGCTCACCGCGTGAAGTCCCGGTAGTACGCCTCGATCTGGTCCGGTGTGGCCGTGCGGGAGAGGATCAGCACGCGATAGCGGAAGGTCGTGGACTCTCCGGCGGCGAGCCGGAAGTTGAGCTCTGCCTTCCCGTTCGTGAATACCTTTTGGCCCAGGGGGTTCGCGCCGAAGAGGCCGTAGCCGCGCGCGTGCCAGTAGGTGGGGAATCCCACGTTTTTCGGATGGTCCAGGATGGCGAGGGTCACGGGCTCACCCTGTACGACCCCCGTCAGCATCGTCCAGCGCCCGCGCGTGCCCCACACCGAGTCGCCCTCGAGGCCCTCGGAGCTGCGATAGTGCCCGGTGACGCCGTCGTTGTTGAGCATCGGGACCGTGGTCGCATGGCCCGCGGCGTCCGTGAACACCTCCGGTGTGTTGGCTGGCTGCTCGAGGGCCCGCGCCACCCGCATGCCGATCAGCCCTTCCTTATTGTCGGTGAACGTCACGGGGCCTTGGGCCGCGGTGAGGGTCGTGATGCGGTCCACGGAGCGGAGGCCCTCGGCGGCGCGGAACACGAAGCGCGTGTCCTCGCGCAGCAACGGCTTCCCGGCGGAGTCGACCCAGTCAGCGGTCACCTCGAGCGTGCCCTCGCCCGGCCCACCGGCGGCACCGCGCACCGCGCGGTGCAGGATCGTGCCCATCTTGGCGCGGCGCGCCGCGGGGATCGCGTCCGAGTTGTTCCAGAAGTCGAGCCCGTTCACGTCCCCGTGGTTGAACCAAAGCCCGACTTGGTGAGGGTGATCCACCCGCTCGCCCGGACGGGGTTCGAGGGGCCAGCCGCGGGTGACCAGCGCGCCCGATGCTGCGCGCAGGGGGTAGAGGGTCGGCTTCTTGAGCGTCGTGGGCCAGATGTACGACGTGAACGGCTTGCCGTCGACGGTGACGTCGACGCGCCGGTCGGCGTCGCGCGCCACTACCTCGACTTGCGGCCTCACCGCCTGCGCCTGTAGGGGCGCAGCATGCTGCGCCCCTACCCACGTGCCGGCGAGACCTAGCCACAACAACATCCAAACGGCGCGCATGTGCCTCTCAACCCATCACGATGTCTTGTTTGCCGTCGTCGAACGTGATCTTCCGGCCGCTGTGCATCGCCGCGACGGTCATGCACAAGGCGACCGAGTGGCTGTAGCCGGCGTCGATGTTCGCATTGGTCTTCCCGCGCGAGCGGACGCACTCCATCCAGTTGCGCACGTTGGCGGTCGTGGACGAGTCGCCGCCGGTGTTGGCGGCGGTCTCCGTGGGTGCCAGCTCGGAGAGCTTCATCGTCGGCAGCTGATTGGCCTTCATGCCCATCTCGGCGGCGTAGCGCTCGGTGAGTCCCCCGTTGGGCGTGATCTCGTTCGTGTCGAGGTTCAGCATGCCGGCGTTCGAGTAGTAGAATTCCTTCGTCCCGCCGGCGCCGTTCGTCATGCGCGAGGCGTACACCACCTGGAAGCCTTTGGTGGGATCGTCGAGCGGGCCGTACTCGAACACGATCGTGGCGGTGTCCCAGTTCTTGCGGCCGTCCTTCCACAGGTAGACGCCGCCGTTGGCGACGACGCTGCGGGGACGGGGGAAGCCCGTGAACCAGTGGACCGTATCGATCTGGTGCACCATCCACTGATCAGGAATGCCCGACGAGTACGGCCAGAAGAGGCGGTACTCGAGGTATTTGCGCGGATCCCACGCCTCGAACGGCTGGTAGGCCAGGAAGCGCTTCCAATCGGTGTCCGTCTCCTTGATGGTGGAGACGAGCTGGGGCCGGCGCCAGCGACCCGGCTGATTCACGTTCCACGTCATCTCGGCCATGACGATGTCGCCGAATTTGCCCGACCGGATGAACTCGTTCGCCGCCTGATAGTTGGCGGCGCTACGGCGCTGCGTGCCGATCTGCCCGACCCGGTCCGACTTCTTCACCGCGTCGCGGATCGCCACCGCCTGCTCCATCGAGTGCGCGAGCGGCTTCTCGATGTACGCGTCCTGCCCCGCGTGCACCGCGTCGACGCCGTGGTGGGCGTGCAGGAAGTCGGGCGTCGAGATCATGACGGCGTCGGTCGCCTTCGCGTCGTACATCTCCTCGTTGTTGCGGAACGCCCGCGGCTTGGCGCCCATCACGCGCGTGATTTCGGCGACGCCCTCGTCGCGACGCCGGGTCCAGATGTCCGACACGCCGACGATCTCGAAGTTCAGGGCCGGGCCCGCCGCCTTGAAGGCGGGGAGGAGGGCCTGGCGGAAGCGGTCGGAGAACCCGACGATCCCGACCCGCACGCGGTCGTTCGCGCCCAGGATCCGGGCGTAGCTCGCCGCCGGGATCGACGCCGCAGCCATGCCGGCCACACCGGCGGCCGCGGTTTTCACGAAATCGCGACGCGGCATCTGCTTCTCCTCATGACGGGACATCGGCTCACCTCCGGTCAGGATTGGGCGCGGCGAGGGGTCGACAGCCCCGCCAGCACGCCGCGCATGTAGGCGAACGACTGCTTCATCCCCGGCAGCGGGTCGTCGGGGTCGATCTCGTATTCCAGATTCACGTAGCCCGCGTAGCGCATCGCCTGCAACTGCTCGAAGATCGCGCCGATGGGGATGGCGCCCTGGCCCACGACGCACTGACTCCCCTTCGCTGTCAGGTCGCGCAGGTCCTTCGCGTGCATGTCGAGGAGACGCGGCCCCGCGTCCGCGATCGCCCGCACGACGTCGGTGCCGGTGCGCACCGTATGCCCGATGTCGATGCACAGTCCCATGCGGGGGTCCATGTTCCGGACCTGCTTCAGGACGTCGTACGGGGAAGGGAAGCGCTTGTCCTCGGGCCCATGGTTGTGAATCGCGACCTTGATGTCGTACTGCTTGGCGAACCGCTCGACGCGCGGCAGGATGGCGGGGTCCGCCGTGGCGACCATCACCGGCATCCCCGCGCCCTTTGCGTACTCGAAATAGCGGCGCACGTCGTCATCGGTGTCCTTCCCGAAGGTGATCGTGCCGCCGCCCACGATCTGGAGCCCGGCGGCTTCGATCTCGCGCCGCGCGGCGGCCAGCTCCTCGGGCGGTAGCTCGTAGGGCAGGTGCACCGACTTGAGGTTGATGTAGGGTGTGCCGAGCGCCTTCACCATCTCGATCGCTTTGGCGCGCGGGAAATTGCGCAGCGAGTAGCTGGCCACGCCGAGTTTCATCTCACCCTCTCGTTCCCCCTCTCCCGAAGGGAGAGGGGGCCAGGGGGTGAGGCCTGAGCGGGGAGCGAGAGGGCCGAGCGCCGTCGCGGCCACGCCCGCGATGCTCGTCGTGAGAAACGTGCGGCGATCGGTCACGCTCAGTATCCCGGGTTCTGGGGATAGGGGCTGCTGGTGCGGTCGATCTGAATCTGGGGAATCGGCCGCAGCACGTGGAACGGCTGGATGTTCACGGTGGCGTCGGGGTTGTACAGGCGGACCCGGCTCACGAGCGAGTGGGTGCGCACCAGGTCGAACCACCGTTGCATCTCGCCCGTCAGCTCCCGGGCCCGCTCGTTGAGGATCTCGTCGAGCGTGAGCTGACCGACGGTCAACTCCATCTCCGCCTCGTGTCCCGGGATGGCCGCGCGGCGCCGCACGGCGTTGATGTACGGCAGGCCTTCCGCGGCCCGACCATCGCGCAGCAGCGCCTCGGCGGCAATCAGGTACGTGTCGGCCAGCCGGGCGACGAAAAAGTCCCGCGACCCGCGCTCCTCGTTGATGGAGGACCGGAACGGGTCGTGGAACTTGTTCAGGGACGGAAACATCTTGTCGGAGTAGGGGAAGGACCGCTTAACCCGGACGCCGTTGACGTACTCGAACTCGACGGGGGTGAAGACGGTGTAGGGTCTGGTGCGCGCCCACACCGTGTCCGCGTCCGTCGTCGAGATGTACACGGCGGTGTCACCCAGCGCGAACTTGGGCCGGCCCGCCGCGTCCCTCGGGATGTTCGCCGCGTTGTTCGCATACCACACGCGCGTGAACTGCGCGTCGTAGCGGGAGTCTTTGGTGCGATCGAACAGACCCATGAGGTACCAGGTCGGCCGGAAGCGCTTGAAGGGACGGCCGTTGGCGACGTCCCGCGTCATCCCGGGCTGGACGTCGTACTGCGCCAGGAAGTAGAGGTGCCCCTTGTTGCCGTTGGCGCCGGTGGTCAAGGGATCGGTGGTGTACTGGATCGACCAGATGACTTCCTGATTCCGCTCGTTCGAGAACTCGAACACATCGCCGAAACGCGACAGCAGCGCGTACTGACCAGAGCTGATCACGCGCTGCGCATAGGTGGCGGCGTTGGCAAAGTCGCCCGCCTGCCGCTTCGCGACCTCGTCGGCGCTCGAGTCGGCAGCGCGGATGCGGGTCAAGTACACCTTGGCGAGGAGGTACTGCGCCGCTCCCTTCGTGGCCCGGCCGTAGGCACTCTGCACGGCGGGGAGGTTCGCTTCGGCATACTGGAGATCGGCGACGATCGCCTCGTACACCGAATCGACGGGTGCGCGTGTGGCGATGGTGCTCGGGGTACGCGTTTCATGCAGCGTCAGCGTCAGAGGGCCGAACATCTGCACGAGGTCGAAGTAGTAGACGGCGCGCAGAAAGCGGGCCTCTGCCACGCGCCGCGCTTTGAGGGCCGAGTCCATGGTCACGACCGGCGCCTGGTCGATCGCCGCGTTGGCGGTATTTATCGCCCGATAAAAGTCGACCCACGTTTCCCGGAAGTACTGCGCGTCGGGGTTCAGCTGGGTGGTGTAGTCGTTGATGTATTTGAAGCTGCCGTCGGCGCCCTTGGTGAAGATGTCGGTGCCGAACTCCGTGACGGTGAAGCCGCGCTCCTGCGCGTAGAAGCTGCGTAGCGGCTCGTACGACGCGTTGACGAGGGACTCGAAGACCGCCTGCGTGCCGTACGAGCCGGGCGTCAAGCCCGTGATGACGTCTTCATCCAGGTTCACGCAGGCGGGGACTGCCGCCAGCAGGGCGGCGCCGAGTAGGGCGAGTGTGTGTTTGCGCATGGCTGCTCCCCTCATATCCCCAAGGTGATGCCCATGATGAGCGTGCGGTAGCTCGGCACGCCGGCGTTGAGGCCCGACTCGGGGTCGATGCCCCGAAACTGCGTGAATAGGAACGGGTCCAACGCCGTCGCGTACACGCGCAGCGACCGGCCGCGCAGCGCTGCGACGACCCGGGTGGGGAGGGCATAGCCCACCGTGATGGTCCGCACTCTAATGAAGGAGCCGTCCCCGTACCCTCGAATCCCGCCGTAATCCGGGTTTTCCTGGGCGGCATTGGGGCGAGGCTCGGTGTTCGAGGGGTTGGTGCGCGTCCAATAGTCCACATAGATGTTGTTGTAACGACCGGCCAGGGTGCTCTGGCCGCCGTTGCGGAGCGAGTCCTGCACGAGGAAGTCCAGTCGCGCGACGGCCATGACGGACACGTCCAGGCCTTTCCAATCGAGGCGGTGCGTCATGCTCGCGGTCCAGCGCGGGAAGGTCGTGCCGAGGATGACGCGATCCTTGTCGTCGATCTTCCCATCGCCGTTCGTGTCGACGACGCGGATCTTGCCCGGTGCCGATCCGTATGCCTTGGCCTGCAGGGAGTCTTGGAGCTGCCAGATGCCGCCGAACTTGTAATCGTACGACACGGAGATGGGATACCCGACGAACCACTTGTTGCCCGGGTCGGCCAGCAGGCCGCTCGAGAGCTGGACAATCCGGTTCCGGTTCGTGGCGGCATTGAAGTCCACGTTCCAGCGCACCCCGTGCCAGTCTTGAGCGACCAGCGTCGAGAGCGCCATCTCGAAACCGGTGTTACGCGTGGATCCGACATTTTCGAGAATGCTGCTGTAGCCGCTCGTGGGTGGGAGTTGGCGATCCATGATCAGGTCGCGCGTGTCGGCACGGTAGTAGTCGACCGATCCGGAGAGGCGGTTGTTGAGCATCGTGAATTCGAGTCCCACGTCCAGCTGGCCTGTCCTCTCCCACCGCAAGTTCGGGTTCGGCAGCCGGCCGGGACGGAAGCCCACCGCAGGCTGGTCGAGGAACGAGTACATCGTTCGGGTCAGCGACCCCTCGGTCTGGTAGGGGTCGATGGCCGTGTTGCCGGTGAGGCCGTAGCTGGCGCGCAGCTTGAGGTCGGAGAAGAAACGCGAGCGGCGGATGAGTCCCTCCTCGGACAGCCGCCAGGCGACGGCGACCGAGGGGAACAGGCCGTATTTCCGTCCCGGCGCCAGTCGTGAGGAGCCGTCCAGGCGACTCGTGACCGTGAACAGATACCGATCCTTGAACGTGTAATTGACGCGGGCCATGAAGGATTGCATCGCCCACGCCCTCAGGCCGCTCCCCAGCCAATCGGGCTTCAGTCCGGATCCGAGATCGAAGAACTTCTGGTGCTCGTATGGGAGTCCCGTCACCTGCATGCTGTCGAGCTCGGTTCGCTCCTGCTGGACGCTGTACAGGCCGGTGGCGTCGATGCGGTGGTTGGTCCCGAGGCGGCGCCGCAACGTCAGGATGTGGTCGAGCGTGTAGGCGAACGTCTTGGCCTGCCACATCGCGCCGTCGGCGCTACTCCCCTGCATCGCCTGGGTCTGCGCGCCCCGGAATTGGCCCCGCCGGTAGAACGTGAGATCGGCGCCGAAATTCACGCGCCAGCTCAAGCTCGGGGTGATGTCGTACGCCGCGAACAACGTGCCGAACAGCCGCGTCCGCGTGCGGTCGTCGGTCCAATTCGCAATGTCGGAGAGGGGGTTCACGCGCTGGCCGTCGGGCGTGGGCTTGAACAGGACGGCGCCGGTGCTGTCGTAGGCCATGCCCAAGGGGCTGTTGGTCAGCGCCTCGGTGTAGACTGCGTCACCGCGGCCCACGTTCTGCTCCGTGCGGATCAGCGAGGTCGAGCTTCCGACCCGCAGCCGCGAGGTCAGCTCGTGATCGAAGTTCAGCCGCATCGACCGCCGCATGAAGTCTTGTGCCTTTACGATGCCCTGCTGCTGGAGCTGTCCGGCCGTGAGGGCGAAGCGGGTGTGCTCGTTCCCGCCCGTGACGCCGATCTCGTTACTGACCTGTGCGCCTTCACGCAGCACCAAATCCTGCCAGTCCGTCCACCGGCCCGCCTGCAGCGCCGGCAGGGTCCCGTCGGGCCCGAAGATCTTCGCGTCCTCGGCGGCGCATACCGTGTCGCACAGGTATCCGGGGTCCTTGGGCCGCGCGCGCTCCGCCTCGCGCCGATACTCGGCGAACTCGGGGCCGTTGAACAACTGGACGCGACGGAGCGGCGTCTGAATTGCGCCGTACGAATCGTAGGTGAGGTTCGTGGCGCCGCTTCTGCCGCTACGCGTCGTGATGAGGACGACGCCGTTGGCGCCGCGCGACCCGTAGATCGCCGTCGCCGACGCATCCTTCAGGACCTCGATCGACTCGATGTCCCTCGGGTTTATGTCGCCGATACCCCCCGCCATGGGAATACCGTCGAGCACGTACAGCGGATCGTTCGACGCTTTGAGCGACCGCTCACCCCGGAGCCGCACGCGGACGCCGTCGCCCGGCTTGTTCCCGGTCGTCACGATGTCCACGCCGGGCACGCGTCCCTTGATCGCCTCGATGGCGTTCACCTTGGGTACTTCGTGCACGTCCTCCCCTCCCACGGAGGCCACGGATCCGGTGATGTCGCGGCGGACCTGCGTGCCGTAGCCGACGACGACGACCTCCTGCAGGGCGACGGCCAACTGCTGCAGCCGGAAATCCGCGGAGGCGGTCTGCCCCGCCCACACCTCCACGCTGACTTCCGAGAGTCCGTACCCGATGCGCTGTGTTTGGACCCGGTACGTTCCGGGCGGCACGCCGGCGATCGTGAACCGTCCGTCGGGGCCGGCCTCAACCGCCAGCCTGGTGCCGACCACGGTCACTTGAGCACCGGGGAGCGGCGCCCCGGTCGCCTGGTCCAGCACCGTCCCGCTGATCGTCCCCGTCGCCACAGTGGTCGTGTCTTGGGCGCGACCGGCCTGGAACGGGAGCAACGCGAGCAACGGCAAAAGCAGGAAGAGATGGAATGGAGAGACTGCGGGACACACCAAGCCTACGTCGTGACGGCGACAAGACCACATGGGCTCCTCCGAGTGGGCGCAGATTCCCGGCGTCAGCGAACGCGCGCAAAGCTCGTGCCCTGTCTCGTGACGCCTGTCACGGAGGCCGCGCTTGCCAAGTGCTTGGTGCGCCTGTCGCCGCCCGGCCGGGCCCCATCGCCGGGGGAACAGGGGTGTCGCGTATGCGCCACTGGGGCGGTGCATGGACGCAGCGCACCGCCGGCGCGAGCCCCTTGCCGTTGCGGCGATCAGGCCGATCTTCTTGCCGAATGCTCGTCGCCCTCCTCGTATGTAGTGTGGGCCTGGCGGCCCAGTCGCATCCTCAGGCACTGCGCGCGCCCGCGCCGGCGCCGTCCCCACCGCACGTTTACTCGCTACGCGGCGACGAGCTCGAGCGGGCGAAACACCTGATCGGTGAGGCCTCGCGCTTGCGTCCAGCGTATGATCTGCTCGTTCGCGAGGCCGACGCCGCACTCCGCGCGGGGCCGTTCTCCGTCGTGGACAAGCAGCGCATCCCGGAGAGCGGCGACAAGCACGACTATGTGAGTATGGGCCCCTACTGGTGGCCTGATTCCACGAAGCCCGGCGGATTGCCGTACGTCCGCCGCGACGGTCAGCGCAATCCGGAGCTGACGAACGACTACGACGCGCCCCGGTTCGGCGGCCTGACCGGTGCCGTCACGACGCTGGCGCTCGCCTACTACTTCAGTGCTGACGAGCGCTACGCGCAGCGGGCGGTGCTCCTCCTCCGGACCTGGTTCCTCGATCCCGCGACGCGGATGAATCCGCACCTGCGCTACGGGCAGCGCATTCCGGGCATCACCCAAGGCCGCGCCGCCGGCATCATCGAGACGCGACGCCTGGTAGATCTGGTCGATGCGATCGGCGTGCTCGAGACCTCACCGAGCTGGACGGAGCAGGACGGCCGCGGCATGCGCGCCTGGATGGCCGCCTACCTGGAGTGGCTCCGGACGAGCGACATCGGGCGCGAGGAGCAGCGCGCCAAGAACAACCATGGGAGCTGGTATGACGCGCAGGTCGTGGCGTTGGCACTGTTCACCGGCGATACGGCGCTGGCGCGATCCACGATCGAAGCGAGCAAGACCCAGCGGATCGCCGCGCAGATCGCCGCGGACGGACGGCAGCCCTACGAGCTGGCACGCACCCGCTCGCTCGGCTACAGCCTCATGAACCTCGAGGGACTGTGCCGGCTGGCGGAGCTGGGGCGCCACGTGGGCGTGGACCTCTGGTCCTACCAGGCCCCAGGCGGGGGAAGCATTCGCCGCGCGCTGGATTACGTCGCGCCCTACGCCGATCCGGCGGTTTCGTGGCCCGGTGAGCAGATCACGCCGAACGCGCCGGACGCCATGGTGTTGTTGCTGCAGCGCGCCCGCGTGGCGTACGGGCGTGGGGAGACGGCCGCCCGATACGCCGGTCTGTTGCAGCGCATTCCCGGCGACGCGGTCCGCGCCCACCGAGCCCAGTTGTTGTATCCGGATCCGGACGCGGCCCGCTAGGCTCGCTTCTTGCGCGATCCTGATCGGCCCACGCCCATGGCACCGACCCCCCCCGACGCGATCGACCGGCGCGAGGCGCTGCGGCGCGCTGCGCTCGTCTTAGGCGGCGTACTCTCGGCGCCAATGGTGGCCGGTGTCCTCGCCGGCTGCGAGGCCCGTCGCGCGCCGGCCAACGGATGGCAGCCCCGCGCCCTGAGCGCAGACCAGGCGGAGCTCGTCGCGACCATCGCCGAGCACATCCTGCCGGAGACGGACACGCCCGGCGCACGCGCCGTGGGTGTGCACCGGTTCATCGACGCGCTGTTGGCGGAATCCTATCCGGCGGAGGAGCGGCAGCGGTTCCTGACGGGGTTCGCGGGACTCGACGACCGCGGGCGCCGCGCCCACGGTCGTCCCTTTCTCGCCTGCACGGCCGGCGACCAGCTCGCCCTGCTCGGCGACCTGGATCGCGCTGCCGACCCCTTCTTCCGCACGCTGAAAGAGCTGACGCTCGTCGGCTATTACACCTCCGAGATCGGCGCCACGCGCGAGCTGCACCATGCGCCGGTGCCGGGGCGCTACGACGGGTGCGTCCCGCTCGCGCAGATCGGTCGCACGTGGGCCGTGTGATCGTGAAGGACGAGCCGTACGACGCCGTCGTCGTCGGCTCCGGCATCACCGGCGGCTGGGCCGCCAAGGAGCTGTGCGAGCGGGGGCTGCGCACGCTCGTGATCGAGCGCGGCCGGCACGTCGAGCACGGCAAGGACTACGTGACCGAGTCGTTGCAGCCCTGGGAGCTTCCCCACCGCGGGCGCGGCGAGCAGGGGTTGTACGAGCGCGACTACCCCATCCAGAGCAAGAACTACGCGTTCGGCGAGGCCACCCGGCACTTCTTCGTGAGCGACCGGGAGCATCCCTATGTCACCCCGGAAGACAAGCCGTTTCGCTGGATCCGCGGCTACCAGCTCGGCGGCCGCAGCCTCATCTGGGGCCGGGCGTGCTGGCGCTGGAGCGATCTTGATTTCGCGGCGAATGCGCGAGACGGTCACGGCGTCGACTGGCCGATCGGGTACCACGAGCTGGCGCCCTGGTACGACCATGTGGAGCGCTTCGTGGGAGTGAGCGGGGAGCGGCTCGGGCTCCCGCATCTGCCCGACGGCGAGTTCCTCCCGGCGTGGCAGATGAACTGCGCCGAGCGCGTGGTGAAGCGGGGCATCGAGCGCAGCTTTCCCGGGCGCCACATGACGCTGACGCGCGTCGCGAACCTGACGCGGTCGCATCTCGGTCGCGGTCCCTGCCAGGCCCGCAACCAGTGCGCCCGTGGCTGCAGCTTCAGCGGGTACTTCTCGAGCCTCTCGGCCACGCTGCCGGCGGCGCGGCAGACCGGGCGCCTCACCGTCGTCACCGACGCGATCGTGCACAGCGTCATCTACGACGAGCGCACCGATCGGGCGACGGGCGTGCGGGTGATCGACGCGAAGACCAAGGCGACGCGCGAGTACTTCGGCCGGATGGTCTTTCTCTGCGCCTCGACGCTCGCCACCGCGCAGATCCTGCTGAACTCGAAGAGCGCGCGCTTCTCGACCGGCCTGGCGAACTCGAGCGGCGAGGTGGGCCACAACCTGATGGACCACATCTCTAAGGCCGGCGCCCGGGCGGTCGTGCCCGGCCTCGCAGACAAGTACGTGTACGGCCGGCGGCCGACGGGGACATACATCCCGCGCTTTCGCAACCTCGATGGAAAAAGGGAGACGCTCAGCTTCCTGCGCGGCTACGGCATCCAGGCGGGAGCGGGACGCGAAGGCTGGGCCCGCGGCGCCGACGAGCCCGGGCTCGGCGTCGAGCTGAAACAGCGGCTGCGCGAGCCGGGGCCGTGGCAGATCAGCCTGCAGGGATACGGGGAGTGCCTGCCGCGGCATGAGAACTTCGTCGACCTGGACGCGGCGCGGACCGACCAGTGGGGCATCCCGCTGCTGCGCGTGCACTGCGCGTGGGGTGAGAACGAGCGGGCCATCCGGGAGGACGTCAAGACGCAAGCGGCCGAGATGCTGGAGGCCGCCGGCTGCCGCAACGTCACGCCGTGGGACGACGACGGCCCGCCGGGCTTCAGCGTGCACGAGATGGGGACGGCGCGCATGGGGAAGGATCCAAAGACCTCCGTCCTGAACGCCTACAACCAGGCCCACGACGTGCCGAACCTCTTCGTCACCGACGGCGCGTGCATGGCCAGCTCGTCGTGCGTGAATCCCTCGCTCACCTACATGGCCCTGACGGCGCGCGCGGTGGACCACGCGGTAAGCGAGCTGCAGCGCCGCAATCTGTGAATCCGCAACGCGCGCAGGCGCAAGTCGCCGCGACATCGTTCCTGGCGCTGTTCGCGATCGTCGGACTCGCGCTCTACGGCCTCCCGTTCTTTTATGACTTCATGGTGCGTGACTTCGGATGGTCGCGCGCGCAGGTCACCTCTGGGAACGCGATCAGCAAGCTGCTGGTCGGCCCGCTGTTCGGGTTCATCGCCGGGTGGATGGTGGACCGTTTCGGCCCGCGTCGCCTGATGGTGGCCGGGATTCTCATGGCGGGCATCGCGCTGGTCGGGCTCGGCATGATTCACACGCTCGCCGGCTTCTATCTCTTCTATCTTTTCAACGCGCTCGGCAACGTCTGCGGCGGCCCGCTCCCGAACCAGGTCCTGCTGTCGCGCTGGTTCACGGCGGCGCGCGGCCGCGCCATGGGTTTCGCGTATCTGGGCATCGGCGTGGGAGGCGCCCTGGTGCCGTTCCTCAGCGTATGGCTGACGCGGGCGGTCGGGTGGCAAGGCGCCCTGCAGGTGCTCGGGGCATTGATCATCGTGGTGGCGCTGCCGCTGGTGCTGTTCGTGCCGGAGGCGCCAGCGGCGCCGACCTCGACAACCTCCACCATCCTCCACCAACCTCCGATCGGCCCGGTGTTCCGCACCCCGGCCTTCTATCTTCTCCTCGTCGGCAGCATGTGCTCGATCGCCGCCGTGGGAGGCACGAACCAGCACCTCAAGTTGTTCTTGAGCCTCGACCACGGGTACTCGCAGGCCGGCGCGGCGCAGATCGCATCGCTCGTGCTGGCGTCGAGCCTCGTCGGTCGTCTGGGCGCCGGCTGGCTCGCGGATCGCTTCCCCAAGAAATACGTGATGTTGCTCATCTACCTGCTCGTCGTCTCGGCGATCCCGCTGCTGCTCCTGACGGGCGCGCGCGGGACGATCTATCTGTTTGCGGTCGTCTTCGGCCTCGGTCTGGGCGGTGAATACATGGTCATCCCGCTGATGGCCGGCGAGTTGTTCGGCGTGCGCGTGCTGGGCCGCACCATGGGCGTCGTGCTCACGGCCGATGGGGTTGCCGAAGCAGCCGCGCCCTGGTTCGTCGGCCGGATGCACGACGCGACCGGCAGCTACACGACTGGGTTTGGGGCGTTGATCGCGTGCGCCGTGGCGG
>Ga0210382_10000503_pt1 | contig 13973 bp, 11 predicted proteins | sample PLMedo_FD_155452 | JGI IMG/M metagenome (GOLD analysis project Ga0210382, IMG submission 155452) | Groundwater sediment microbial communities from an aquifer in East River, Colorado, USA - PLM0_60_coex redo | ecosystem: Environmental > Terrestrial > Soil > Riparian zone | place: USA: East...
AACCAATCAACCACCGGGAAAGCATGCCGGAACGTGGGCCCGTCGATTGCGATCCGGCAGTGCCGGGCCCGCGCGCCCTCGATGACGTCGACGCCGTGGAGCTCGGCGGCCGCGCGGGTTCCAGCGGTCAGCGCCGACTCGAGCGCCTGGTTGTCGATGGTCGCATCTGCCACCTCCGAGGGCTCCGCCCGCCGCCAGCCCCCGAACGGTTCGCGGATCCAGGCGTCGTTGCCGATCCTCGCCGCGCCGTGCAGCCCCAGCTCGCTGGAAGTCGCCGCGTACGCGAGCCAGCGAAAGTCGCTGCCAGATCGGTCCCCCGCGAGATCGATCCCGCCGATCGAGCGGCCGTCGAGGTCGCCCGTCAGGTGCAGCTCGATCCGGGCGCTGCCGCCCGCCGTCAGCGATCCGTCGCACGGCGGTGGCTCCTGCTCCGTATCGGTCGGGCCGAAACGGGAGGATGTCATCGGTCGGTCGCGGAGGGCGAGCTCGTTGGCCATCGCGATCGCGGTGAACGTGCCGCCCGCGCCCGTGGCGAGGAGCGTCGCCACGGCGATTCCCCGAACGAGCCGCCGTCGCAGCATCGCCGTCGCCCCGAGTAGCCGGCGGGCGATCCCGAAACCCGCGAAGAGGCTCGTCCCGAACAGGGCGAGCGCCCACGGATAGGCCGCCTCCACCGACGGCAGAAGCGTCTGGGCCCCCCGCTGGACGAGCTGGGCGGAGACGTCGGTGATCGACGGCACCAGGAGTAGCAGCGAACCGAGACCCAGCCAGACCATCGCCGCGAACGCTCGCTGCCCGTGGGTGGCGGGCGGCCAGACGAGGCCGGCGAGGGCGATGACGATCGGGAGAGCGGCGGCGAGACCCACGACAAGGTCGACCGGGCCACCCGGTCGGTAGCCGAGCAACACGACGGCCGCCGTGAGCGTCCAACAGGCAGTCAGGGCTGTCGCGATCAGGCGAAGCTCAAGAGTTCGGACTCGCACGTCGGGGAGTCTACCCGGGGGACGTCACCCGAACGGGTGATAAGTCAGCCGCAAGTACCAAGTGGCATGGGACCGATGGGTCATCGTTCCGATGCCGGACCAGACCGAACATCCGATCACAGAACAAGCAAGCCAAGCCATCTATCCAGGGCATTCGCCCGCAGGGGAATCGGAAGACAGGACGGCACGGTGCACCATGGCAGGCCAGCCTCGTCGAGGTACTCGGGGACAGGGACGATCGTCTCGCGGCGACTCATCCTGGCCGGTGCTCGCGGTGGCCTCCGGGGTCGCGTCTGGATCGGCCACCGACACCCTGATCTCGCCGGCCATGCTGGAGACCCCGGCCTCGCTGCACACGAGGGCGACCTACCGAACGCTTCTTCTCAAGGGCATGGCGCCTGAAGAGGCGGCCAACCTGACGGCGTACATGGCGGGCATTCCTATCGGCGAGTCCCACTGGACGCTCCGCCAGGTCAATCAGCTTCTCTTCCTCCGCCAGTTGCAGCGAACCGGTCGCTTCGGTACCGGAACCGAGCCAACGACAAACTGACAACCGAGGCCTGACCGGCCTCCGACAACCGAATATCCCCCGCGGCGGCGTTCTCCCTCCTCCCGCCGACGCGGATCCACTCCCCGAAGCGGCGCCGAGCCTCCTCCCGGCGCCGCTTCGGATTCTCCGGTCGCCGCCGTGGCGGCCCAGGCGGGCGTTGCCGCCTGCGCTCCTCGCTCACGGACGTTGAAGTCCGCTCGCTCCGGTGCTCGGCGGCGCCTTCGCCTGCACCACCCTGGCGGCGACCCAGGCGGAGGGCGGTTCGGCGGCGACTGTGTGGGACGGGGCGTGGCCGGCGCGCGCATTCCGATACCATCGGCGGCCATGGAGCGCCCTGTCGTTACGCTGCTGACCGACTTTGGACCGGATGGGCCGGCTGCGATCTGTCGTGGCGTGATCCTGACGATTGCCCGGGATGCCCAGATCGTCGACATCGGCCACAACGTCCGCAAGTTCGCGATCGGCGACGGGGCGTTCCTGCTCTGGTGCGCGGTCCCGTACCTGCCCGTCGGTGTTCATGTCGCCGTGGTGGACCCGGGCGTCGGTACCGACAGACTAGCGATCGCGATCCTCAGCGAACGTGGTGACGCTCTCGTGGGGCCCGATAACGGCCTGCTGATCCCGGCGGCGGAGCGGCTGGGCGGGATCCGGGAGGCTCGTGCTCTCGAGAACCGCGATCTGTGGCTCGCGAGCGCGACCTCGTCGACGTTCCACGGCCGGGACATCTTTGCTCCGGTTGGCGCGCACCTGGCGACCGGCCGACCCTTCGCGGACGTCGGTCCGATCGTGCCTGCAGAAACCCTCGTTCGCCTTCCATGGCCGTCGGCGAGCGCTCACGATGGCGAACTCGACACTGCGATCAGGTACATCGACAGCTTTGGCAATTGCCGGCTTGCCGGCCTCCCGTCGGACCTCGAACAGGCGATGGGCACCCTCGAATCGGGTCGACGGTTCCGGCTGTGGGCCGGCGAGGGGGCGCCGCTGATCGTGACTTGGCAACGGACATTCGGCGAGACGCCCCCTGGCGCGACACTCCTGTACGAGGACTCGTTCGGAACGCTGTCTCTCGCCGACAATCAGGCGAACATCGCGGAACGGCTGGGCCTCGAGGTCGGCCGGCCGGTGCGCATCCAGAGCGCGGCCTGATGGCCAGGCCCGTCATCACGTTCGCCACCGATTTCGGGCCCGCGGCCCCCGCCGTGTGTCGCGGTGTGATGTTCGGGATCGCGCCGGACGCGAACATCATCGACGTCAGCCACTGGATCCCGCGCTACTCGATCCGCGACGGTGCCGGGACGCTCGTGTTCGCCTTGCCGCACATGCCGGTCGGGGTACACGTCGCGGTCGTCGATCCAGGCGTCGGCACGGACCGGCTTGCCATCGCCATCCGGACCGGCCGCGGCGATGTGCTCATCGGCCCCGACAACGGCCTCCTGGTGCCTGCCGCCGACCTCCTTGGCGGGATCGTCGAGGTGCGATCGATCGAGAATCGCGATCTCATGCTGCCGGTCGTGACCTCCAGCTTCCACGGCCGCGACATTTTCGCCCCCGTAGCCGCCCATCTGGCGATGGGCGTGCCGTTCGAGTCGGTTGGGCCGCTCGTGCCGGCGGAGCGCCTCGTTCGCCTGGCCGTGCCGCAGGCAACGGTGCGGGATGGCGGGCTGGATACGGAGATCGCGCACGTGCTCATCTTCGGCAACGTCACGTTCGCCGGGACGCTTGCGGACCTCGAGGCCGCGATCGGGCCGGTTCGGCCGGGCCGCCGCCTCGCCGTCGAATTTGCCGCCGTCGACAGCCGGGCCGCCGTCCGCGAGGAGACGATCTGGGCCGAGACGTTCGGTTCCGTGCCCCTCGGCCACTCGCTCCTCATGTCGGACTCCGAGGGCCGCCTCTCGCTCGCGGACAACCAGGGAAACGCGGCGTGGCGGCTCGGACTCGCCGTCGATCACCCGGCTCGGATCGTCTCCGCCTGAGGGCGGGAAGGCATGGCCGGCGCCCAGCCGCTCGTCGATGTCGAGAATCTGACCTTCCGCTACCGTCGCGCGACAGAGCCGGCGATCCGCGACATCTCGCTGTCGGTCGCACCGGGCGAGGTGCTTCTCGTTGCTGGGCCGTCGGGTTGCGGCAAAAGCACCCTGATCCGCGCGATTAACGGCCTTATTCCGCATTCCTACCCCGGTGATCTGACGGGCGAGGTGCGTATCGAGGGGCAGCGGACGACCGATCTTCGCCTGCGTGACATCGCCCTGACGGTCGGCACGATCCTCCAGGATCCGGCCAAGCAGATCGTCGGCTCCACGGTCGAGTCCGAGCTCGCGTTCGGTCCCGAGAACCTCGGCCTGCCAAGGGACGAGATCGCGTCACGCATCGACGAGGTGATTCTGCGCGCGGGGATCGGCAACCTAGCTGGGCGCGAGACCGCCCATCTCTCCGGCGGCGAGCGGCAGCTGCTGGCCGCGGCCGGGATCCTGATGATGCGGCCACGCCTGTTCGTGGTCGACGAGCCCCTCGCCAACCTCGACCCGAGGACGGCCGCGCACCTGCTTCGGCTCCTCCGTGACCTGGCCGACGACGGCAATGCTGTGATCATCGTCGAGCATCGCGTCGAGGAGGCACTGGGTCTCGCCCCGGACCAGGTGCTCTACCTCGAGGACGGCGGGGCGCGCTACCTCGGAGCGCTGCCGGGCTTCCTCCAGGTCGCGGATCCGGAATCCGTCAAGCTGCCCTTCGAGATCGTCCTCCAGCGGGTCCGGGAACGAGCGGCGGCCGGCGACCAGCCGGGTGATCCCGGGCCGGAACGGACCGCGCCGCCCGGAGCTACGGATGCGGCCGCTGACGTCCCAAGGCTGGAGTTCCGGTCCGTCTCCGCTGGCTACGGCGACAAGACGATTCTGCGCAACGTGGATGCCCGGCTCGGGCGTCGCGAGGTCGTCGCCGTTCTCGGGCCGAACGGCTCCGGCAAGACCACGCTGTTCCGGACGGCGATGCGCCTCCTCCAGCCGACCTCTGGCGAGGTCTTTGTCGACGGTCGCGCTGCGTCGGATCGAACCGTGGCCCAGCTGGCAACGGTCTTCGGCTACGTCTTCCAGAGCCCGAGTCAGATGCTCTTCGCGCGGACGGTTCGCGAGGAGCTGCTGTTCGGCCCGACGAACCTCGGCCGCGATCCGCGCCTGTTCGACGAGATCATCGCCGACTCGCTCAGGCGAACGGCCATCGACTCGATCGAGGGGATCCTCGATCGGCCGCCGCTGACGCTCTCGTTCGGGCAGCAGAAGCGCCTCGCGTTGGCGATCGCGCTGACACTCCAGCCACCGACCCTGATCCTGGACGAGCCCTCGGCGGGCCAGGATCACCGAACTGCCAGGCGCTTCATGCAAGAGGTCCTCGCGGTGGACGGGCTCGAAAGTCTCTATCTCGTCACGCACGACGTGGACCTTGCATTGACGCACGCGGACCGTATCCTGCTGTTGCGCGATGGCCACGTCGTGGCGGATGGTCCGCCCGCCCAGGTCATCGAAGACGAGGAGCGCTGGATCGCCTGTAACCTGCGGCCGACATCCCTGCTGCGCGCCAATGCCCAATGGCGACATGCGGGCGGCCGCCTCCTCGACGCCGAGCGACTGGCCGCGGAGATGGTCGCCCGCGAACGCATCGGCGCAACTTGACCTGCGGGGGGAAGGAGGGAGTGTCCGTCGCCGGATCGCCCACGGTTTGATTTCAACCCACGGTTAGATCCACCCTCGGAGGGAAGGAATGGCAACAACACAGCTGGATCGCTCCAGACTCTGGGAGGTCTCCTCCCGCGTCATCGTCTATGCAGCAATCGGCGCCGCGCTGTACGGCGTCCTCGGCTGGCTCATCAACGTGCCGATCCCCGGCTCGAACAATGTCTCGGTTCGTCCGGCCTTCGCCCTCGTGCCGTTCTTCGGTTGGGCGTTCGGGCCGATCGTCGGCCTGTTCACCGGTCTCGTCGGCAACGCCCTGCTCGATCAACTCAGCGGCTACGGCGGGCTGACCGCCTGGAACTGGAGCATCGCCAACGGCCTCGTCGGCCTGCTGGCCGGTGTCTTCGCCGCGACCCCGATGGCCAATGCCCTCGGCAACCGGATCGTGGGAGCCGCGGTTATCGGCGTCCTCTCGACGATCATCGGGCTCCTGTTCGTGTTCACCGACATCATCGTGTTCGGCAACAGTCTCCAGGCTGCGCTGACGGGCAGTTACGGCTTCGTCGTGGTGCCGGACGTGATCGCGGCCGTCATCCTCGTGCCAATCCTCGCTGCCGCATGGGAGCCGCTCAAGGCTTCTCTCGGCCGTTAGGCCCCAACCTTGATCATCACCCCGAGATATCTCGGCCGAGGGTCGTGGCTGGCTCGCCGCGACCCTCGGGTTCCGATCCTCATCGGGGTGATGGCGGCCCTCGGTGTCATCCAGGTCTGGGATGTCCGAATCGTGGTCGTGCTCTTCGTCCTGGCGATCACCTATTACCGGACGGCAGGTATTCCGTGGCGGGCGGTCCGCCGCCAATGGGCGTTCGCGCTGGCGTTCGTCAGCTTCCTCGTCGTGCTGAACACGATCCTGACGACCGGCGAGATCGCTGCGCTCGATCCGTCGACGTTCCACGCGCTCTTCACGATCCCGGTCATCGGGACGAAGGTCTCGGCCGAATCGCTGTCCTACGGCGCGACCCAGATGATGAGGTTCGCCACGTTCATCGCGATAGGGTTTCCGATGGCCTACGCGATCGCTCCCGCGGACCTGGGGGCCGCCCTGGCTAGGCTCGGCATCCCGGGTAAATTCGCCTTCGGCGTCGATCTCACGTGGCGCTTCATCCCGTCGCTCGCGGGCGACCTGCAGGAGACGATCGATGCCCAGCGCGTTCGCGGCTACGAATGGGATCGCGGCGGCGGTCCGATCACAAAGCTCCGCCGATCCGTCCCGCTCGTTGTGCCGTTGACCATGAACGCGATCGTCGGTGCGGAGGACACGATCGACGCGATGGATCTCCGCGCGTTCGGGGCCACGAAGCGGACCTGGCTGCGGCACCTGGTCTTCGATCGCGCCGACCGCCTGCTGCTGCTCTTCACGTTCGCGATCTTCGTCGCGATCACGATCCTGGGCTTCAGCGGCAACGCCAAACTGTTCGTGTTCCCGTTCCTGCTGCCGGCCTAGGTCCCGCGGCCGGTGCCGCCGCTCAGCTCCGCCGAGCCGCGCTCGCCTCGACAAACGAGGCCCACAAGCGCTCGAACCCTGGCGGGCTGAACTCGGTTCGTTCCGGGTGGCACTGAACGCCGACGACGAAGCGCTCGCCGGGTAGTTCCAGGGCTTCGACGATGTCGCCCACGGTGCTCTCGGCCCATGCCGTGGCGCGGAGGCCGGGCGCGAGATCGGCGGCCGTGACGCCCTGGTGGTGGTATGTGTTCACGGTCTCGGTGCCATTTGCCAGGGCCCGAGCGAGCAGACCGTCGGGGTCGATCCGGATCGGATGCATCCTGGCGGGTCCGGTGCCCCAGCCGGGCCCCGCGTGGCCCGGGAGGTCCTGGATGAGCGTGCCGCCGGCGAATACGTTGATCGCCTGGAAGCCACGGCAGATCCCGAGGACGGGGACGGATCGCGCCTCGGCGGCGGCCCACGCGTCCGCCTCGAGCGCATCGCGATCGCGCTCGACGTCGACGCTACCGGTGTTGGGGCGGCCGTAACGGGCCGGATCGATGTCCGTGCCACCGGTCAGCAGCAGGCCATCCATGGCATCGAATGCGGCGGATCGCTCGCGTTCGGTTGCCGTTCCGTCGAGGACCAGCGGCCTGCCGCCATGCCGAACGATGGCCTCCGCGTAACGCGCGTTCTTGCGCACCGCGATCTCCGGCTCCGCATAGCGGCGGATGTCGGCGACGGTCAGGACAATGAGCGGCGAAGAGGGCTCAGGCTCCGGCACAGGTTCGGGCACGGACGAAGCCTACTGGAGAAGCAGCTCCGTGAGGGTGACCGGTTCGAGGCCCTTCGCCCGCAGCCCATCGACGATCGCGGGCAGCGCCTCGAGCGTGTTGTAGCCACCGAGGTGCATGAGGACGATCGAGCCGCCCTGGACCCGCGACAGGACCTTGGCCTCGATGTCTTGGGCAGTCGGGCCGCCGTCGACGGTCGGTCGCCAGTCGATCGTGTCGACGTCCCACATCACGAGATAGGCCCAGCCGGCGACCCCCACGGCCTTCCGTACATCCTCATCCCAGGCGCCGAAGGGCGGCCGGAACCAAGGCTTGGTCGTGGCTCCCGACAGCGAGGCGATCGCTGTCTCGGTCCGGTTCAACTGATCGGCGATGCCCGCCGCGTCGAGGTCGGTGAAGGCGGGATGGTCCCACGAGTGGTTGGCGATCTCGAAGAGGTCGGGTCGGGCCGAGGCTCCCTGGACCGCCTGGCGACCGATGGCCGTCTCCGTGCCGGACTTGCCCGTTGGGAAGATCGTGGCGTGGACGCCGTGCTCGGTGAGCCAGCTCATGATGTCGAGCGCGGGGTCGAGGCGGCCGCCCATGTCGAACGTGAGGGCGACCTTGCTGCTGTCGCGGGAGCCGTGGCTGACGACGATCGCTCCTGCACCCGGCGCCGGGGTGACGGGCGCCGACGCGCCGGGCGTGGCGGTCGGGCCGGGCGGCGGTGAGGCCGGGCGGGGCGTCTGCTCGGGCAGGGTCTGGGGGTCGACGACGGTTCCCGGGATGATCGCGAGCAGCCAGCCGACCTCGATCCGGTTCGGGGAGTAGCCCTCGGCCTCTGGATCCAGGCCGGGGTAGGTCCCGCGATTCCAGTAGGCGATGCTGCGGGCCGTCGTGTCGAACGTCCGCGCGATCGAGGTCAGGTTGTCGCCCCGCACGACGACGTAGGTTCGGAACGTCGGCATCGGCGTGGGGGTGGGTGGAACGAACGAGGGTTCAGCCGTCGGGCCGTTCGGCGAGGGGCGGCCGGTGGGCGGCGTGGAAGGCCGCGAACCTGGACTCGCGCTCGGGCCGACGGCGCTGGGCAGGCACGCCACCACGATGAACGCAAGAAGCAGGCAGATGGCGACGGGCTGGCGGCGTCGATCGATCATGGTGCCCAACTCTGACGGCGACCCGCGGACCGGGGTTACGGCGCGGTAACGGATCGGTCTCAGTCGCCCAACGGAATGGTCGGCGGATCGACAGGGGTTGGCTGCTGCAGGGAGAACTCGCTGGCGAGGGCAAGACCTTCGTCGGCCGTGGCGATGAGGCCGTGGCCTTTCCGCTTGGCGACGAAACAGGCGCGATCGGCCGCGAGCAGGATCGACTCCGGCGTGAGGCCGTCCGTGGGGAACGTTGCGAGGCCGATCGAGACGCTGATCTCGATCTCCTGCTTGGCCCACGTCGAGCCCGGGCCGCCGACGGCGTGGACCGCGGCCCGGACGCGCTCGGCGACCGCGACGGCCGAGGCCGCATCCGTGCCCGCCAGGATGAGGGCGAACTCGTCGCCGCCGTAGCGGAAGACGTTGTCGGTCTCGCGGCCGGCGGCGATGATCGCCTTGGCGATGTCGGCGAGGAGACGGTCCCCAGCCTGGTGGCCGAGGGCATCGTTGACGGCCTTGAAGTCGTCGAGGTCGAGCATGATCAGGCTGAAGGGTTCATGGGCGTCCACGCTGTTCTTGAGCCAGTCCTGGAACGTCCCATGGTTGAGGAGCCCGGTCATGTCGTCCGTCTGGGCGCGGATCTCGACGGCGCGGTGGACCTCGGCGTTCTGGAGGGCGATCGACACCTGCGCCGCGAAGAGCTTGACGAGCTCGAACTCGTCCTCCGAATAGCGGGCGTCTTCGCCCAGCCGCTCCAGTGTGAGGACGCCCGTCGCGCCGTCACGGCCGCGCAGCGGGACGCAGATCAGGCTGCCACCAAGCGTAACGTCGCGGAAGTGGTTGATCCGCTGATCCGATCGCTCATCGAGGACGAGTGCCGGTTCGTTGTGGGAAACAACCCAGGTCGCGAGCCCTTCCTCGCCTACGGACCACGGCTCCATGTACTGGGCTGCATGGATGCCGCGGGCGGTGAGGGGCCGAAGAAGCCCCGTCACCAAGTCGACGGTCTCGATCGCGATGTTGTCGTAGCCGACGAGGTCGGAGAGTCGATCCGCGACCTGGTCGAGGATTGCGTGAGGGTTGAGCGTCGTCAGGATCGACTCGGTGACCTGGAGGAGGCCCCGCTGGTTGACGAGCTGTCGTTCTAGCGCCTCGGACTGGGCGCGCATTCGGGCTGTCGCGTCGGCCGTCGCGAAGGCCTGCGCCGCGAAACTTGCGTAGATGACGAGCAGCCGCAGGTCGTCGTCGCTGAACTGGTGGAGGCCCAGCTTCGAGAGCACGAGCACACCTAGGACCTGGTCCTCGAACGTCATCGGCGCGAGGAGCATCGATTCGTCCAGATCCTCCTCCGTCCCGGCGATCGTGTTCGCCCTCGGGTCACTGGCGGCGTTTGGCAGGTTCTGGGCGACGCGATGTTCGGCGACCCAGCCGGTGATGCCCTGGCCGTACTTGACCATCAGCTGCTCGGGCGTCTCGTCGACGTACTCGCCGACCTGGCCCTGCATGGCGACCGGGATCAGGTCCTCGCCCTCGAGCCGGTAGACGCGGACGTTGTGGTAGTCGATCAGCTGGCGCAGCTCGGTGGCGATGGCCAGGCCGATTTCGCGAACGCTCGTCAGCCGGGAGAGGCGGACGCCGAGCTGCTGGATCGACTGGAGCTGGGCTGCCCAGGTCGCCATCTTCTCGAAGTTCTGGGCGTTCTTGATGGCCATCGACGCCTGGGTCGCGAGCGCGGCCATCGTCTCGAGCTCGTCGTCGGTCCAGTCGTGCGGCTCGTCGTGATAGACGTTCAGCAGGCCGAGGATCTCGGCGCCGTCGAGAAGCGGCGCGGTGCAGATCGTGTCGAAGCCTTCCTGGACGACCGCGGCCCGAACGTCACTGCCGCGCGGATCGTCTCGATAGCCACCGGCGAACAGCGGTCGACGCGCGGCCACGGCCATCGAGGGGAGCGACCGGCTGGGGAACCCGCGGACTGACTGGAGATACGCCTGCGAGAGGCCCCGCGTCACCTCGGCGATCGCGTTGCCATTGGCGTGGCGGAGGAACACCGCTCCGCGGTCGCAATCGAAGAGGACCATCGCGTGGTCGACGAGCCCGGACAGGATCTGGTCGAGGTCTAGCCGGCTGCCGATGTCCCCGGCGACGCGGCGCAGGGCGTCGGCCCGATGGATCTGATGGGCGACCTCGTCGGCGGTCCGGCCGGCACCGACGATCGACCCGACCGATCGGGCGATGGCGCGGAGAAGGTCCGGGTCGATCGTGGCAGCGTCGGCGCCTTCGCCGTCGGCGATGACGAGGACGCCCCAGGTGGAACCGCGAAGCGGGATCGGAATGGCGACTTCGGACGCGCCACCACCAACGACGGCGCCGGTCTCGTCGGCGACGATGGGCGACGGGTCGGCGGCGGGCTGGCGGAGGGCGAGGCCCATCACCCCGAAGTCGCGGGGGAACTCGATGTAATGGAGGTCCGCACCCGCTGAGGCCCGCGGGACCAGCCGATCAGCACGGAGTTCGAACAAGGCGACGGCGAGATGCTGACCATGACCAAGGATGGTCCGGACGGCATCGGTCAGGGCCGTGTCCATGCTGGTCGCCGACGCCCCGATTCGGCCCAGCTCGACCAGCACGTCCATGTCTTCGCGGTGCTGATCGCGCTCGGCGTCGCCGAGCGGGCCAAGCCCGGCCCGAGCGTGGTCCGGGGTCGTGATGAGCTCGAGGGCAGGCCGCTCGTACATCCGGCGGTGCAGGGGTCCAGCCGGTCCCCCCTCGCCCGGGCCGCCCTGGGCCGCGGCGAGGAAACGCTGAAGATCGCCCATCCGGTAGCGGCGATCGCCGCGCGGGTTGATCCGGTAGTAGCGCAGCCGGCCGGCGTCACTCCACGCCCGGATCGTGTTGGGATGGACGCCCAGAAGCCGAGCGGCCTTTGTCACCGACAAAGTCGCATCGATCGGACGGGACGGAAGGGCGGTTGGCAACAGTCTCTCGTGGAAGAAATGTCAAGTCGTCGGCCGGAGCCTACCAAGCTCACAGTTCTTGCCAATAGGACGATAGTCCTCGGGCGGTCTGCGCGAGGTTCATTAGGCCGTTTGCCGGGCCGATTGACGGGGCGCGACCGCACCGCGGATGGCGCTCGCCTAGTCGCGCCCTTGGGCCTTCGTTACGGTCACGCGGACGTAGACGGTCGTGAGCACGACGGCGAGAATGGCAATCCCCGCGACGATGAGCAGGGCCAGGAACGGATCACCGACGAGCCCGGGGCCCTCGCCGCTGCTGCGCGGGTCGCCACCGGTTCCGGGTGACGGAGAGGCGGCTCGCGCGATCGGCACGACGGCGCTCATCACCGCGCTGAGGCCGGCCCATGCCACGCCCGCGATCAGCAGACCCGTCGCGGCGAGGAAGCACGCTGCGGCGAGTCGCGGCCGCGTGCTGCCCCCGGCGAGGATCCGCATCGCCTCGTCTGGTTCGAGGGTGGTGAGAACGAGCGGCCGACCCAAGCCGGCTGCGAGCTGGACAGCGCCGCCGTCGTCAGGGCGTGAGACCGGGACTCCGAGGACGATCGCATGCTCGACCGACGAGATCTGTTCGATGATGGCTCGGACCGGCGTCGCCGGATCGATCTCGGATGGGACGCGGCCGGTGACGTCGCCAGCAACACCGACCGAGTGGCGGGGCACGACGATGAGCCCGACGTCGAGGGTCGAGGCATCGACGTCGATCGCGTCAAGGCCTTCGCGGATCTGGAACTCGACTGCCTCTCGTGAGTCTTCGAAGGCCGACCATCGGTCCCCGGATCGGGCCTCGAGTCGCGTCCGCCGGAAGACGAGCGGGCGGTGCTCCGCGTCCTCGAATTCGTCTTCGGCGTCGATCCGGCCTTCGACGCGGACGTAGCGGGCGGGGCCGTCACGGGCAATCGCGAGGGCGTCCGCCACGCTGACCGGCGGTGTCGTCGCCAGCAGCCGGCCGACCCGATACCGTGGCCCGAATGATCGGAGCGTGATCACGCCGGCGGCCATGGCGATCAGGCTCGCAACGACGAGGATGAGTGGAGCCACGGCGGGATGATAGCGGGCGGGCCCGTCGCGGCCCGCGAACACCCGCGCGAACACCCCCCGCGAAGTTGATGACCGTAGTGCGCATCAAGATGACCGTAGTGCGCATCAAGAAGCGGGGGCGGCGACGAGATAGGGGAGGGATCGGGAGAGGAGGGGGAGAGGGCGAAGGACGGTTAGAGGGGGAGAAGGCGCGGGGGAGCGAGAGGGCCGGCGAGGGCGGCGAGGGAGGGCGCGGGGTGCGCGCGGCGGGCAGCAAAAGGCCCGAAGGAACCTACTCGCGGCGTGGGCGTTGATGCGATCGCTGCCGTTAGCCTGCGCTCGGCCCCTCCGGGCTGACGGCTACGCTACGTCCCGCGCGTCGGCGGGTCAAGCCGCCTTGTCCACGAGTTTCGAGGCGCGTCTCGCAGGTTATCCACGCTATCCACGGGCTATCCCCAGGATCAGCCCGTCGGGCGACCCGTGGCCGGATCGATCGCGGTGACGGCGCCGCCGTAGCTCGTGAGGACGAGGCGGCCGCCGACGAGCTCGGCGTCGGTCACGACGTCGCTGTGGGCGATCCGCCACGCTGCCGTTCCGTCGGGCTCCAGGGCGAAGGTCTCGATCTCGGACTGGACGACGAGATGGGCGAGCCGTGGCGAACCAAAGACCGCCAGCAGGGGCGTCGCCGATCGGTGCGACCAACGGAGCTCGCCCGAGCGGCTGTCGAAGCCATACGTGTGGAATCCGTACTTGACGACGAATAGGCCGTGGTCGTCCCAGACGAGGCCCGCGGGCTCATCGTGGATCGTCGACGCGAACCTCGCGGTCCAGGCTCCGCCCGGTCCGTCGATCCGGAGCTCAGCGCGGCACAGGGCGTCGAAGTCGGCAGATACGAGCGGGCCATGATCGACGAGGGTGCCGCCGGCCTCCGACAGGGCGAAGACCGCTGGTCCCTGGCCGCTGCCGCCCCATCGCCAGCGCGCTCGCAGGCCGCCGGGATAGGCGATCGTCGCGTCGCGCGGCTGGGCGCCCGCGGCGGGCGAGCTCACACCCCGGCGTTTTGGGGTCGGGCCCGACCGTCCGTGACGAAGCCCCCGACACCGGAGCCGGGCTCGCGCTCCGCCTCGACGTCGGCGAGGCGCCGCTCCTCCGTGATCGGGGCGACAGTCGCGTTGGCGAGCGTCCGGAGCGTCGCAGGAGGAACGGGGAAGACCGCATTCGGGGTGCCGGCGGCGGCCCAGACCGTCTGGAAGCGCCCGAGATCCGGATCCATGATCACGCGGACCGGCCGGACATGGCCGATCGGCGGGATTCCGCCGATCGTGAAGCCCGTCAGCTCA
>Ga0210382_10000504_pt1 | contig 13950 bp, 11 predicted proteins | sample PLMedo_FD_155452 | JGI IMG/M metagenome (GOLD analysis project Ga0210382, IMG submission 155452) | Groundwater sediment microbial communities from an aquifer in East River, Colorado, USA - PLM0_60_coex redo | ecosystem: Environmental > Terrestrial > Soil > Riparian zone | place: USA: East...
CTCGACGCCCTCGGCCACGCCCACGAGCACGGGCTCGCGCATCGCGACATCAAGCCCGACAACATCGTGCTCTCGGCAGGGGAAGGTGGCGCCATCCTCGTCGATTTCGGAATCGCGCGCGCGATCGCCACGTCCGGCGAGGACCGGGTGACACGCAGCGGGTTTGTCGTAGGCACAGAGGAATACATGAGTCCCGAGCAGGCGGGCGGCTCACCCGATATCGACGGCCGGACCGATCTGTACTCGCTGGGGGTCGTGCTGTTCGAGGCGCTCGCCGGCCGGCCGCCGTTCTCCGCGGCGAGCGCCGCCGCCGTGCTCGACATGCAGCAGCATGCGCCGGCGCCGGATCTCCGCAAGCTGCGGCGCGACGTGCCACGGGCACTCAGCGATGCAGTCATGAAGTCGCTCTCCAAGGCGCGCGATGCGCGCTGGCAAACAGCCGCCGACATGCGGCAGGCATTGCTCCCCTACGCCCTGGTGACGTAGCACATGCGATATCGATCGATTCTGTTCGGGTTGGTGGTCGCCACCGGCCACCTGTCCGCGCAATCACGGCCGCGCGCGCGCGATCTCGGTGTCCCGTTTGACGGCACGCCCGGTCCCCTCAACGCCATCACCGACGTCGCCGGTGTCACGGTCGGACACAGCACGATCATCGCGGGCGACGGCAGGCTGGTCGTCGGACGCGGTCCGGTGCGCACCGGCGTCACCGCCGTCTTCCCGCGCGGCGCGACGAACGGCGATCCGGTTTTCGGCGGTTGGTTTTTCGGCGGCTGGTTTACGCTGAACGGCAACGGCGAGATGACCGGCACCACCTGGATCGAGGAGTCCGGGTTTCTCGCCGGGCCCGTGCTGATCACGAACACCCACAGCGTCGGCGTGGTGCGCGACGCCGTCATCGAATGGCTCGTGCACAAGGGATTCGAGTTCGACTGGTCGCTGCCGATCGTGGCCGAAACGTGGGACGGATCGCTGAACGACATCAACGGCTTTCACGTGACGAAGGAGCACGCGTTCGCGGCGCTCGACAGCGCGCGGGGCGGCCCGGTGCGCGAAGGCAACGTCGGCGGCGGCACGGGCATGATCTGCAACCAGTTCAAAGGCGGGATCGGCACGGCGTCGCGACGGCTCTCCGCCGACCGGGGGGGTGGGGGGTACACAATCGGTGTCCTCGTGCAATGCAACTATGGCTCGCGCGCCCGACTCTCGATCGCCGGCGTCCCGGTCGGTCAGGAGATTCCCGATCTGCTGCCGACCCGTGATACGATGCCCAGCGAGAGGGGCTCGATCATCATCGTCATCGCCACCGACGCACCGCTGCTTCCCCATCAGCTCAAGCGCGTCGCCAAGCGCGCGAGCCTCGGCGTCGGGCGGCTGGGCGGGACCGGCGGCAATCCGTCCGGTGACATCTTCGTCGCGTTCTCGACCGCGAATCCCGGCGCAGCGAAGCCCGACGCGAATGTCAGCGTGACCATGCTGCCGAACGAACGGATCAGTCCGCTCTTTGCGGCCACGATTCAGGCGACCGAGGAAGCGATCGTCAACGCGATGGTGGCGGCCGAGACGATGACGGGAATCAACGGGATGCGCGTGTACGCGCTGCCGCATGACCGGCTGCGCGCCGCGCTCCGCAAGTACAACCGTCTGGTCGAGCCGCGACGGTGAGGAGCCTGTCCCTCTTCTTGCTGTTGCTCGCTACAGCTTGCCAGACGGAGGCGCGTCGCCTTCTCGTCGTTGATCTGACGCTCGCCGATCCGCTGACCCTCGAAGCCACCGCGGCCCCGTGGCATGCGGCGGGGTATCGCGTCGAGTACCGCCGCTTTTATCCGCATCTCACCCGGCAGGATCTCACCCGCTACCGCACCGTGCTCGTCCTCGCTGGGCGTGAGCCCGAGACCTTGTCCGACGCGCTCACGATCGGCGACCTCGCGATTCTCAGCGAGTGGATTCGCCGCGACGGCGTCGTCGTGCTCGGATACACCGAAGAGGGGGGAGCGCTCGACCGCTGGATCATGAACCAGTGGCTCGCGGCGCAGGGCACCGGCATCGCCATCGGAGCGGGGGCGGCGCAGCTGCTCGACGCAACTCCGCTGCCTCATTCGGCCCTCGACAACGCCGGCTTCGCTCCATTCCCTGCCGGCCGCAATTATCCCCTGCAGATCCGCGACCGGAGCCAGACCCTGGCGCGCGCCGGCACAACGCCGCTCGTCGCGGCGACCCGCGTGCAGGATGGCCTGATCGTCGTGGCGAGCCGCAGCCTGTTGGCGTCGGCCGATGCCGACACGCGCGCGCGCGACTTTCTCGTCGCGCTCGCCCGCTGGACGCGGCGCCCCGCCGAGTGGGCCAACATCGGCGCCGCCACCCGTCCCGCACCGCTGCGACTCGCCGGCGGGCCGCAACAGGTCGCCGTCCACGCTCCGCCGCGCGCTCCACCGGCTGGCGCCGCCGCGATCGTGCTGCCGCAACCCGTCTCCACCAACCGTGCAGAGCCGCTCGTGGCCCCCAGCTGGATCAACCGGCAGGGCATGCGCGTGTTGTGGAGCCGGTTCATGCTGCCGTCGCTCGATTCGTTGCTCGGATTCGTGGAGGTGGCCGCACTCAACGCGCTGGCGACGACGATTCCCGAGCCTGCGATTCTCGACACCGTGAGTACGCGCAACCTCTGGAAGATCGCCGCCGACCGGTTGCAGGCCACGAGCATCCGCTGGTTCCCCGCGGTCTCGTTGTCCGCGATCCCGTCACAGGGTGCCGATGAAGTGGATCGGCACGGTAGGCTCACGCCGATCGCGTGCGGGCTCGATTCGCTGTACTGGCGTGGCGCGCTGCGGCCCTCCTACCGCACCCTGGCGCGGCTCGGTGGCGCCCGTCCCGAAGTCCTCGCCGGGGTCGCGCTGGACCTCGACGGCGCGATGGCGTATTACGGCGGCAGCGGCTTCTGTGACGCGGACTACCGCGTGGGACTGGCGGCACTGGGTCTGGACCGCGCCGAGGTGGAGCGGCTCGCGGCACTGCCGCCGGTCGTTCGCTACGACACGTTACTCGAGCGCGGTTGGTTGGGCGGCTACTTCGAGGGACTCGAGGCCGCGGTCGCCGAGCGTGCCATCGTGCTGCACGCCGAGCTGCGACGGCTGCATCCCGATCTGCGATTTGCGTTCCACGCGAGCGACGTGCCCGCCGACTGGTTTACGCTCGGCCTGTTACGCGGCTTCTCCAGTCCGGACGCCCCGGTCCTGCTCTGGCTCAAAGAGCCGCGGGGACGCGCCCTCACGCGACGCTATCGGGAGCGCGGCGTGTACGCGCTCTCGGCCCTGGGATTGGAGCCCGGCCGCGCCACGTTCGCGCCGAGCGAATGGTCGCGGTTGCGATACGCCGCGTTCAGCGAGCATGCGGGATTTTGGCTCGATGGCGCCGCAACCGATAGCTTGGGTCGCGTGATCCGGCGCTTTACGAAGTAAAGCCTTGCCCCTTGGCCCTATAGCCCGGTAATTTCCTCCCCTGGAAGTGGTGGGGCCGATGGTCGCGGTGGACCGGCAGTAGGGGTCCATCGAGGAAAGTCCGAGCTCCACAGGGCAGACCGCCAGGTAACGCCTGGGCGCCGAGAGGCGACGGAACAGGGCCACAGAGAACAGACCGCCCTTTGTATCCAAAGGGTAAGGGTGAAACGGCGGGGTAAGAGCCCACCGCGCGTCTGGCAACAGGCGCGGCACGGCAACCCCCGGTCGGAGCAAGGCCAAATAAGCAGCGAGACCCGGCCCGGGTCGTTTGAGCTGCGGGTAGGCCGCACGAGATGGTTGGCGACAGCCATCCCAGAGAGATGACCATCTGCTCGTACCAACGAGTAAACAGAACTCGGCTTATGGTCTCACCACTTCCACCTCTGTGACCAAGCAGCCGCCCGGCTCCTCCAAATCCGTTCCCTATCCTCCCCATTGGGAGAATGTCGCCGACCTCCGGGTCTTCCGAGCCACTGCGGAGGAGTGGGAGAAGCTCATCGTGTGGCGGAACGACATGCGGAAACGGGGCTGGAAATTGCTTAAGGTCACGAGCGAAGAGACCGAGGTGGTCGCCATTTTCGGACGTACCAAGACTAAGGAATAGCCGATGCGTCGCGTCCTTCTCGTGGCGGCAGCACTCACCGCTGTCAGCTGCGCGCCAAAGAACCCACCGTCAACTCCAACGCCCGCGAATCCGCCGGCGGCACCGCCTCCGCCGCCGGGTGCTCCGCCGGCCGCGCCGCAAGGACTGCGGTTGGGACCGAGCGCGCAGCGCTATGTGATGCACACGGTGGTTCACATCGATCAAGAGTTTCAGGGCATGCGCCAGCCGCTCGATTTTGGGCTGCGGGCGTTCTTCGCCGTAACGATCACCGGACCAGCCGACAGCAGCGGCTACCCCACGACCATCACGATCGACTCGATCGTACCCGATTCCGGGACCACTCCCCCGATGGGTATCAACCTCGGGGCGGCGAAGGCGCTGTCGTTCGTCGGACGGCTGACGCCGCGGGGCGAGTTCCGCAGTCAGAGCGTATCCGACAGCGTGGCCGCACAGGCGCTCGCGCCCGTGGTCGGCTCGTTCAAGAACTTCTTCCCCCGGCTCCCGCCCGGCGGGCTGACGCTGGGCGTGAGCTGGACCGATACGACGGTCGAGAGCGATCGGGCCGCTGGCAACGTCACGGTCACGAGCATCAATCACTCGCATGCCGCAGCGTGGGAGGATCACAACGGGACGCGCGTGATGCGTCTCGACGTCACGTCCGAGTTCACGATCAAGGGAAGCGGCCAGCAGGCGGGCCAGCCGTTCGAGGTCGCGGGAAGCGGTGTGCGCAACGGGGTCGACTTCCTTTCCATCGACGGACGGTACATGCTCGGCGAATCGCGCGATTCGACATCGATGACGATTACGTTGCCGATTCAGGCGATGACGATTCCGCGCACGCAGGTCTCCAAGACCACGGTCACGGTACTGCCCTGACGGTCGGACGGCCCGACGGCCGGACGGCCGCGCTCGCCACTTTGCTTGTTTTGACCGTCTGGCCGTCAGGCCGTCCGGCCGCCGCGCAGCAAGTCGCCCCGAACCGCGCCAACGCCTACCTCTTTCCGACTGACGTTCGTGACCCGCGCGCGATCTGGGTCAATCCCGCTGGTCTCGGCGTGGTTCGCGTCGCGTCGATCTATGCGGAAATAGGCGTCAGCGACCCCGGCGCGAGTGGCCGTCTACGCCAGATCAACGCCGGGTTCAACTCAGGCGGGCTGTCGTTTGGCTACCAACGGGACATCCTCGACAACGGCGTGCGCGGCTCCACGATCCGCCTGGGGCTCGCGGGAGGGTCCCAGGGACTCGCGGCAGGTTTCGCGGTCGCACGGTATGGCGGGACCGCTACCAACGCGACTGGCTGGGATCTCGGGGCAATGTACGCGGCCCTGCCACACCTCACGGTGGGCGTCGTTGCCACAAATCTGGGTCAGCCGATCATTCGGGGGTTGCGACAGCGCTTCACCTTCATTCCCGGCCTGACCTGGCGTCCGGGTCCCGTTCCGGCGATTGCGTTGTCGACCGACGCGCGCATCACGCCCGATTCGGTGGAGTCCTACGCGTTTGGCCTCAGCTGGCGGACAACGAGCACATCCTCACGCTGGCCGATCGAGATTATCGCGCGGATGGATACGGATAACCGCCTGCGCCGCGGTGGCTTCGCGCTGGGCTTGTCGATCGGCGGACAGAATCGCTTCGGTGCGGTCGCGTCCGCGCCCGGCGACGTCTCTGCGATCGACGGTGCGAGCGTGTTCGGTGTGGTGACGCGGGAGCCCACGCCCGGACGTCGTTAGGAAGGCCGGCGGGTCCGCGGGCGCACGCGGGGCCGACCCTTCGCTGCCGAATCCACCGCGTCGCGCTCGTTGAGCTGTCCGCCCAGCAGGATCATGTCCCGGAATGACAGACTGCGAAACACCGTATCGGTGAGCGCTCTCCCCTCGGATTCCCGGATCACGAGCCGAAACACGAGGCCCCCACGCACGTCGAAACCCAGCTTCGTGCGGACGCTGTCGCGCGAGTAGGAGCGCACGCCGTGCGGCGTGACCACCACCGTGCGGCGCCGGGTAAGCAGCAGCAGTGTGGTGTCTTCCTGGCCGGCGGGTTGGTATGCGAAGAGGGGGACATCACCCGGCGCGAGCGCGCGGCGCGCGCGCATCGCGCGCGTGAGACTGTCGGGAACCGGCGGCCGGATCGCGACTTTGGGCGCCTTACTGAACACGGTATAGGCGACGACCGCCGCACCCGCGACAAACGCAATGAACAACAGACAGCCGGCGACGCTGAGGCCGAGCAGCGACTTGTAGAACATCGCCGTGAGGCGCCGTCGGAACGGGACGCGCACGCGATCGCGTGCCGCCGTCGGCAGCGCGTTCACTAACGCGCGACTGACCTCGCTGGCCATCTGAAAACGCTTCTTGCGATCCTTCTCGAGCATCCGCTCCAGCACGACGGCCATCTCTTCCGGGACGTCGGGGCGCTCGCGGCGGATCGGCGTGGGGGCCTGGGTGAGCTGCTGGGCGAGAATCGACGCCGACGATGGACCGTCGAACGGGGGTGTGCCGGCGAGCATCTGGTACAGCACGATCCCGAGCGAATAGATGTCCGACCGGCCGTCCAGCGGGTCGCCCGACGCCTGTTCGGGACTCATATACTGCGGCGTCCCGATGATCATGCCCTCGCTCGTGAGCTGCGCGCCGCCGGGCGTGGCCGCGTGCGCGGCCTGGGCGGCCTTGGCGATGCCGAAGTCCGTCACCAGCACGTGGCCGCTCTTGTCGAGCAGCACGTTGTCCGGCTTGATGTCGCGGTGCACGATGTCGTGGCTGTGCGCGTACGCGAGCGCGTCGGCGACCTGGCGCGCGATGCGCGCGGCGTCGCCGATCGACAGCTTCGTATGCCGCTCCAGGAGGTCGCCCAACGACGGGCCGTCGATGCACCGCATGATGATGTAGAAGACTTCTTCTTGCCGGCCGACCTTGTAAATGGGAACGATGTGCGGATGCTCGAGCCGGGCGACGGTCTGCGCTTCGCGCAGAAAGCGCTCGGCGACGGTCGGTGAGGGCGCGAGCTCGACGTCGAGCACCTTCACCGCGACGTCGCGGTTCAACGAGTTGTCGCGAGCGCGGAAGACGGCCGCGAACCCCCCCTGACCCAGCAGGGGACCCACGGTAAATTCCTGACCAAGCGCTTGTTGCAGGCGCTGCTGGAGGGCTGCGAGGTCCATGGCGGTGAAACAAGCTAGGATTGCCGGGCGCGTTCTGCTAGGGACGAGCGTGTTATTTGTCGTCTGGTGGTTCGCCGTTTGGCCACCGCCGATCTGGTGGCGCGGCCACGACCCGCGTTGTACGGCGATGATGAGATTGCGAGACGAGTGCCGGATCGGCCGTCAGGCCGTCGGGCCGCCCGGCCGTCGCGAAGCAGCACCGATTCTGGAGCGCATGATCATCATCGCCGAGGATTCGCGATTCAAAACGCATCACGGGATTGATTTCATCGAATTGCGAGACGCGTGGGCCGCCGGCGGGCAGCGCGGCGCGAGCACGATCACGCAGCAGCTCGCTAAGAACTTGTACCTGTCACCATCGCGCTCGCTGTTTCGAAAACTCAAGGAAGCGGTCACGGCCGTGCGGCTCGAGATGGCGCTGAGTAAGACCCGAATCATGGAGCTCTACCTCAGCACGTCGGAATGGGGACCCGGCGTCTGGGGCGCTCCAGCCGCGAGTTCAGCGTATTTCGGGGTGTCGCCGTCTCGACTGAGCGACGCTCAGGCCGCCGCGCTGGCCGCCACGCTGCCGCAGCCGCGCACCTCCAACCCGACATACCGGCCCGCGCGCATGCTGGCGCGTCGCGATCTGATTTTGGCGAGATACTACGGAGGGAAGATTCCCGTGCCGCATATAGACGAAGACTCGATCCCCGACGTGCCGGAGATCGAGCCCCCTGTACTCCCGATAATCCCGCTCGACTCTCTCATCCGTGTCGATTCCGTACCCCACGTCGACTCGCTAATCCACCAACCGTAGCGGCATCACGAGCGCCATGTAGGACGCCGGATCGTTCCAGCCGACCGGCTCGATCGTCGCGGCGCGCTCGGGAGCCTTGAACGTGAAGCGCACCTCGTCGGTCGGCATATACTTGAGGATCTCGAGCAGGTACATCGCGTTGAACCCGATCTCGAGCGGCTCCCCCTCGTACGTCACGGCGAGCTCGTCCTGTGCTTCGCCCAGGTCGGGTGTCTGGACGGAGAACTTCACATTGCCGCCCGAGAACGCGAGGCGAATGCGGTGCGTCTGGTCGCTCGCGACGACGCTCATGCGGCGCAACGCGGCGGCCATGGCCGCCTTATCGACGGTGGCCTGTTTATCGTTCTCGCGCGGGATCACCTGCTCGTAGTTCGGATACGGGCCTTCGATCAGCCGCGAAAAGACCAGCGTGCCGCCGGCGCGGAACCCGAGATGGTTGTCGCTCTTCGCGAGCTCGATCTCGGCGTCGGCCGGGTACAGCCGGCGGATCTGTTCGAGCGCCTTCGGTGGGACGATCAGATCGGCCGTCGAGCCGCCGGTCGCGGGCACGTCCATCTTGGCCAGGCGGTGACCGTTCGTCGCCACCATCCGCATGCGATCGGGCCGCAGCTCCCACAGGACGCCGTTCAGGATCGGCCGGCTTTCCTCGGTGGACGCAGCGAACGCCACGTGACCGACCAGCTTGTGTACCACGCCGGCCGCCGCTTTCCAGGCCTTCTCGAACTTCACGGCGGGGAACGACGGGTATTCTTCGCGTGGCAGGCCCAGCAGCTTGAACTTGGAGCGCCCCGACTCGATCGAGACGCGCGCTTCACCGGCGGCGGTGACGCGCACCGGGCCCGCGGGCAGCTCGCGGGCGATGTCCACCAGCTTCTTAGCGGGCAGCGTCACGGCGCCGTCGGCATCTACTTCCGCAGGGACCGTGGTGCTCACGGCGATGTCGAGATCGGTGCCCGACAGACGCAAACCACCCGATTGCTTCGAGGCCTCGACCAGGACGTTGGCCAGCACGGGCAGCGTCGTCTTGGCGGGGATGGCTGCCGCCACCGCCGCCAGGCCTTCCTGTAGTTGTTCCCGCGTAATCGTGAACTTCATGACCGCTTGCTTGATCTCCGTTTGGGGAAAGTCTTATTACTGCTGTTCTATTATTAAATACTAGTAGTAGTAGTAGACACCGGGGATATGTGGGCGATGTCGTTAAACCGCAACTGGTGCATCACCTGCATTGAGTCACCTCATGTTGGCGCACTGTTGGCACTGTTGGCGCTTTGCGGATAGTCGTCGCGGTTTCCCCATAACCCACATGCCGCGCCGTTTTCCCCAACTGCGCATTGTTTACAGAGCGGACAATTCCTGCCGCGCCATCTCCACGCGTTCCTTGAACGTCCGGTCGCGCATCATCTGACGCTCCACCTTGTCCACGCTGTGAATTACCGTGGAATGATCGCGTCCGCCGAATGCCTGCCCAATTTCGACGAGCTGCATTTGCAGCATGTCGCGCGCCAAGTACATGGCCACCTGGCGCGGAACGGTGAGCGTCTTGGTGCGGGCCTTGGAGCGCAGGCCCTCGGGCGTCACGCCCCAGCGGCGTGCGACGACCTCCTGCACGCGGTCGATGCTGGGCGCCGAGCCGCTGCTGCCGTAGCCGGAGCCTTCCTCGCCCTGGCGGATCTTGTCCGACAGCGCTTCGCGGGCCAGCTCGATCGTGACTTCGCGGTTCTTCAAAGACGCAAATAGCAGCAGCTTGATGATGCAGCCTTCCAGCTCGCGCACGCTGGAGCGGATGTGCTCCGCGATGAAGCGCAGCACGTCGTCCGGAATCGTCAGCTCGAGATGATCCTGCTCGGCCTTCTTGCGCAGAATCGCGATGCGGTGCTCGAGGTCGGGGTGCCCGATGTCGGCGACCATGCCCCACTCGAAGCGCGAGATCAACCGGTCTTCGAGTCCGGGAATCTCCTTGGGCGGCCGGTCCGAGGTCAGCACGATCTGTTTGTGCGCCTCGAACAGGGCGTTGAACGTGTGGAAGAACTCCTCCTGCGTCATTTCCTTGCCTTCCAGGAAATGCACGTCGTCCACCAGGAGCAGATCCACGTCGTTGCGATAGCGGCGGCGGAACTCGGACATCGTACGCGCGTGAATCGATTCGATCACGTCGTTGATGAACTGCTCCGCGCCGAAGTACTGCAACCGGGTCTCGGGGTTTTTCTCGAGTACCGCGTGCGCGATGGCCTGCATCAAGTGCGTCTTCCCGAGTCCCGTCGCGCCGTAAATGAAGAGCGGGTTGTACGTCTTGCCCGGCGCTTCGGCGACGGCGTGCGCCGCGGCCGCCGCGAGCTCGTTCGATTTCCCGATTACGAACGTCTGGAACGTGTAGCGTTCGTTGAGCGGGGTCGTCCCGATGTTCGAGGCCGTGGCCGTCGCCGCGGTCTCGCGCGGTGCGACGAAGAAATCCATCTGCGGCCGCCGCTGCCGATCTTCCTGCACGCGGAAGACGACCGTCGTCGGCCTCCCGAGCACGCGCTCGGCGACGCGCGCCAATAGCACGGCGTGTTTGGATTCATTCCATTCAGCGGCGAACTGATCGGGCGCGCCGAGAATCAGGCGACCGTCGTCCAGGGCGATGGGCTCCGATGGCTCGAGCCACGTGCGCACCGTCGCCTCGGGAAGTTCACGTCGAGCTTCGTCGAGGAGGCGCTTCCAAGCTTCGTTTACCGATTGCTCCATTACGATTTCTGCTTTTAGGAAGGACGTCCAGCAAGGGCGGCCCGAAAGTACGGGCCGCATGTGGAAAAGTCAACCTTGACCGTCGCGTCCCACGTCGGGTAACTTTCGCGGCCTTACTCGAGGAATTCATGGGTCCGACATATCGGCCGAGAAATCGGCGACGCATCAATAAACATGGATTTCGCGCGCGGATGAAAACCGTTTGGGGCCGTGCCACACTATCGCGCCGACGCAAGAAGGGCCGCAAGCAGCTCGTCGTCCGTATTCCATCCAAACACCGGAGCCGGTAAACGAGCGAGCGGTACCCGCGCCGCGTGCGCATCACGCGCGGTTCGGAGCTCACCACCTGCTGGGAGGCGGGACGTCGGCGGCGCACCCAGCATCTCGATCTGGCCTGGCGTCACAGTGTGTTGGGTCACGCGCGTCTTGGACTCATCGTGCCACGTCATCAATCGTCTGCAGCACAGCGCAATCGCTTGCGCCGGCGGCTGCGTGAGATCCTCCGGCGCGACGTGCTCCGAAACCTTCCGCCCATCGATCTCGTGGTTCGTGCGAAGCGCTCCGCGTACACCGCCTCGTTTGCAGTGCTGCGCGCCGAATTGACGGGAGCCATGGAGACGCTGACGTGACGCTGCAACGACTGCCGCGTCTGGCCGTAATGACACTCATCCGTGGATACCAGCTCACGGTGTCGCACCTGGTGTTCACGCAATGCCGGTTCGAGCCGTCATGCTCGCGCTACACGTACGAAGCAGTCGAGCGCTATGGGGCGCTGAGAGGCACGTGGCTTGGCATCCGACGCATCCTCAAGTGTCATCCGTTCCATGCTGGCGGGTATGATCCGGTTCCGTGAACGACGTCGAGCATAGACGTGGATAAGCGCAACCTGCTGATCGCGTTCGTGCTCATGATGGTCGTGGCGGTCGCGCCGTCACTCATCTGGCCGCCGAAAAAGCCGGCCGCGCGGCCGGACGGCCGGACGGCCGACAGCGCGCAGGTTCGTCCGAACTCGGTTGATTCGAGCACACCCGCCGTAGCGAGGCCGTCGGGCCGTCCGACCGTCCGACCGTCCGTCGACACCGGCCGCATCGTCTGGGTCACTTCGCCGCTTTACCGTCTCGGCTTCAGTACTCGAGGGGCCCGTCTCGTTTCCGCCGAACTATTGCAATACCAATCATTTGCCCCCGGCGACTCCGGGAAGCCGGTGCAGCTCGTGCCCCCGGGCGATGCGTTCCTGCGCCATCGCCTGGTCCTCCCCGGCGGCGACACCGTGTCGCTCGAGGATTGGGATTTCCAGCCGAGCCCCGATGTGCCTGGCCCGAAACCGTTGCGCTTCGACGCCGAGCGGAGTGGATCGCATGTGACGCTCGAGTACCGCTTCGTGCCCGACGAGTATCGCTTCGATGTGCACGGCTCAGTGACGGGACTGGGCAGCGGTGGCGCGGTCTTGCTGATCGACTTGGCCGACGGATTGCGTTCCGCCGACAAGGACTCGCTGGACGACTATCGCCATTACTCCGTCGTCACGAAGGCGTCTAAAACCGAGCGCACCGACTTTTCAAGTATCAAGCCGGGTCAGAGCGCAGTGCTCAACGGTCCCTTCGAGTGGGTCGGCGTCAAATCGAAATACTTCTTCGTTGCAGCGCTCGCGTTGGAGGAGGGGCAACCAACGTTCGCCGGCGCGATCGCAATCGGCGGTCCCCGTAACGGCAAAGCGGCATCGCGGGCGAACGTCTTGATCACGATGCCGGTGCAGGCCGCCGGGACCTTCCGGTACCAGGTGTTCACCGGGCCCCTCGATTCGCGTCATCTGGCGCGGATGGGTCACGATCTCGACGACGCCAACCCATACGGCGGCATTTTCCGGCCGATCATTCAGCCGGTGTCACAGATCGTCCTCACGGTCCTGCTGTGGATGCACGAGCGGCTGCATTTGGCCTATGGGTGGGTGCTGATTCTCTTCGGCATTGTCGTTCGCATCCTCCTCTGGCCGCTGAACCAGAAGGCGATGGAGTCGGGGATCCGGATGCAGGCGGTCGCCCCGCTGCTGAAGGAAACGCAGGACAAGCACAAGAACGACCCCGAGCGACTGCAGCGCGAGATGCTGCGCCTCTACAAGGAGCACAAGGTCAATCCGTTCGGCGGCTGCTTGCCCATGCTGCTGCCGATGCCCGTGCTGCTCGCGCTGTTCTTTGTGTTCGCGAACACCATCGCGTTCCGTGGCGTGCCGTTCCTCTGGCTTCCCGACCTGTCGCGTCCCGACCCGTACAAGATCATTCCGATTATCATGGGTTTGTCGATGTTCGGGCTGTCCAAGGTCGGCCAGATCGGTGTGCCGCCGAATCCGCAGACCAAGATGATGGTGTACTTCATGCCGATTTTCATGACGGTGCTGTTCCTGAACTTTGCGTCGGGGCTGAACCTGTACTACGCGGCACAGAACATCTTCAGCATTCCGCAGCAATACATGATCGCCAAGCGCCGCCTGCGCGAAGCGCCCGTGACGGGCGGGGGCACGCGTGTGGTGACGCCCCCGAAGACGCCACCGAAGACCTAGACTGCTCTCCGACCCCATCGTCGCGCTGGCGACGCCACCGGGTCGCGGAGCGCTCGCGCTGATTCGTCTGTCGGGCGTCGGATCGTTCGCCATCGCCGCCCGCTGCCTGGAACCGTTTCACCCGACCCCGCCGCGCACCGTGCTCCGCGCGCGGCTGCTGCAGCCCGAGTCCCGTGAGCCGGTCGACGACTGCCTCGCCGCCTGTTTCCCAGCCCCTCACTCCTACACGGGCGACGACCTCGTCGAGATCTCGACGCACGGCGGCCTCGTCGTGCCCGCGGCGGCGCTCGCCGCCTTCGTCGCGGCCGGTGCGCGTGCGGCGGAACCGGGCGAGTTCACCCGCCGCGCCGTCCTCAACGGCAAGATGGACTTGCTCCAGGCGGAGGCGACCGCCGACCTCATCGATGCCGGATCGCCGGTGCAGCGGCGCCGCGCGCTGCAGCAGCTCGAGCGTGGCCTGTCTGACCGCCTGACGGCACTCCGCAGCGAAATCCTCGAGCTCGAGGCGCTGATCGCCTACGACATCGACTTCCCCGAGGAGGATGAGGGTCCGGTCTCACCGCAACGCGTGCGTGGTGCGTGGGAGGTGGTGCGGGGGCGCGTCGCCGATCTGCT
>Ga0210382_10000508_pt1 | contig 13915 bp, 11 predicted proteins | sample PLMedo_FD_155452 | JGI IMG/M metagenome (GOLD analysis project Ga0210382, IMG submission 155452) | Groundwater sediment microbial communities from an aquifer in East River, Colorado, USA - PLM0_60_coex redo | ecosystem: Environmental > Terrestrial > Soil > Riparian zone | place: USA: East...
GGCAAGCCCTCGGCGTACTTGTTGGTGAGCGCGCTGCCCATCGCTTCGAGCACCGCCAGCGAGCAGAAGTTCTCGCTCGCGATCAGCTCGAGCCCGTGCTCTTGCCGAGCAACCTCGCGCTTGATGAGAGCGGCGATCGTGGGGTCGATTTGCGCCAGCGGCGCTAAGCGGTCAGCCATCAGCGGTCAGCCTTCAGCTCGATCTTCTCGACGCGCCGTTCGTGGCGCCCCCCCTCGAAGGTCGTCTCCAGCCACTTGTGCAGAATGCTCACGCCTTGCTCCTCACTGACGAACTGAGCCGGCAACACAAGCAGGTTCGAATTACCATGTTGCCGCGAGAGCTCGGCGACCTGCTCGTTCCACGCGAGCGCCGCCCTAACCTTCGGAAAACGATTCGCCGCATATGACATCCCCAGCCCCGTCCCGCATGTCAGCACGCCGCGCTGAACCTCACCCGTGCTCACAGCCTTGGCCACAGGTTTCGCGTAGTCCGGATAATCGTCGGCCGGATCGAGTTGCTTCGGCCCCACATCGATTGGCTCATACCCGAGATTCTTCAGCTCCGCAACGAGCCGGTTCTTCAGGTTGAAGCCGACATGGTCAGCGCCCACATAGATCTTCTCAGGCATTGCAGTCACCCGACACCCGATACCCGGTACCCGACACCCGCCTCTTAGACAAAGTTCTGCCTCACCTTCGCGATCGCGGCGATGCGCTGCTCGGCCAGCCGGTCGGCGGCGCGGTAACTCGGAATCCCTTCCTCCTCGGCGATCTCGAACACCCGCAGGATCGTGTCGTAAATGTCGCCGGCCTTGTTGCGTGCCCGCTCCATCGTCCACCCCTGCAGCTCGGCGTTGACGTTGATCAACCCGCCGCCGTTGATGACGTAGTCAGGCGCGTACGTGATCCCCTTCTTCTCCAGCTCGTCGCCGTGGCGCTCTTCGGCGAGCTGATTGTTCGCGCCGCCCGCCACGATCTCGACCTGGAGCTTGGCCAGCGTGTCGTCATTGATGATCCCACCCAATGCGCACGGCGCGAAGATGTCGGCCTTCACGCCGAGGATTGCCTGGGGGTCCACCGCCGTCGCCTCGAAATCCTCGACAACCTTCTTCACTTTGGCAGAATCGATATCCGTCACGATCAACGTCGCTCCCTCGCGGCGCAGGAGCTGCGCGAGGTAATAGCCGACGTGGCCGCACCCCTGAATCGCGACGGTCTTGCCGCTGAGCGAATCGGAGCCGTAGCGATGCTTGGCGCACGCCTTGATCCCGCGGTACACACCAAACGCCGTCACGGGAGAAGGATCACCGGACTTGCCGATCAATCCGGTGACGTGATCCGTCTCGGCCTTGATGTACTCCATGTCGCCGGTCGACGTGCCGACGTCCTCGGCGGTGATGTACCGTCCGCCCAGCGCCTGGACGTGGCGACCGTGGGCGCGGAAAATCGGCTCACGATTCTTGGTCTTGTTGTCGCCGATGATGACGCTCTTCCCGCCCCCGAGGTTCAACCCGGCAACGGCCGCCTTGTACGTCATCCCGCGCGCCAGCCGCAAGCAGTCGATCAGCGCCTCGCGGTCGGACCGGTAACTCCAGAACCGCGTGCCGCCGAGCGCGGGCCCGAGGGTCGAGTCATGGATCACGATGATGCCGCGATACCCCGACGACGGCTCGTAGCACAGGCTCACCTGCTCGTGCTGGTGCTCCTCGAGCAAGGCGAACAGAGCGGTCGAGTCTTCCTTAGCCGTGTGCGGGCTCGTGAGCGAGAGCGCGCGCGATGACGATACGTTGGATTTCACTGGTGCCTTCATAGATCTCGGTGACCTTTGCATCACGAAAGAGTTTCTCGACGGGAAAGTCCCGCATGTAGCCGTACCCGCCGAAGAGTTGAATCGCCTGCGTCGTGACCCACATCGCCGTCTCGGACGCGAACAGCTTCGCCATACTGGCAAACACGCCCGCGTCCTCGCCCGCATCCTTGCGGACCGCCGCCCGGTGGGCCAGGGCGCGGGCCGCCTCGGTCCGCGTGGCCATGTCGGCCAGCTTGAACTGGACCGCCTGGAAGTCGGCGATCGGCTGGCCGAACTGGCGGCGCTCGGCGCAGTACTTGATGCTGTGCTCGATCGCCCGCCGCGCGATCGCCACCGCCTGGATCGCAATGCCGAGGCGCCCCGCGTCGAGCCCCTCCATCGCGTACACGAACCCCATCCCCTCCTCGCCGAGCAGCGCATCGGCGGGGAGCCGGAGATCGTCGAGCGCGATCGCCGCCGTGTTCGACGCGCGGAGACCCATCTTGTCTTCGGGTTTCCCCGCGCGATAGCCCTTCACGTCCGTCGGCACAATGAACGTCGAGATCCCCTTGGCGCCGCGACGCGCGTCGGGGGTGTCGGTGCGGGCCATGATCATCATCAGGTCCGCCGTCCCCGCGTTCGACGCCCAGGCCTTGGAGCCGGTGAGGACCCACGCATCACCACTCCGCACTGCCTGCGCGCACAGCGACGCCGCGTCCGACCCTGCGTCGGCCTCGGAGAGCGCGAAGCCGGCAAGCAGCTCGCCCCGGGCCATCGGCCGCAGCCAGCGGTCCTTCTGCGCCGGCGTGCCGTGCTTCACGAGCATCGTGGTCGGGATCGCGTTGTGGATGCCCATCGAGACGGAGATCGAGGCGTCCGCGGCCGCGATCTCCTCGAGCGCCATCAGGTAGGTGAGCGTGTCGAGCCCCATCCCGTCGTATTCCTCGGGGGTCGTCATGCCGAGGAATCCGAGCCGGCCCAGCTCGTCGATCACGTCGCGCGCGAAGTGCTTGGTGCGATCCCACTCGGCGGCGTGCGGCTCGATCTTCTCGCGCGCGAACTCGCGCGCCAACTCGACTACCTGGAGTTGTTCAGTCGCGGTAGGCATAGAACCCCTGCCCGGATTTGCGGCCCAGTTGTCCCGCCGCCACCATCTTCTCGAGCAGCGGCGCGGGACGGTACTTCAACTTGTCGAGGCCATCCTGCAGCACCGTCATGATCGACAGACACACGTCCAACCCGATCAAATCCGCCAGCGCCAGCGGACCGAGCGGATGACTCATCCCCAGCTTCATCACCTGGTCCACGGCTTCCGCCGTCGCGATGCCGTCCTGCACGCAGAAGATGGCCTCGTTGATCATCGGCATGAGCACGCGGTTCGACACGAACCCTGGAGCGTCGTTGACCTCGACGGGCGTCTTGTTCAGGGCTTGCACTATTTCAACGGTTTTCTTCACGGTGTCGCTCGACGTCTCTGTTCCACGTATCACTTCTACGAGTTTCATAACCGGTACAGGGTTCATGAAATGCATCCCGATCACCTGTGCGGGCCGTTTCGTCTGCGCGGCGAGCGCGGTGATCGAGATGGATGACGTATTGCTGGCGAGTATGGCCTGGGGCGGTGCATGATGGCTAAGGTCGGCGAAAATCTTGAACTTGATTGCGGGGTTCTCGGTTGCAGCCTCGACCACGAGCTCAGCAGTCTTCACGTCGTCGAACGATGTGCTGGTGCGGATGCGTTCCAGAATTCCCGCGGACTGCGCACCGCTCACCGCGCCCTTTTTCACCATGCGCTCCAGATTCTTCGCAATCGTCGCGATCGCGCGGGCGAGCGCATCGCCGGCGACATCGATGAGCACCGTGTCCCAGCCATGCTGCGCGAACACGTGGGCGATCCCGTTGCCCATCGTCCCCGCGCCCACCACCGCCACCTTGCTCACGCGGCGGCCACCTGAGCCGAGGAGCCAGGCTCCGGGGCGCTGAACAGCGCTCGACGCGTCAGGAGATACAGCGTCCCGGCCATCAGGACGATCGTTGTGACGACGCCGCCTTCCGGACCGAACGCGCCACCGTCCACCCAGGCCTGACTGCCCGGCGTGTACTCGACGACCGGCACCTGGAATCGAAAGCCGCTCACCGGAGCGTCGAACAGCACGGCGAGTCCCGCGTTCCAACCCAGATGGGCGCCCCAAGCCAGTCCCATCCCCCCCGTTGAAAAGAACGCGAGCGACAGCCAGATGGCCGCGAGCGAGATGTTGATGATCGCAAAGGTGGTGGCGTTGTCGTTGCCGGTGTGCGCGAGGCCGAACAGGAGCGCGACCACGAGCATCGCCGGGATCACGCTGATGGCGTCGGCGAGGCGCTGCAACGGATAGCCGCGAAACGCCAGCTCCTCGCCGAGCGCGGCGAAGACGAGACCGACGATGAGGGGCAGCGCGATGCCGGCCCACACGTTCCAGTCACCCGTGAACGACACCCGCGCGCCCAGCAGGACGGCGAGCAGAATCGCGAGCGTCGCCATCGCGGCGCCGAGCGCGAGGCCGTGCGCGAACGAGGCACCCGTGCGCGGCCGCCAACCCATCTCGGACCAGGACCGCTTGTTCAGCAGGCGTCCCACGACGACCGTCGCGACGCCGAATCCGATTACCCCATAGATGCCGTTGCGCGCGACAAACCAGGTGTTGCCGCCCCAACCGGGGACGGCTTCGGAGAGGCCGATGATGACACCCACGCTGATGGCCGTGAACAGCACCAGCCACGCGAGGGCAATGCCGAACTGCTTTACGGCCGCAAACGAAACGCGCGCCATCAGAGGCGCGCGCGAACTTGAGGAGTGAGCTTCGTCAGGACAGCCACGGCGACCGCCAGCTTCCCGAGGTCCCCCAGCAGGAACGGCAGCGTCCCGAGTCGCGCGGCGCCAGACAAGTCGCCGGTCAAGATAGCGAGTTGCGCCAGTCCGCCAACGTGTATGAGCAAGAGTCCGCACAGGACGCCCACCGCCACCCGACCCCAATAGGGTGGGTTAACCCCGGGCGCCAGCCCGGGGGTAACCAACCAACCCACCACCCACGCCGCCACCGGGTACGCGAGCAAATAGCCGCCCGTTGGGCCGAGCAGCCGCGCGATACCGAAGAGCGGCACCGTCGGCGTGAACACCGGGAGACCCGCGATGCCGAGCGCGAGATACAGCACCATGCTCGCCGCCCCGAGCCGGGCGCCCAACAGGCCGCCGACGAGGAGCACCGCGAGCGGCTGCAGCGTCATCGGGACGGGCGTGCCGGGGAGCGGCACGGAGATCTGGGCGGCGAGGGCGACGAACGCGGCGCCGAGGATGACCGCCGTGACCCGAGGCAGCGTCAGGGACCGTTCAGAGACAGCGAGTGCGCGTTCCATTTACAGAGTCTCCACGCTGAGGGCGACCGCGTTGCCGCCGCCGAGGCACAAAGTGGCGAGGCCGGTGGACTTGCCGTGTTGCTTCAAGGCATACAGCAGGGTGGTGAGCACGCGCGCGCCCGAGGCGCCGATCGGATGCCCCAGAGCGATGGCGCCGCCGTGCACGTTGACGCGGCTCCAATCCCACGCCAGGGCGCGTCCGTCGGCGATGGCTTGCACGGCGAAGGCTTCGTTCGCTTCGATCAGATCGTAGTGTCCGATGCTGGCTCCCGTCTTCTTCATGAGATTCTGCACGGCGACGATGGGCGCAAAAAACAGGTCCTTCGGGTCTCCACCGCCCGTTGCATAGCCCGTGATGCGCGCCAAGGGAGCAAGCCCATGCGCCTTCGCGAAGGCGAGCGATGCGACGACGAGTGCGCTGGCGCCGTCATTGAGACTCGGGGCATTCCCGGGCGTCACGGTGCCGTCCTTCTCGAACGAGGGCGCGAGTGACGCGAGCTTGGCGAGCGACGTATCGGCGCGCGGGCCTTCGTCTTTCTCGACCTGCTCGACCGCGAGCGTCTCCGCCTTGAAATGGCACGCCGCCATCGCGGCGACAGCTTTCTGGTGGCTGGCGAGCGCAAACTCGTCCTGGTCTTTCCGCGACACGCCCGCCTTCTTGGCGGTGTACTCGGCGAGGTTACCCATGTGCGTGTTGGAGAACGAATCCCAGAGGCCGTCGCGGATCATGCCGTCCACGAGCTTCTGGTCGCCCACCTTGATTCCGCCGCGCATCCCGTAGACGTAATGCGGGGCGTTCGACATCGACTCCATCCCCCCCGCCACCACGCATTGCGCGTCGCCCGCCTTGATCGATTGCGCGGCGAGCATCACGGCCTTGAGCCCCGAGCCGCAGACTTTGTTCACCGTTAGCGCAGGGATGGTTCCGGGGAGACCGGCGTGAATCGCGGCCTGGCGTGCCGGCGCCTGTCCCACGCCACCCTGCAACACGTTCCCCATGATGACTTCTTCGACGGCGCTGTCCTGGATTCCGGCGCGGCGGACTGCTTCGCGGATCACGAGCGCGCCGAGTCTCGGCGCGGCGAAGGGCGACAGCCCGCCCAAGTATTTGCCAATGGGGGTGCGGACCGCACTCAGGATTACGGGGGTGGTGGCGTCGTTGGCCATAGCTCCCTCAAACTAACCTCTTTCTTGAGCTTCTCTACAAACTCGGCAACCGGAAGCGCGACCTGCTTGTTCCCCGCCCCCCGCGCCCGTACCGCGACGCTGTGAGCCTCGGCCTCCCGCTGCCCCACCACCGCCATGTACGGCACCTTGTGCGTCTCGGCATCGCGGATCTTGTAGTTCAGAGTCTCGCTGCGCTCGTCCAGATGCACGCGCAGCCCCGCCTCCTGCAGCGCCGCCGCGACGGTGCGCGCTGCCTCGTTCTGTCCGTCGGCGATCGGCAAGACGCGCACCTGCTCGGGCGACAGCCACAGCGGGAACGCGCCGGCGAAGTGCTCGATCAGGATTCCCATGAACCGCTCGAACGAGCCGCACACGGCCCGGTGAATCACGACCGGACGGTGCTCCGCGTTATCCTCGCCCACGTAGATGAGACTGAACAGCTCCGGCGCGGCGTAGTCGAGCTGGATGGTGCCCAGTTGCCACGTCCGCCCGATGGAGTCAGCCACATGGAAGTCGATTTTCGGCCCGTAGAACGCACCGTCCCCGGGGAAGGTCTGGTAGGGCAGCCCCGTCGCGTCGAGCGCCGCCTTGAGGCCGGCCTCGGCCCGGTCCCACATCGCGTCCTCGCCCACGCGGACTGGAGGGCGCGTGCAGAAGTGCAGCTCGGCCGTCAGGCCGAAGGTCCGGTAGAAGTTCAGGATGAAGTCGGTCAGGCGCTTCACCTCGACGGCAATCTGGCTTTCCATCAGGAAGATGTGGCAGTCGTCCTGCTGGAACTGACGCACGCGAGTGAGCCCGCCGAGCGCGCCGGAGACTTCATTGCGGTGCAGCACGTCGAATGTGACCCAGCGCAACGGCAGCTCGCGATAGGAATGCTTGCCGGCGTTGTACATGAGATAGTGCGACGGGCAGTTCATCGGCTTCAACGAGAAGTCGTGCTCGCCCGATTCCTTGTTGAGCACCAGGAACATGTTTTCCTGGTATTTCCCCCAATGGCCCGACTGCATCCACAGCCCTTTGTTATACATCAGGGGCGTCTTGACCTCGTGGTAGCCGTCGCGCTGTAGCTCCCGCAGAAACCCGTTCAGCTCGTTGATCATCGCGGTCCCGCGCGCCGTCCAGAACACCGCCCCCGGAGCCCAGTGATGGAACATGAACAGATCGAGCTCGCGCCCCACCCTGCGGTGATCGCGTTTCTTCGCCTCCTCGAGGCGATGCAGGTACCCCTCGAGGTCCTCTTTCTTGAACCACGCCGTGCCGTAGATGCGCTGCAGCATCTGGCGCCGCTCGTCGCCGCGCCAATACGCGCCGGCGGCGTGCAGCAGCTTCACGTGCTTGATCTTCCCCGTGCTCGGCACGTGCGGGCCGCGACACAGATCCACGAATGGCCCGTCCGTGTACACGGAGATGACCTCGTCCTCTTTCAGGTCATCGATCCTCTCGAGCTTGAGCGGATCGTCCTTGAAGCGCCGTTTTGCTTCTTCTCTACTCACCTCTTCACGCGCAAAGAGATAATCAGCCTTCACAACCTCCACCATCGTTTTTTCAATCGCCTCGATATCCTCGGGTGTGAATGGCCGGCCGATATCGAAGTCGTAGTAGAACCCATCCTCGATGGGCGGGCCGAAACCGATCTGGGCCTTGGGAAACAGCTGCCGCACCGCCGTGGCGAGGACGTGCGCCGACGAATGTCGCAGCACCTCGAGCGCCTGGGGGTCCTTGTCGGTCAGGATCGAGACGGTCGCGCCGTCGGGGAGGGGGCGCGCGAGGTCCCAGATTTTCCCGTCAACACGGATCGCGAGCGCCGCCTTTGCCAAGCCCGGGCCCACGGCCCGGGCTAGATCGGCGCCGGTGGCGCCGGGAGGCAGGGTTTTCTGGCTCCCGTCGGGGAGTGTGACGCGTATCTCGGCGGCGGCCATGAGCGTCAGCGGGTGGGAGTTTCCGGCCCGGCCGCCGCCGGGGGGGGGACACTCACCGGCGCGACCCGGGTTCCCCAACGGAAAAAGAGGCTCACGGCGAAGAGAATCACCCCGCCCAGAACCATCCAACGCACGAGTCGGCTCGGCGGTAGTTCGTCGGCCATTGGACGGAATTCTAGCGGCCGCTTCTATATTAAGGAATGCCCGGCCCCGAGTTCGAGCTTCCCCCGCAGTACGACCCACGCGCCGTCGAGCCGAGCCTGTACCAGCGCTGGCTTGCGGCGGGCGTGTTCCAGCCGCCCGCCACGGGCGAGCCGTACGTCATCGTGATTCCGCCCCCCAACGTCACGGCCGTGCTGCACGTGGGTCACGCCTTGAACAACATCATTCAGGACGTGCTGATCCGGTTCGAGCGGATGCGCGGCCGGGCGGCCGAGTGGCTCCCCGGCACCGACCACGCCGGGATCGCGACGCAGAACGTGGTGGAAAAGCAGCTCACCGCCGAGGGGAAGACACGCTTCGACCTGGGCCGCGAAGCGTTCGTCGAGCGGGTGTGGGCCTTCGTCCGCGAAACGGGCGACACGATCATCGAGCAGCTCAAGATCATCGGCTGCTCGTGCGACTGGAGCCGCACCCGCTTCACGTTCGACGCCGCCTACTCCCGCTCCGTGCGCGAGACCTTCGTGCGTCTGTGGGACGAAGGGCTGATCTACCGCGGCCACCGCGTCATCCACTGGTGTCCCCACTGCCTCACCGCCCTGTCGGACGAGGAAGCCGAGCACCACGACACCAACGGCAACCTGTACCACATCAAGTATCCACTGGTGGACGGCTCCGGGTTCGTGACGGTCGCGACGACGCGGCCCGAGACGTTGCTCGGCGATACGGCGGTGGCCGTGCATCCCGAGGACCCGCGCGGCCGCCCGTATGTGGGAAAGAAGGTGCGGCTCCCGATCGCCAACGTGGAAATTCCCGTCATCGCCGACGAGAGCGTCGACAAGGAATTCGGGACCGGGTTCGTGAAGGTGACGCCGGCCCACGATGCCAACGACTTCGAGATCGGTGTGCGGCACAAGCTCGCGATGCCGCTGGTGATGACGGAGGATGGCAAGATGGGGGGGACGGAGGACGCGGGACGGGTGCCTCCGGACCTTGCGGGTGTCGATCGCTTCGAAGCCCGCAAGCGCATCGTCAAGCAACTCGAGGCGGCCGGCCTGCTCGTCAAGATCGAGCCGCACCCGCATTCGGTGCGCCGCTGCTACCGGTGCGACACCGTGGTCGAGCCGCGTCTCTCGGATCAGTGGTTCGTCAAGATGAAGCCGCTGGCGGAGCCGGTGCTCGCCGCGTACCGGCGCGGCGAGTTTCGCATCGTGCCCGAACGCTGGCGCGCCACGTTCGAGCACTGGATGGAAAACATCCGCGACTGGAACATCTCGCGGCAGCTGTGGTGGGGCCATCGCATCCCGGTGTTCACCTGCACCAAGTGCGGATGCCAATGGGCGAGCCGCACCGATCCGACCGAGTGCCCCGAGTGTGACGGCGGAGGAGGTCCCATCGAGCAGGACCCCGATGTGCTCGACACCTGGTTCTCGTCGTGGCTGTGGCCCTTCGCGACGTTCGGGTGGCCGCAGCGCACCGAGGACCTCGCGCGCTTCTATCCGGGGCACACACTCGTCACGGCACCGGAGATCCTGCAGCTGTGGGTGTCGCGGATGCTGATGTCGGGCTACCACTTCATGGATCAGCGCCTGCCCTTCACGACGGTGTATCTGACAGGCACCGTCCGCGATACGAAGCACCGCAAGATGTCGAAGTCGCTCGGCAACGGGATCGATCCGCGCGACGTGGTCCGCCTGTACGGAACCGACGCGCTGCGCTGGACGCTGATCGGCGGCGGCTCCCTCGGCGCCGACGTGATCGTGGATCCGGACGACCTGGAGAGCACCTTTGCGCCCGGCCGGAATTTCGCCAACAAGCTCTGGAACATCGGGCGGTTCATCCTGTCGCAGCTGCCGCGTGACGTGCCCACCATCGACGGCGTCCAGCGTTCGCAGCTCACGCTGGCCGACCGCTGGATCCTGTCGCGCGCGCAGGCCACGATCCGGGAGTCGACGGCGTCGCTGGAGCAGTTCCGCCTCGACGAGGCCGCGAAGCGGTGTTTCGAGTTCGTGTGGAACGAGCTGGCGGATTGGTATGTGGAGGCTGTGAAACCCAGACTCGATGATCCGGCAGCCAAAGCTGTCCTCGCGTACTGCTTCGACGTGGCGCTGCGCCTGCTGCACCCCGTCGTCCCCTTCATTACTGAGGAACTGTGGCAGAAGCTCCCCGGGCGGAAGGGCGACGAGCTAATCGCGCTGACCGATTGGCCGCTGCGGCGGTCCGAGCTCGAGAATGCCGACGCCGACGCGCAGTTCGCGCGCGTCAAAACGGCGATCGAACACATCCGCTCGATCCGCGCCGAGTACCGCATCCCGCCCAAGACGCGTCTCGCCGCGGCGATCGCCCTGCGGGGGAGCGACCGCAAGGCCACGTTCGAGGGAGAGCGTGAGACGATCGTGCGGCTGGCCCAGCTCGTCAGCCTGACCCTCGACGGCGCGCCCTCTCTCGGGGCGGGCGAAGGCGCGCACGCCGTGTTCGGCGACGGCAGCGAAGTGGTCGTCGCGCTGACCGGCGCCATTGACGTCCAGCAGGAATGCCGGAGGTTAGCGGCGGAAAGCGAACGGTTGGGGAAACTGATTGGTAATCTCGAGGCGAGACTGAGCAGCGAGAACTTCGTCGCTCGCGCGCCGGCCGATGTCGTCGCGCGGGAGCGGGACAAGGAGAAGACGTGGCGCGAGCAGCGCGACGTGCTAGCCGGCAAGCTCAGAGCGCTGGGCTGCTCCTAGCCGCGCTGCTCGCGGCCTGCGCCAACACGGGTGCCCCGCCTGGCGGGCCACCCGATACCGCGCCGCCCACCATCGTCACGGTTCGCCCGGAATCGGGGGCCGTCGTCCCCGCCTGGAAGGACGACGCCGTAATCCAATTCGACGAGGTGATCGACGAAATGGCGAGCGGAGGAGGCTCGAGCGGCGCCGTGTCGGGTTTGGCGCGCCAAGTGGTCCTCTCCCCGGTGGTGGGCGACGTCCGCGTGAGCTGGGGCCGCACGCGCATCCGCGTGAAACCCAAGGAAGGTTGGAGGCCTGGCCGCGTCTATCACCTGGAGCTGCTCCCGGGGATCGTCGACCTGCGCCGCAACAAGCTCGCCAAGGGCCGGCTCATCGTGTTTTCCACCGGACCCACGATCGGTCAGGCCTCGCTCACCGGGACCGCGTTGCAATGGGTGGAGCAACGCGCCATGATCGGCGCGGTAATCGAGGCGGTTCCCCTCCCCGACAGCGTCGGTTATCTCACGGTGGCGGATTCGACGGGCGCATTCCACGTGGACGCCCTGCCCGCGGGGCGCTACGTCCTGTACGCCATGGCGGACCAGAACAACAACCGGCGGCGCGACCGGCGCGAACCCTACGACTCCGCGCTCGTGACCCTCGACTCGACCGCGACCGTCGCGCTGTACGCCTTCGTGCACGACACCGCCGGGCCGCGGGTGCGCGTCGCCACGGCGCTCGATTCGAACACCGTGCGCCTCGAGTTCTCACAGCCGCTCGCGGCGGGCGTGCCCATCGACACCGCGCGCGTGCGGGTGCTCCAGCTTCCCGATTCGACGCCAGTCTCGATCGCGGCGGTTCTCAACCCGCGACAGTACGACTCCGTCACGACGGCGGAGCGTCAAGCGGCAAAGCCCGACAGCGGGGCCCGACGGGATAGTGCGGCGGCGAGGAGGCCCGATACGACGCGCGTCGACACCAGCGAGGTTCGCCGCCTGCTCGCCCGACGCCCCGCGCCGTTCGACAAGGTCGTGCTGCGCTTCGCGCAGCCGCTCAAGCCGGAAACGCGCTACGTGATCCGCGTGCGCGGCGCCGTGAACCTGAACGGCGCCGCGGGTGACGGGCAGGTGGTCGTCCTGACGCCGAAGCCTCCGCCACCCGCGAAGGCCGACACCACGTCCCACGCCCCACGTCCCACGCCTCCCCGATGACCGACCCACGTCGCAAACTCCCGGCGGTGGACGCCCTGCTCGAGGGCCCCGGGCTCGCCCCGCTGCTCGCGGCGCACCCGCGCGGGCTCGTCGTTCGCGCGGTGCGGGAAACGGTGGACGCCGCGCGCGCCAACGGCGGGACGCCCCCCGCCGAGGGGTGGGACGCGGCGATCGGCGCCGCGGTGGCGCGGCGGGCGGCGCCGTCGCTCGCGCCCGTGATCAACGCGACGGGCGTCGTGTTGCACACGAACCTGGGGCGCGCGCCGCTGGCCGCTCCCGCGATCGCTGCGCTCACCAGCGTCGCGGCGGGCTACTCGGCGCTCGAGTATGATCTGGGCCGCGGGACGCGCGGCTCGCGCCACGTCCACTGCCGCGACCTGCTCGTCGAGTTGACGGGTGCTCCCGATGCGCTCGTCGTAAACAACGCCGCCGGCGCCGTGCTGCTGGCCCTGAGCGCCCTGGCGCGCGGCGGCGCCGCGATCGTCTCGCGCGGCGAGTTGGTCGAGATCGGTGGGGCGTTCCGCATTCCCGACATCATGGCCCGCTCGGGCGCGCAGCTCGTCGAGGTGGGGACGACCAACCGCACGAACCGGAAGGATTACGAGAAGGCGTTGACGGCCGAGAGCCGACTCGTCCTCAAGGTGCATCGCTCCAACTTTCAGGTCACCGGCTTTACCGAAGACGTGCCCGCCGCCGAGCTCGCCGCGCTGGCGCACGCCCGCAAGGTCCCGTTCCTGTACGACGTGGGGAGCGGCCTGCTGCTCGACCTCGCGCCGTGGGGACTGACGGGGGAACCCACCGTCGCCGAGGCGGTGGCGAGCGGCGCCGATCTCATCGCGTTCAGCGGCGACAAACTCCTGGGCGGACCGCAGGCGGGGATCCTGCTCGGCAGCGAGGCGGCGATCGCTGCGTGCCGTGCCGATCCCATTGCCCGAACGGTGCGTGTCGACAAGCTCACCCTCGCCGCGCTCGAAGCAACGCTGGCGCTGTACCGCGATCCGGAAACGGCGCGGCGGGAGATCCCAGTCCTTAGAATGTTGACGGAAGACAAAGACGGATTGAAACGTCGAGCGGAGGCGTTGCAGGACGGCGTCAAGAACACCGTGGTGATCGAGGGCGAGTCCGAGGTCGGCGGCGGTTCGTTCCCGGGAGCGAAGCTCCCCACGTGGCTCGTGAGCCTCTCCGATGAGCGCTGTGCAGCGCGCCTGCGGACGAACCATCCGCCGATCATCGCTAGAGTCGCCGACGGTCGAACGCTGCTGGACCCGCGTACCATCTTGCCGCATCAGGTCGAGGCTGTGAGGATTGCGCTGATGGCTGATGGCTGAGGGCCGCCGCGCTGTCTTCCTGGACCGCGACGGTACGATCGTCGAGGACCCCGGATTCCTGCACAAGCCCGAGGACGTGCACTTGTTCGCAGGCGCGGCCGAGGCGATCCGCCGGCTCAACACCGCCGGGTATCTGGTGGTCGTGGCGACGAACCAATCGGGAATCGCGCGCGGCCTCTACACGGTCGCAGACTATCGCGCTGTCGAAAAGCGGCTCGGCGAGCTGCTCGCCAGGCAGAAGGCGC
>Ga0210382_10000509_pt1 | contig 13906 bp, 7 predicted proteins | sample PLMedo_FD_155452 | JGI IMG/M metagenome (GOLD analysis project Ga0210382, IMG submission 155452) | Groundwater sediment microbial communities from an aquifer in East River, Colorado, USA - PLM0_60_coex redo | ecosystem: Environmental > Terrestrial > Soil > Riparian zone | place: USA: East River...
CCTTCAGCGACGCGGGAGGCCAGTACATTGGCATGGACGGACTCCTCCACCGCGCCCGCGGCCGCATCCAGTACGCCGACTTCTCCGGCTGGGACGTCTACCGCACCCAGATCCAGCTGCTCTCGATCCTGGCGCCGAGGCGGGCTGCCGACATCGTCCGCTCCTTGCTCGCCGGCGCCGCCCAGAGTGGTTGCCTGCCGCGATGGTCATACGCCAACGGCCAGAGCATGACGATGGTCGGCGACTCCGCCGACCCGATCATCGCCTCCGCCGCCGCTTTCGGCGCCCGCGCCTTCGACAAGCGCGCCGCCCTCGCGGCGATGGTCAAGGGCGCCACCCAGCCCTGCCGCAGCGCCAACGGCGACTACCTCGAGCGCCAGGGCCTCGAGCACTACCTCTCGCTCGGGTACATCCCCTACGACGTCGACACCAACACCCGCAACGCCAACTCGATCTACGGCGACCCCGACGACGTCTGGGGCTCGGCCGCGACGACGCTCGAGTACGCCGTCGACGACTTCGCCATCGCGCAGTTCGCCGCCCGCGCCCTCCGCGATCGGGCGACCTACCGTTCCTTCATGCGCCGTTCGGGGAGCTGGCGCAACCTCTTCAACCCCCGCAGCGACCAGATCGAGCCCAGGTTCCAGGACCACGCCTTCCCGCCCCACTACGACAACCTGCGTGGCGGGGGGTTCGTCGAGGGTAACTCACACCAGTACACCTGGATGGTTCCCCAAGATCCCTCAGGTCTCTTCCGCAAGCTGGGCGGCCGCGCCAGGGCCGCAGCCCGCCTCGACCGCTTCCTGCGCAAGCTCAACGGCGCCGCCGGCGGCGCCCACACCGACCACGCGCTGCTCGGGAACGAGCCCAACCTCCACGTGCCCTGGCTCTACGACTGGACGCGGCGCCCCTACCGGACCCAGGCGACGGTCCGCCGCGCCCTGCTCGGCCTCTACGACACCTCGCCCGACGGCTATCCCGGCAACGACGACCTCGGCACGCTCTCGGCCTGGTACGTGTTCGGCGCGCTCGGCCTCTACCCGGAGGCGCCGGGAGTCGGGCTGCTGGCGATCGGCAGCCCGCTGTTCGGCCGCGCCTCGATCGCGATGCCCCACCGCAGGCGGGTGACGATCGTCGCCTCCTCCCGCGCTCCCTACATCCAGGGCATGCGCTTCGACGGCCGTCCCTATGGGCGGCCGTGGACGACCTGGTGCGCGCTGGCCCGCGGCGCCCGCCTCGCCTTCAGGCTCGGGCCGCGCCCGAACCGCGAGTGGGGAGATTCCGCCGCCGCCGTCCCACCCTCGTTCGGCCCGAGCCGCCGCATGCCCAAGGATGCCTGCGCCCCGTGAGCCTGGCGGTCGACGAGAAGCCCGCGAGCCTGGCGGCCGGCGAACAGGGCCTCGCGCCCGCCCGCTCGAGCGTCCTCTGGGCGCTCGCCGGCCTCACCGCGCTCGGCGTCGCGGTCCGCTTCGCCAGCCTCGACGTGCAGAGCTATCACCACGACGAGGTGATCACCGCCGCCCGCGTCATCCCCGGCGGCTTCGGCCAGATGCTGCACGAGGTGAGGGCGAGCGAGTCGAACCCGCCCCTCTACTACGTGCTCGCCTGGGGGTGGTCGAAGGCGTTCGGGACCGGGGAGGTGGGGCTGCGCTCGCTCTCGGCGCTCTTCGGCGCCGCCACCGTCCCGGTCGCCTATGCGATCGGCGCCCAGCTGGCGAGCCGGCGCGCCGGCCTGATCGTGGCGGCCCTCGTCGCGGTCAACCCGATGTTGATCTGGTACTCGCAGGAGGCTCGCTCCTACGCGCCGCTGGTCTTCTTCGCCGCCGTCTCGCTGTTCTTCTTCGCCCGCTCGCTGCGCACGCGGGCGGGGCGCGACCTCGCCCTCTGGGCGCTCGCCTCTGGGCTCGCCCTCTGCAGCCACTACTTCGCGGTGTTCGCGGTGGCGATCGAGGCGCTCTGGCTGCTGGTCGCGTTGCGGGGCCGCTGGCGGGTCGTCCTGCCGGCCGTCGCCGTCGCCGCCGCCGTCGGCCTGGCCCTGCTGCCGCTGATCGACGCCCAGGTCAATCCCACCCACATCGGCTGGATCGACCACAGCCCGCTGCCCACTCGCCTCCTCGAGACCGGCGCCGTCTTCCTGGCAGGAGAGACCGGCCACGTGATCGCCGAGCCTCCCCGGGAGCGCTATGCCCTGATCCCCGCGATCCTGATCGGCGCCGCCCTCCTGCTCGTCGCCCTGCGCGGCACGCCTTGGGAGAGGCGCGGGGCCTCGCTCGGCGTCGTCCTCGGGCTTGGGACGGTCGCGCTGGCGTCCATTGCCGCGCTCGCCGGCAGCGACTACGTCGTCGAGCGCAACCTGCTGCCGGCCCTCGCGCCGCTCGGCGCGGCTGCCGGCGTCGGCTTCGCCGCGAGCGGAGCGCGCCGCCTGGGATCGTTCCTGGCGGTGGTGCTCTGCGCCTACTGGCTCGCTTTCGACATCCACGTCACTCGGACCCCCAACCTCCAGCGCCCCGATTTCCGCGAACTGACCGAGCGGCTGGGGCCACCGGCTCTGCCACGGGCGATCGTCACCTGGAAGCTCGCCGCGGACCCGATCCGCTTCTACCTCCACGACGGCTCCCGGCGCGTCTACAGCGGCAGGACGCCGGTGCGCGAGATCGCCGTGACCAGCAAGCCTGTCGTGGCTGGCCGGCCCCCCGACCTGCCGCCCGGATTCCGCCCGGTCGAGCGGCTGAGGCTCGATCGCCTTACCCTTACGCGCTACGTGTCCAAGCACATGCGCCAGGTTCCCTTCTACGTCCTCCGCGACGCGCGCACCGGATTCGGCCGCAACGCCTTGGTGAGCGACCGTCCGGAGTCCCGCCCGTGAGCGCGGAGGAATTCGCCTACCGGCTGGGCGCCGCGGCTCGCCGCCCGGCGAGCTGGCTGCAGCTGCTCAAGTTCGGGATCGTCGGCGGCTCCGGCTACCTGATCAACCTCGCCGTCTTCGCCCTGCTCGCCGGCAACCTGGGCCTGTACCACACCACCGCCGCGGTGGGCGCCTTCTGCGTCGCCGTCGCCAGCAACTTCTTCTGGAACCGCCACTGGACATTCGGCGCCGGGGCAGGCCACCCGGGCTTCCAGGCGATCCGCTTCTTCGCGGTCAGCATCGCCGCCCTGCTGGTCAACCTGGTCGTGCTCGAGGCGCTGATCGCGGGGACCTCGCTGGGCGACCTCTCCGCTCAGGCGATCGCCGTCGCCGTCGCGATGCCTTTCAACTTCCTCGGCAACAAGCTCTGGACCTTTTCCTGAAGTCCCTGGAGTAGAGCTGCGTCGCGATCAGACCGATCAGACCGATCGGCGTGGCGACATGTCTCCGCCGGAAAACATCAGAGTTTGTACAAAAAACTTGACTGCTGCAACATTGTGCTAATAGAATGGCGCCGCTGACGACCAGCGCCGGCAGAGGCGATAGCCATAGAAGCCATGGGAGGCGTAGAAAACGGGGGAAGGCATCTCATTCGATCCCACCGCTCTTAGCAAGACCGAGAAGCGGTTCTGGCGTGACATCTGGCGGACGCCGGTGCCCGATGCGGTCGTCGAAGAGAGGATCGACCTTGCCAAATTCGGCCCGGTCCAGGCGTCGCTCGTCGCCGAGGAGCCGGAGGAGCCGATGCTCAACTTCATCCTCGGCGCGGCGGAGCCGGGAGCCGTCGCGGCAGGGCATCTTGCTGACGCGGTCGAGTGGTTGGATTCCCACGGCGTCGACTACCGCATCCCGGTCACGCCGGGCCTGGCCGGGTCTGGAGCCACCGAAGATTGGCTGAACCGGAACGGGTACGAGCGAAGCGCCGGGTGGATGACGTTCTGCCGCGACGCTTCTCCGCCGGGTATCGCCGAGCCGCCCGGAATCCAGATCCACGAGCTCGCCGACAGCGAGAGCGAAACCACCTTTTCCAACATGGTGGCCGAGGGCTTCGATCTGCCCGGCTGGGCCTCGACGTTCTTCTTCGATCTGCCGGACCAGGCGGGGTGGCGCTGCTACATCGCCGTGGACGACTACGAAGTTCCGATTGCCTCCGCCGCGATGCTGATCCACGAGGGCGTAGCCCAGTTCGGGCTCGCGGCCACCGTGGAGACTGCCCGCGGCTGGGGCTGTCACGCCGCCCTTCTGCGCCGCCGCATCCTCGACGCGGCGGAGGCGGGTTGCCGCGTCCTTTTCGGCGAGAGCCTCGAGCGCGACCCAGAGCGCCCCTCGGCCGCCTACCGCAACCTCCTCCGGGCCGGATTCAAAGAGGCCTACCTGCGCCCCGACTGGCGCCTCCCCCGCCTCGCAGCCGCTCCGTACTAGGCGAATAGCGCCCGGGCGGCGCCCGCCCCGGGCCAGGGGCCGAGCAGCTCCGGGCCGTCCGCACGGCCGGAGGCGAGCAGCAGCCCCTCGGCGGCGTGCGGGGCGAAGGGGGCGAGGACCTGGGCGAGGAGGACGAGGGCGGCGACCTGGGCCTCGGCGTCGGCGCGGCTGAGCCGGCCGCGGCGCGCCAGCACCCGCTTCTCGAAGTCCTGGATCCGCTCGAAGAGGCGGGTCACGTCGCGCACCGCCTTGTGCATCTGCAGATCCTCGAGGTCGGCGGTGATCCTCTCGAGGCCGTTGTCGCACCACTTGCGCAGCCGCTCGCGCAGGAACTCGGTGTCGGCGGCGGCCTCCTCGTCCTCGGGCGCCTCCGCGGCGGGGGCGAAGCGCTCGTGCGCGTACTCCCAGACACCGCGGAGGAAACGGCCCGCGAAGCGCAGGGCGCCGTCGTTCCAGTTCAGCGTCTTGGCGGGGCCGGCGGCGTAGAGCACGGCGAGGCGGACGGTGTCGGCGCCGTGGCGCTCGACCAGCTCGTCGGGGTCGACGACGTTGCCGAGGTGCTTGCTCATCTTGCGCCCGCCGGCGATCACCATCTCGTGGAAGAGGCAGCCGGCGAAGGGCTCGCCGTCCTCGAGGAAGGAGAGCGGGCCGATGTCCCGCAGCGCCTTGGTGACGACGCGCTGGTCGAAGACGAAGCCGCCGCTGTCGGCGCCCGCGACGAGGCGCTCGGCGGGCAGCCAGCGGCGCAGGTGGGGGTGCTCGAACATCCTCTCCGCCCGGGCCTCGGGCGGAACCGCCGCGGGGATCCAGAGCCAGAGCGCGTCGAAGTGGCAGTCGAGGGTGTCGGTCTCGCGCTTGGCCGGCTCGCCGCATCTCGGGCAGGCGGCGTCGACGAAGTCGGGGCGCTCGGCGAGCGGATTGCCCTCTCCCGTCGGCTCGATGTCGCGGGGCAGGCGGACCGGCAGGTCCTCGCGCGGCGCCGGCGTCGCGCCGCAGCTCTCGCAGTAGACGATCGGGATCGGCGTCCCCCAGGAACGCTGGCGGGAGATCGAGAAGTCGGAGGCGCGGTAGCGAACCGCCTTTCGACCCTGGGGTCGAGGTTGAGAGTCGGGAGCCTCCTGCGAGGTCGCGGCGGCGATGCGGGGGGCCCGCGCCGCGATCGCCGCGTCGGCCTCGTCGACCGCCGGGATGCCGAAGACGGCGGTGGGACCGAAGCGCGCGTCGACGATCGGCGAGACGAGGACCGGCAGCGGCTCCCCCCAGCTCGCCGCCACCGAGACGTCGGTGTCGATCACCGGGACCGACTTCGCCTCGCGCGCGGCGCGGTCCCAGCCGCCGGAGCGCAGCTCGTCCAGCCGTCCCCGGGCGGCCGGGTCGGGAATCCAGCGCTCGATCTCGGGGTGGCGCGGGGAGAGCAGGACGAAGCCGGCCTCGGCGATCGAGTCGCCGTGGGGGGTGAACACGGTGAGGGCGCGGCCACCAGGGCCCTCCAGCTCGACCTCCACCCCGTCGCAGCGGCCGAGGATGTAGCGCTGAGTGGCGAGCGAGATCTCGTCCCAATCGACGAGGTCGTCGAGGCGGCGGTCGTTCTCCTCGAGGTAGGGCTCGAGGCGGAGGAACCAGGTCGGGCGACGGATCAGGCGGACCTCATTGTGGCAGCGCCAGCAACGGCCGTCCTCGACCTGGAGCGCCGCGAGGGTCGTGCGGCAGCTGTCGCACCAGTCGACGCTGGCGTCGGCCCGGTAGATCAGGTCGGCGTCGAGCAGGGTGAGGAAGAGCCACTGCGACCAGCGGTACTGCTCCTCGTCGGAGCTGTAGAAGACGCGGTCGTAGTCGAAGCAGAAGCCGAGCCGCTTCATCTGGGCGAGCATCCGCTCGCCGCAGCGCTCGACCCAGACCGCCGGCGGCTCTTTGCACTCGATCGCGGCCATCTCGGCGGGCAGGCCGAAAGCGTCGAAGCCGAAGCCGAAGAGGACGTCGTCGCCGCGGGCGCGGCGAAAGCGGGCGTAGGCGTCGCCGATCGCGTAGTCGCGGACGTGACCCATGTGGAGGTTGCCGGAGGTGAACGGGCTGGATGGCTTGACGTAGACGCCGCGCCGTCCCTCCGCGGGAACGGGCGTGGCGAAGGCGTCGCGCCGCGACCAGGCGGCCTGGCGCTCAGCCTCGACCGCGCCGGCGTCGTAACTCGATTTTGCGCTGCTCATCCGCCTGGCCTTCCCATGCGCCCCATGTCCCCCGGCTGCAGCATGGACGAGAAAAATTGACCAAATAGCCCCGGGCACCTATCTTGAGGGAGTCTACATTCGGAGTCTTTTTAGCAGCGAGTCTGTGACGGAAGGAAAACAAGGGCTGAAAGAAGGGTATTTCGCCTCCTCGGTGTCCGGGGGCGGGCCTAGCTTTGAAACGTCGAGAGATTGAAAGGCGGATCGGCCCCGGCGGCGCTTGCGACACCCCGGGGCCCGGCCGAGACCTGAAGAGGAGGTCCCAACATGGTGGAGAGTAGGGAAAGCGCGGCGGTCGTCGAGGTCCGCTTGGACGAACAGCTGGTGGAGCGGGTGCTCGAAGCCGCAGGCGAAGGGTCGCGAGGGGAACGGATCCGCGACGGGGTGGAGGCGGTGGTCGAGATCGCCGAGGTCGACCCGGAAGCGGTGGCGGAAGCGCTGTGGAGCCTGCGGCGCGACCGCGCCACGCTGGAACGGCTGGAGGCGTGCCTCGAGGGAAGCGCCGGGCGGGCGACCCTCGCCCTCGGCGCGGCGATCCAGCTCGCCCGCGCCGAGCTGGCCTCTCCCGCCCCCGACCTGCACAGCCGCGTCCCCGAGCTGCTGCGTTGGCTGGAGGGCGGCTGGTGAGCCGCGCCGGACGGCTCGCCGCGCCTAGAGAAGCCTCGATTGAAAAAGAGAGGTTGACTGATGGGTTCCGCTGTGTTATGAATACCACGCTGACGATCAAGTGCAGTGAAGAGGCGGGGTCCTGCCAAGGAGGCTCGCTTGACACGGCAAATGGGAGAGTCCAGTATGAGCCACGATGTCGGCGGGTGCAGCTGTAACACGAGAGCCGCATCGTCCCTTTGCCTCTTCCTGTGCTCAGGGAGGACCGATATGTAGCAACCTCATCGCAGTACCTCGCGCCGGGCTTAGGCAAACCCGAGCCCCGACGCAAACCGTGACTCAAAGCAACCGTAACTCTCCGGCGGCAACCGCCGGAAAAAGGAGAAGAGATAAAGTGAGACTCATCAAGATGTTTGGTCTCGCCATGGTCGCGGCCGTGGCCGCGATGGCGTTCATCGGGGCCAGCTCGGCTTCGGCGACCGTCCTGTGCGAGACACAGCCCACAACACCCAGCAGCGACACAGCTGTCTGCCACACAGGGTGGGATATTGGGGCAAACGCCGTGATCACAGGGACAGCGGAAGAACCCGAACTCACATCCACCGGCGTTGGCTTTCCCAATGTTGTCTGCGCACACTCGGAAACCAAAGCCACAGTCACCAACACAGGCGGAGCCAGCTCAACAGTTACAGGCACAATTGATGAACTGGATTTCACAAATTGTGAAACGACCAAAGTCCCGAAAGTGGCCTGTACCGTCACCGTCGAGAACCTCCCCTACCACGCTGAAGTTCACCGGATCACAAACACTTACGACGGCGAACTCACAGTGAAAACCGACGGAAATGGCAACCCCGGAGCAAAAGTAGAATGCGTCGGAGGAGTCATCAAATGCACATTCAGCAGCACCCTCTTCAATGTGCAAGTTGACGGCGGCGCATCCGCCAGTGTTACAGCAGTCAACGAGCCTCTGACCCTCACGAGCCTCGGCGCCTGCCCCAACTCCGCCAGTTGGGACGCTACCTACGAAGCGACCGGCCTGACAACCGAAATCTGGGTCGCCGACCATATGGATTAGGTGAACAAGACGCTTAGCGAAAGGCCCTCACTGAGGAGCTGACGCGATGCGATGCGGCCGCCCCGGGGTGTGGGGCGGCCGCACTTTAGTTTGAGAAACTTGCGACATACCTTGACAAAACCGATTACGTCTATTAGGTTTGTTGCAGCCCATCTTGGGCGCCAGGGAATAGACAGGGAAACCGAGCCTCCCGCAGGGAATCAGCCGCAGAGAGCGAGCGGTCGGCAGTGGGCTCACGGAAAGGGAGAGCTACGTGAGACGCCACGCGAAGGCATCGTCTGCGGAACTGACTTCGAGCAGGGGCATTGCTGACATCTTCGGACGCGCTCTTGTGCCTTTGCCATGGCGCCTCGCCCGAGGCAAGCGGAGTGCCGATGAGCCTCCACCCATGCGCATTCTTGCGACGCTCCCCACTCTGGTACTGAGCATCTTCGCCCTTCTCGTCATCGCCCCGATTGCCTCCGCCGCCCCCAAGACCGTTATCGACACCATCGGCTCTCCGCAATTCGGCACCGCCGGCGGCCTCTTTTTCTCGCCCCTCCACGTCGCCGTCAACCAGACCGGCGTCGGCGGCGTGCCCGCCGGCACCTTTTACATCGTCGACGGCGACGAAGGCCGGCGCATTCAGCGCTTCAGCCCCACCCGTGTCTTCGTCAGCGCCTGGGGCTGGGGGGTGGGCGCAGGCAACGAAGAATACGAAATCTGTAGCAAAGCCCAGGAATGCCGATTTGGAAGACAAATCAGTGATCCACTGACTCTGGGGGCTGCCGGAAGCATTGAAAACCCTCAGGCCATCGCCGTCGACCAGTCGAAAGGCAAGGTCTACGTATCGGATCCGGAACTAGCCCGGACTCAGCGCATTAACGTCTTCAGCGCCAAAGGCGCCTTCGAAGGCGCCTTTGGCTGGGGAGTTATCAACAAATCCCAGACTCTCCAGTTCTGCACCTTCGAAACCGGCTGCAAAGATCCCAGCACCGCCAACACCGGGCAGGGCGGCGCGTTCCCGGGTCGAATTGGCGGCCTCGCCGTCGATGCCGCCGGCAATGTCTACGTCGCAAACGGAGGCAACCGCCGGGTCGACGTCTTCAAACCGATCCTCACCGGCGGCACTGTCACCGGGGTCGAATTCGTGCGCGCCTTTGGCTGGGATGTCGTCATCACCGGCAAACCCAACAACATCAGCACCGCCGCCTTCGAGGTTTGCGACACCACCAAAGGCAACGTCCCCGCCGATTGCAAGCAGGCGGGAACGCAGGGCACTAATCCAGGGCGGTTCGCGAACAACTCCCCAGCCGACGTCGCCGTCGACTCCGAAGGTAACGTCTTCGCCCTCGACGCGGGCAACAACAGACGGATTCAGGAGTTCAGCTCTGTCCCGGCGGTGATAACCGCGACCTTCGGCAAAGTAGATCTCGAAACTGTCTTCGGCGCGGGTGCTTCACTTCTCAACATCGCTGTCGATCCCTCCGCCGTGCCCAATCACCTGCTCGTCTCCGGCGTTCGGACTGCCGGTGAAAAAGTCGCGATCGCTGAGCTCGACGGGTTGGGGAACAATGCTTTTGGGGCCGGCAAAGCTCATGGCGAAGAACTCACGATCGCCACCGCGGGTGGCCTCGCCGCCGCGAAAGCCTCGATCGGCGGCAACCTCTACCTTGCGACCGAATCCGTTGGCGTCCTACGCGGCGCCTACGTCCTCAACGAAGCGCCGACGATCGAACCGGTAACCACCTTCACCGGAACCACCGCGCTCTTCGAAGGCGAAGTTGTCTCCAACGAACTCGAAGTCGAATATCACTTTGAGTACTCGACCGACAAGAAAAAATGGACGAGCCTGCCGACCGAAGTAATCCTCGCCGGGGCCGTGCCGGGCAAGGGTGCGGTCGAACAGGAAGCCGTCGACCTCACCGGCTCCCAGGAATACTTTGTCCGCCTCGTCCAGAACCGTCCCCTGGGCGGCGGCAAAGCCACCTCGACTGAAACCACCTTCACCACCAAAGCGGAAAAACCGGCGATCCAAGGGTCCGTCGCATCGCCGGTCAAAGACACCAGCGCCACCTTCAACGCCTACCTCGATCCCCAGAACCAGACGACCACTTATCGCTTCGAGTACGGCCTCGCCGATTGCTCGCTCAATCCCTGTATCGCCCTGTCGCTCGCTGAAGCAAGCGGCGGCGGCCCGCGCCTCGTCACCCAGACCGCCACCGACCTCGAGCCGGCGACGCTCTACCACTTCCGCCTCATCGCCACCAACCCGAGCGGCGAAACCAAAGGCCCCGACAGGAGCTTCGAAACCTTCGCCTCCGACGCTCAGCTCCCCGACGATCGCGCCTACGAGCTGGTCACGCCTCCCGACACCGCCGCCGTGGTCCTCACCGGGGGGAGCTTCGGCACCGACGGGATCAACTGCTTCGACACCTTCCCCGCTAGCGCCGACGGCGACAGCGTCGTCTCCACGAGCGGTGGAGGCTCGCTGCCCGGTCTCAGCGTCAACGGGCGTTGGGACCTCTACGAATCGATCCGGGGTCCCGCCGGCTGGAGCACCGTCGCCAACAGCGCCTCCCTCGCTCAGACGACTAATGCCTCAACGGGGCTTTGCGTCTCACCCGATCACCTCTACTCGACCCTGGGCACCGGATTCGCGCCGAGCGACCAAGGCAGTCTGGTCGTAGAAGGCAAGCAGTCCAACTACATCCGCGTTCCTGGCGGCGTCGCCAATCCCGCCTGCAGCCCTGAGCCGGCAGGCCTCTTCGAACTGATCGGCTGCGGCAGCCTGTCCGTTGGCCCATGTACGCAGGGAAGTTGCCCCGGCGCCGACCCTGAAGCCAACGCGCGCTGGATCACCTCCGGCGCCACCCACATCGTCTTCGTCTCCGAAGTACACCTCGAGCCGAACGCCCCGCCGACCAATACCAAAGCCGTCTATGACCGCAGCCCCGGCGGGCCGACCCAGGTCGTTTCCCTGTTACCGGGCAACGTCGCCCTGAGCGCGGGGGAAAACGCCGCATACCAGGGAACCTCCACCGATGGCTCCACGGTCGCCTTCAAGGTCGGCGGAACGATGTACGCGCGGGTAGACAACGCCGAAACCCTCGAAGTCGCCGCCGCTCCCAACACCTTCGCCGGCGTCTCGCGTGACGGAGAAAGCGTCTTCTACGCTAACGCCGCGCTCAACCTCGCGGACCCGGCTCCTGCCGGCCTCTTCGTCTTCGACACCGCCACCAAAGCCGCCACTGAAATCGCTCCGAACTCGATCTTCGTCAACGTCTCCGAAGACGGCTCCCACGTCTACTTCACCTCCCAGTCGGCGCTCGCCGGGGCGGCCAAAGCGGGCAAAGACAACCTCTACGTCTGGGATCGGGTGAGCAAAGACATCGAGTTCATCGCCGTCCTCGATCTGGAAGACCTCAAACCCATAGAGGGAGTTTCGCTCAAGCAGTGGATGAACGCGGTTAAACCCGATCAGAATGGGCTGAATGGCCGCGCCAACGACCCCTCGCGCACGACCCCCGACGGCTCGGTCCTCCTCTTCGAGTCCCGCGCCAACCTCATCGGCTATGACAGCGGCGGGCACGTCGAGATCTACCGCTACGACGTTGGCGACGGCGGCCTGGACTGCGTCTCCTGCCCGCCGACGGGCGTACCTGCAGCCTCGAACGCGGCGCTCCAGCCGAGCGTGAATCTGTCCCCCACCAACTCCCTGGTCCATATCCAAAACGTCACCGACGACGGCCAGAAGGTCTTCTTCCAGACGCAGGACGCCCTCGTCCCCGGCGACATCAACGCCACCTGGGACGTCTATGAGTGGAAGGTGGGGCAGCAGCCCTACCCGATCTCCTCGGGCCACGGGCAGCTTCCGAGCTTCCTCTACGCGATGACCCCCAGCGGCTCGGATGTCTTCTTCACGACGACCGAGAGGCTGGTTCCCCAGGATCTCAGCACGATCTCCTCGATCTACGACGCCCGCGAAGGCGGCGGTTTCCCCGTCGCCGAGCCTCAACCGGATTGCCTGCCGGATGGCAACTGTCAGGGCACGCCGAGCAGCCCTCCCCAGCTTCCCGGCGCCGGCAGCGCTTCCCAAGGCCCGGGCAACGAACCGCGGAAACCTCGCTGCTCCAAAAACCAGCGACGCGTCAAACGCAACGGCAAAATCCGCTGCGTCAAGAAACATCATCACAAAGCGCCGCAGCGCCAACACAGAGCCAACCCCAACCGAAGGGCCGCACGATGAAGCGCCTCACCGTACTGCTCGCCGCCACGCTGGTTTTCGCGGCTGTTCATGCCCCTTCGGCGCTGAGCGCCTTCAGTGACTTCGACATCGAGGAAGTCAGCGCCGAACTGTCCACCAACCAGGCCGGCGCCCACCCCGACTTCACCACCTACATCGAGATGAAGACGGACCCCGCCAGCCCTACCAACGAAGCGGGCTTCAAGCAACCGTACGCGTTCACCAAGGACATCACGGTCACCCTTCCCCCTGGTCTGCTCGCCAACCTCAACGCCGTCGATACCTGCAGCGCCGTTACGTTCGCGTCGACGCTGTTGACCTTCGAAGGCTGCCCCTTTAGCTCCCAGGTCGGAGTCGCGGTGATATCTGTTTACGGTGGTCTTACGCTTCCCAGAACGGTGCCGGTCTACAGCCTGGAAACCTCCGGCGAAGATAACGTCGCCCGGCTCGGCTTCTATGTGCTCAGCGTGCCGGCCTTCGTCGAAGCTCGCGTGCGCTCCGACAGCGACTACGGCGTCACCGCGGAAGCCACCGGCATATCCTCGATTTCCTCGCTCTTCTCGGCGAGGACGACGCTGTGGGGGGTGCCGGGCGACTCCAGCCACAACACCCAGCGCCTGACGACCCCTGAAGCGGTGAACGAAGGTAAATCCGAATCCCCGCCCCGCTCCAGCGGCCGCGCCCCGGAACCGTTCATGACCAACCCGACGAGCTGCGGGGAACCGCTTGAGATCGGCTTCGAAGCAGACAGCTACCAGGAACCGGGGGTATTCCACGAAGCGAGCGCCCCGCTGGGGAAAATCACGGGTTGCGGCAAACTCGAATTCGATCCGAGCTTCTCGCTGACGCCGACCAACCGCGAAGCCGCGGCCGCGAGCGGCGCCGACGCGACCCTGACGATCCCCCAGAACGAAGCCGTCAACGGCCTCGCCACCTCCCAGTTGCGCAACACGGTGGTGGAGCTTCCAGAGGGCGTCGCGATCGCCCCGGGGGCCGCCGACGGCCTGCAGGCCTGCAGCGAAAAAGATGTCCGCTTCAAAGTCTCACCTCCGGTGGCGGCCGACTGTCCTGAAGCCTCCAAGGTCGCCACGGGCGAAATCGACTCCCCGGCCCTCTCACGCCCGATCCAGGCCGCCGTCTACCAGCGCACCCCAGAGCCGGGCCACTTAACCCGCGCCTGGCTGGTCGCCGACGAACTCGGCCTGCACGTCAAGCTCCCCGGCGAGTTCCAGCTCGACCCCAAAACCGGCCGGATCACCTCTCTCTTCTTAGAGACCCCCCAGGCCCCGGTGCGCCAGTTCCAGCTCCACTTCAAGGGCGGGGCGAGGGGAGTCCTCGCCACTCCGAGGACCTGCGGGACCTATCAGACCGAGTTCAAATTCAGTCCCTGGTCGGGAACCGCCGATGTCGAAGGCTTAGCCCCGATGACCTTCGATCAGGCTTGCAAC
>Ga0210382_10000510_pt1 | contig 13902 bp, 10 predicted proteins | sample PLMedo_FD_155452 | JGI IMG/M metagenome (GOLD analysis project Ga0210382, IMG submission 155452) | Groundwater sediment microbial communities from an aquifer in East River, Colorado, USA - PLM0_60_coex redo | ecosystem: Environmental > Terrestrial > Soil > Riparian zone | place: USA: East...
GCCGGTGCCCCACACGAGCTGGCCCGGCTTGCCGCCAGAGTCGCGGACGGTGAACCCGACGCTTTCGTTGGCCGCGTCGGCCCAGAGGTGCACGACGCGCCCGCTCGAGCCTTTCAGGTAGACTTGAAACGCATTGCCGCGCGCATCCCGGTACACGCGGGTGTCGTAGCCCTCGTAGGCGGCGGGGTCGTCAAGCCCCGGCTCCGGGAAGGCGAGATAGGGGGCAACGGTGTCCGCCCGGACCAGCTGAACTGCGAGGAGGATCGCGAGCAGGCTCACGGGGCTTGAAAGTGGAGTGCGCCTGGAGGGTGCACAAGGGACTGCGGGGCAAAGATCTTATCTCCGTGTCCCCCCCGACCCACGACCTTCGTGACCGCGGGCGCTGGCGCCGCCGCCGCCGTCTTGTTATCATGATTGTAACTAATGATGACATGACATTATATCATGACTTCGAAGCGACGCGTCAAAGAACCCGTGCAGGTCTACCTCGACGCTGTCGAGCGCCAACGGCTCGAGCGATTGGCTCGCCAGTTCGGCGCGACGATGTCCGACGTCCTCCGCCGGGCCCTCGAGGTGCTCGAGCACCAGACGTCCGACCCGGCCGCCAACCCGGCGCTACAGATCATCGGGGTGGCTGATCGAGAGCGGGCCGGTGGCCCCGGGTACGACGTGGCGCGCGAGCACGACCGCTACCTTGCCGAGAGTGAAGCCGCGGGGTGGGGGCGCCCGGCCCGGCGGCCGCGGCGCCGTGGCCGCTGAACTGTTCGTCGATACGAGCGCGTGGTACCCGCTGGCGGTGAGTCGCGATCCGGCGCACGACGCCATTGCCGGCGTCCTGCGAGAGCGCGTGCGCCGGGGGGTGCGCCTCGTGACTACGAACCTGGTCGTGGCGGAGACCCACGCGCTGCTGTTGCGACGCACCACCCGAGCCGCCGCGCTCGCCTTCGTGGGCCACGTCGGGCGGCCGCCCAATCTCGTCGTGTACAACACGCAGGACCTCGACGCGCAGGCCGTCAGCGACTGGCTGGAGCCCTATGACGACCAGGATTTCTCTCTTGCGGATGCGGTGAGCTTCGCCGTGATGACCGAACGCGGCATTCCTGACGCCTTGACGCTCGATCGCCATTTCGTTGCAGCAGGGTTTCGCGCCCTGCCGTGAGCCCCAACCGTTCGTGCCCTGCGCTCCGCGCTCGTGTGCTGGTTCTTGCGTGTGTATCGCTGGCAAGGTGCCATGGACCGTACAGCTCCGAAGGAGAAAGGCTCGCCCGTACCTATTGTGCTGCCTGCCACGCTTTTCCCGAGCCGGAGCTATTGGACAAAGCAACCTGGCAGTCAGGCGTCTTACCGGCAATGGCCCCGCGACTGGGCGTTCGCACGACGTCATCGTTCAACGAAGTGCTCCAGAATCCATACAGGACCGTCCTTACCACGGCGGTGTCAGCGGAGGACTGGGGAAAGATTGTCCGATATTATCGGGAACAGAGCCCCGACACATTGCCTTCTCAGTCCTTGCCCGCTCAACCTCGGGTTGATCCCGGTTTCTTCACGCCAGGTCCGTTCGTTCCGCGGATGCCAAGCAGCGGGATCATAACGCTTCTGAAGACTGATCCGGCCCGCGAGCGAATATTTGTCGGTGAGGCCGGCACCAACCAGCTGCGAATCTTTGGCTGGAACCGGCATCTGCTTTCGACGCTGAGACTGCCCAGTCCTCCGACAGACCTGATTGTGGAGAACAAGCATGTCCTGGTGCTGGAATCCGGCGTCCTCGCGCCCAATGATCAGCCCAAGGGCAGTCTCGTGCAATATGATGTTGCCGGTCATGATTCATTGCAATTCAACCGCATTCTGATCGACTCGCTATTCAGGCCGGTCTTTGTCGAGCCATTTGACTTTGATGGGGACGGCCGGAACGAGTTCCTCATCTGCGAATTCGGAGACAACCGTGGGCGACTGGCTCTGTATCGCTACGATGGCTCGCGGTATGCGCGGCAGGTGCTGGATCCCAGTCCAGGCGCCATCCGGTTCGAAATACGGGACATGACCGGGGACGGGTATCCGGACATCGTGGCGTTGTTCGCGCAGGGTGATGAGCGGATTGTGCTGTTCGCAAACGATGGGAAAGGGAACTTTGCGGGACCGCCTCGCATCCTGGCGCGCTTTCCGCCGGTGTATGGCTCGATGTACTTCTCCATGCACGATTTTAACGGCGACGGAAAGCTGGATATCCTGTACGTGAACGGCGACAATTTTGACTATTCCCGTGTGCTCAAGCCGTACCATGGAATCAGGATCCTGGAAAATGACAGCAAGAATGATTTTGTCGAACGCTACTTCTTCCCGCTGTACGGAGCGGCCCATGCGGTCGTGGCTGATTTTGACAGGGACGGTGATCTCGATATTCTGACGACCAGCAACTTTGCCGATTCTGCAAGACATCCCGAGCGGGGCATCATGTTTCTCGAGAATATCGGTCCCTACAAGTTTGCACCATATGCATTTTCCATAGCCTCCGGCGGTCAGTGGAATCTGATGGCCACGGGTGATCTGAACAAAGACGGTCGGCTGGATGTCATCATTGGCGCCATGAATCTGGGAAATATTGCCAACCTGCAGCGGAGGCTCACCGGACAAGCGTTGGAAAGCGGGAAGGACCCGATCCTGTTTCTTGAGAATGGAATGCAGGTGAGGTCAAAGCCCTGAGCGTTCGTGCCCTGTGCTCTGCGCTTTGCGTCTCTCTTCTGCTGTTGGACGCATGTCGTCCCGCAGGAGAGCGCCGCCCCCTGTTCAAACTCCTGACCCCGGCTCAGACCGGCGTCACGTTCGCCAATACCATCACGACCAATGATCGGCTGAACGCTCAAACCGACCCCTATGTGTACAACGGTGGCGGAGTGGCCATCGGTGACATCGATAACGACGGCCTGCCGGACATTTTCTTTACCGGTAACATGGTCTCGAGCCGCCTGTACCTGAACAAAAGCAATATGCGGTTCCAAGACGTCACGCAGCCCGCCGGCGTTACGACGAACCGCTGGGCCACCGGCGCCACCATGGTCGATATCAATCACGACGGATACCTGGACATCTACGTCTCCGTGTCCGGACCCGAATGGTCCAAGCCAGAAGAACGGGCCAACCTGCTGTTCATCAACAACGGGGATCGCACCTTCACCGAGTCCGCCGCGCGGTACGGGATCGCCGATACGAGCTTCACCACCCACGCCGTGTTCCTCGATTACAACAGGGACGGCTACCTCGACCTCTTTCTGCTGAACAACTCGCCCGACGACTTTTCGCGTGGTGAGGCCGGAAGCCCCATCGGCGGCCGCGGCGGGAACCCTCGCAGTTACAACGAGCTGTACAGAAACACCGGCGACGGCACGTTTACGAACGTCTCCCGCGAAGCAGGGATACTACGCGAGGTCGGATATGGGCTCGGCGTGGTCGTCAGCGACTTGAACGCCGACGGGTGGCCCGACATCTACGTCTCGAACGACATCACGCCCAACGATGTTCTGTATATCAACAACGGAGATGGAACGTTTAGCGATAAGGCTGCCGCGTGGCTCAAGCATACGAGCTTCGCCGGGATGGGCGTCGATATCGCCGACTTCAACAACGACGGCCGACCCGACATCCTCCAGGTCGACATGATGCCGCCCGCCTTGACCAGGCGGAAGCGGATGAGTGGCAACCTGACCTACGGTGCCCAGATGAAGTTGCGCAGCAGGGGATTTCGAGCCGCCTACGACGTCAACTCCCTGCAGCTGAATAATGGAGTCACGAGAGACGGTGATGTCATCTTCAGTCAGATTGCCCGCCTGGCGGGCGTCGCCTACACCGACTGGAGCTGGAGCGCTCTCTTCGGCGACTTCGACAACGATGGCAACAAGGACATCTTCATCACCAATGGCTATCCCAAGGCCGTCAATGACTTCGACTACCAGACGGCGGTATTCAGGGCACGTCAGGTGGGAGACACCCAGCGAGCACTGCAGCAGCTGAGGGACCTGTACGGGTACGAGGAGGCCAACTACGTCTTCCGGAACAGCGGTGACCTGACGTTCGCCGACCGGACCCAAGCATGGGGCCTGGACCAGCTGGGCTTTTCGTACGGCGCCGCGTATGGCGATCTCAACAACGATGGCCGCCTCGATCTCGTGGTCAACCGCATCGACGCACCTGCAGTCATCTATGAGAATGTTCAACCGCAAAGCGATTCAAATCACTATCTGCAGATCAAGCTGCAGGGAGAGTCTCCGAACACTCGAGGGATCGGATCGACCCTGATCGTCACGACGGGAGGAAGAAAACAATACCTCTATCACTCCCCGTACCGGGGGTACATGTCCACCATGGACGACCGAGAGCACTTCGGCCTGGGTCGTGCCACGCGCGTGGACAGCCTGGAAGTCACGTGGCCGGATGGGCGGTATCAGCTACTCACCGATCTGGATGTTGATCGGCTGCTGGTTGTGAGGCAGCAAGACGCAACCAGCGCATCCCGCATCCCGCATCCCGCATCTCGTCTCAACGCATCCCGCCTCCCGCCTCCCGCCTCCCGCGTCTTCGAGTCCGCCGATGCCCGCCGAGAGCCGAAGTACCGACACCAGGCAGGGATGTTCGTCGATTACAGCGTCCAGCCCCTCCTGCCGTACGAGCTCTCCCGGCAGGGCCCGCCCCTTGCCGTGGCTGACGTCAACGGCGACGGCCTGGATGATGTCTTCATCGGCGGCGCGGCGGAGGTCCCGGGCAAGCTGTTCGTGCAGCGCAAGGACGGCAGTTTCGTGGAATCCACCAGCGGTCAACCCTGGGCGGCCGACAAGCAGTACGACGATTGGGGAGCCGTGTTCTTCGATGCCAACGGGGACGGACTCCCGGACCTGTATGTGGCGAGCTGTGGGTACGCCCTCGCGCCGACTTCAGAGTTGCTGCAGGACCGCATCTACATCAACCAAGGGGGCGGCGGGTTTGCGAAGGATCCGCGCGCCCTGCCGGAGATGCACACCTGTACCGCAGCGGTGGCGGCGGGTGATTTCAACGGTGACGGTAAAGTGGATCTGTTCGTGGGAGGCCGGCTCTCACCCAGAAACTATCCCAATCCGACCCGAAGCTATGTGTTACGGAATGACGGCGGCCACTTCACAGATGTCACGGACACAGTCGCTCCGGAGCTCGTTCACCCGGGAGGCATGATCACCGCCGCGGTGTGGGTCGATTTTGACGGCGACCGGCGGATGGATCTGGTCACGGCGGGGGAATGGATGCCGCTCCAGTTCTATCACAACGACGGCGCGCGCCTGCACGATGTCACCGCATCGATGGGCCTGCCGCCAATGCGGGGATGGTGGTACAGTCTCGCGACCGGCGATTTCAACCACGACGGCCGTCCCGATCTGGTGGCCGGGAATCTGGGGCTCAATTACAGCTACACGACGGCACCGGGGAGCAGGTTCGGAGTCTATGCCGCCGATTTCACTGGCAACCGGACCACGGACATCGTGCTCACGCAGGAGATCGCTGGAACGGAATACCCCTTCTTCGGCTTGGCGCCACTGGGTCGGGCAATCTACCCGCTTGCGGTGCGATTCCCGAGCTATGCAGCCTTTTCACAAGCTTCCGTCCCGCAGCTGTTCGGCTCCTCCCAGTTGCAGCAGGCCGTCCATTACCAGACGGATACGTTTGCCAGTGTCTACCTGCAGAACGATGGGGATGGCACGTTCACGGCGTCCCCGTTGCCAAACCTTGCGCAGATCTCACCGATCCGAGGGATCATCGCCCACGACGTGGACGGCGACGGCAATCTCGATCTGATTGTGGCGGGGAACCTGTACGACGCCGAGGCGAACACACCCCCGGCGGACGCCGGCAATGGCCTCTGGCTGAGGGGAGACGGCCAGGGTCACTTCACCGCGGTCGCTCCAGTGGAGAGTGGCTTTCTGGCCCCTCGGGATGTCACGGGACTGAGCCTGATCCACACGCCTGCAGGGAGCGCCATACTCATTGCGAATAACGGCGATTCCCTGCAGGCGTTTCTCATCCGGCGTCCGTAGCCTAGGGACAGGCCGTCGCGCCCCACCCGGCGTTCTGGCACAACGTGCCATGGCTCAACTCGATCTGTATCTGAGGGATCGGATACAGATGATGCCGACTCGTAAAGGGAGCCGCGGTTGCCATCCAGGGTAGCCGGGTTTCCTCGACCGCCAGGTAGTTGGTGATCACCGAATCGGCGCTGCCCGTGCGTCGCAGGTCGAAGAAGCGTTGGCCCTCCATTGCCAGCTCCAGCCGGCGTTCGTACCGCACCGCCGCTCGGGCAAAGACCTGATCGCTCCACGGGGTCGTGTACCGGCCGATTCGGTACACTGCCCACGGCATCGTCAACGAGTCGAGTGTTCCGACGTGGTTCAGCGGCACGGCGATTTCATCATGCCCCGCACAGGCGGGGTACGTCGCCTGCGTTAAGGTAGCAGACCCACACCCCTCGGCGGTCTGCCCGGCCCGAGCCCGGATCTGATTGACGATCCCTCGGGCCTCTTCGAGGTTGTTCGTTTCAACCGCCGCCTCGGCCAGGAGCAACAGCACATCCGCATACCGGTAGAGGTGAATGTGCACGGAATTCAATTGGAACGAGTTCCAACCGACGCCACTCTGCGCGCCACTGCGCTTTTCGTGGACGTTCTTCTTCGGGCTGTACGGCCCGGAGTAGGATCGGTCCCTGATGAAGGTCGAATCGTGCAGTCCCCAGTCCTTGTAGGGTACGCCATCCCTACCGGCGGTCCAGTCCAACCGCGGATCGACGGGAACCGCCAGCGTAGCGGCGAGATTCGCGTTTCTGGAGTTCCACGTAGGATCCGTCACGGCCAGGGGAAGGCCGCTGTCGTTCACGACGAAGAAATTGACCAGGTTTTGTGTCGGCTGGTGAAAGCCACAGCAGAATGGGTCCACATATGGGAAATTGAGGCGTTCGCCAAAGTTGGAATTGTTCCCATCGGGCTCGCCATCGTTGATGGAGGCCTCATACGCCAGGATGGTTTCCTTGCCGTTGGCGAACTGGTTAAAGCCCGTCCAGACGTGATCGAAGCTCGTTTCCAGGTCGAACCGTCCGCCGTTCGAGTCCCTCACGGCCCGCAGGGTCGTCAGTGCGCCGGCGTAGTCGCCCGAATACATCTGCACCCTGCCCTTGTAGGCTCGGGCCTTCCACTTGGTCGCGCGTCCCGCCTGCGAGTTCCTCGGGTCCGCGGGCAGCAATGCGAAGGCCGTGTCGAGATCCCGCATGACCAGCTTCGGGACGGAATCGATGCCGAGATTATTCGGCTTAAAGAAGTCCACATCATCCTCGACGTAGTAAGGAACATTCCCCCACATCCGCCAGGCTTCGAAGTGATAGTGCGCTCGGAGAAACAGCGCCTCGCCCTTGATTGAGGCCGCGTCGCTCGGCGGGATCCCACTCACTTTGTTCAGCAGACGCAACGTCGCATTGCTGCGGACCACCCCTTCCCACACGGCCCGCCACTTATCGTTCAAATAGCCCTCGGCTAGACCGGTCCCCCAATTGTAGAGCTCGATGTCCGCAATGGGGGCCTGATCGTTGGCGTCGGATCCCTTGTGGGCATCATCGCTCGCGACGCTCCCCCATACCCAGTTGCTGGCGGCGGATCCCCAATTACCGCCTACGTCGTTGCTCCAGTCCAACGCTCGGTACGCGGCAATGAGGGTGCCTTCAACGCCCGCCTGGGTTGACAGCGTGCCCGCATCCAGCGCCCCTTGCGGGGCGACATCGAGAAAGTCCTTGCAACTGTACGTGACGCCGCCGACAAGGATCAGGAACGCCGTCCCGACCAGCAGGTTGTGCCTATCGCGTATGTTCATCGTCGTCCGTTCCTCGAGAAAGGCGTTCCCTAGAGCGTGGTGCTGATGCCCACGCTGATCATTTTGTTGGCCGGATACGAACCGCGATCGACACCGCGATACTGGTCTCTGATATCACCGGCGGGTCCGAAGATGTTCGCCGCGGGCAATGACGGATCGAGACCCGAGTACCCCGTGATGGTGAAGAGGTTTTCCGCCTGCAGATAGATTCTCGCGGCGGGTATCCAGCGGATCAATCCCGGAGGCACCGTGAATCCGATTTGCAGATTGCGCAGCCTGACGTAGGTTCCGCTCTCGATGTAATAGCTGCTCAACTGGTTGCTGAAGCCATCGCTCACATCCAGGCGCGGATACTTGGCGTTCGGGTTCGTCACCGTTCCTGGACAGGTCGTACCGGCACAAGGACCATCCAGTACCGCGGAGTTGTCCAGCAGGTCACTGCGGACGTTGGTGTCGAACACGCGGAAGATGTACCAATACTTCTGATAGTTGAAGATCTTGTTGCCGAACGTGCCGAACAGGGTCGCGCTCAGGTCCCATTGTCCCCAGCGAAACCCGAGATCCAGTCCGGCCGTGAATTTTGGGTGGGGACTGCCGATGATCGCGCGGTCGGCCGAGGTGATATGGTGGTCTCCATCCACGTCCAGGAACTTGATGCGGCCGGGACGGGCACCGTCGTCCCAGCATTGCCCCAGCGGGTCCCCGGTGCCGCATTGGACGGCGTCCAGCGAATCCCGATAGTAGCCATCCGCCACCAAGCCGTAGAACGACCCGATCGGATAGCCCACCTGGTTGATGACGGCATTTTGCTCCCGGGTGAAGATCGGACCGAAGAAATACTGTGCCGCTCCATCGAGCTGCACGATCTTGTTGCTGTAATGGCTGCCGTTGAAGGTCACGTTCCAGAGCTTGCCCTCGCCCAGGGTGCCGGCATAGCCGAGGGAAAACTCGATGCCTCTGTTTCTCATCTTCCCGATATTCTTGAAGGCAGCATTTGCCGTGCCCGCAGTACCCGGAGGAGCGGGAGGAAACAGCAGATCATCCGTCTTTCTGTCGTACACGTCTACGCTGAAATTGCCCTTCCCCTGGAACAGCCCGAGATCCAGCCCGACGTTCACCGACTTGTTCTCTTCCCATTTCAGGTCCGGATTGCCCAGTACGGTTTGCCTGTAGCCAGGCAGAACCGTGGTGCCGTCTCCACTGATATTGTAGGAGGTCTCTCCCGTTGTGCCGCCAAATTGGTCGCTCGTGCTACCCGTAGGGATGTTCTGATTTCCGGTGATGCCCCAACCGAATCGCAGCATGGCGTTAGAGACGAGGTCGCTGCCCGAGAGGAAGGACTCCTGGGACAAGCGCCACCCCGCGCCGATGGCCGGGAAGGTTCCCCACCGGTGCGTCGGGCCCATCCTCGAGGAGCCGTCGCGACGGAGGGTGACGCTCAGGAAGTAGCGTTCGGCAAAATTGTAGTCGGCCTTGCCGAAGTACGAGAGCAGCGTGCCGATGTCCCCCCTGCTGTTCACGTTCTTTGTCTTGGCGTCACCCAGGAAATCCGTGATATAGCGGTAGTCCACCCCCGCGTTGAGAAGGTTGTTGAGGACTCCATTGACGCCCCTGCTCGCGTTCCGGTTCGCTTCCTGTCCGAACAAGAGGGCGACGTTGTGTCGGTTGAACGTGCTCACGTAATTCAGCGTGTTGCTCCAGGTCCACTCCATGAATGAGCTGAAGTCCTGCGTGATCCCATTCGCAGTGACCGGCTCTTTGTTCTCCGGCGTGGTCGGAGTGAAGGTTCTCACCGTGCCTTGACCCACGTTGAACCCGAACCTGGTTTTCGCCGTGAGGCGGCGCATGAGGTCCAAACCGCCAAACACGTTCCCGAAGATCCGGCCGTTGGTGTTCCGATCGTCCTTGTGAGACCAGGCGTACCCGAGCGGATTTGACTGATTCCCCAGCCTGAGGGCTTTGCCGGAGGCAAAATGGCCGCCGATGTCGTACACGGGGATGACCGGCTGCGCCAGGATATTCTTGCCGAGGATGCCATCTTCGGCGTAGCCACCGGGGTCGTCCGCGATCCCGCCGTACGCCTGCTCGAGCGCAAGCCCGATATTTTCACCGACGTTGAGCCGGTCGAGGTTGAATGCGGTGTTGATGCGAACGGTGCCGCGCTGGTACTGGTTATACGCGGCCGTTCCGTCCTGCTTGAAGTAATCAAATGAAACGTGGTACGCGTTATCCTCGCCACCGCCCGAGACGCCGAGGTATGCGTCCGCAACCGCGGCGGGACTGAACACCGCCTTCCACCAGTTCGTCCCGGCGCTGCCGGGCATGATCAGACTGGTGGGATAGGAATACGAGCTCGGATCCAGGTAATTGCTATCCGCGGGATTGTTGGAGCACGGGCTCGGGGTGCAGTTGTTCGGCCAGATGTAGTTGGGAACCTGGGGATTGATCGAATCCCCGTAAATGTTCGTCGGGATTTGTTGCTTGGCATTCTGATAGCTTTGCTTGACGACCTGAAAGTACTGCAGCGCGTCGAGCATGATGAAATCGTCATAGCCGCGCACCGGACTGGCGACGCCCGTTCTCACATCCAGCGTAACCTGGCGCGGTCCCGGTCTTCCCTTCTTCGATTCAATGACGACGACGCCATTACTCGCCCGAGAACCGTAGATCGAAGCAGCCGATGCATCTTTCAGGACCTGGATCGACCCGACATCGCCGGGATTCACCCAGTTCAGATAGGTGTCCAGCGTGGGCGTCCCGTCGATGATGAACAGCGGATCATTGTTCTGAAACGAGCTGACCCCCCGGATCCTGACCGTGCTGCGTGAACCGGGAGAGCCACTGGCATCGATCGTCACACCGGGAACCCGACCATCCAGCTTCTGCAGCACGCTGGCTGAGGTCTGCCGTGTGACGCTTCCGAGATCGACGCTCGAGACGGCGCCCGTAATGTCGGTCCGCTTCTGTGTCGAGTAGCCGGTCACGACGACCTCGGGCAACACGCTGATGGCGCGCTCCATCGCGACGTTGACGGTGGTGCGCCCCCCGATGTTCTGCCCGATGCCGCGAAATCCGATCAGACCGAACGTCAGCACGCCGTCCGCGGGAGCGGTGAGGGTGTACTTTCCATTGTCATCGGTAACCGTACTGGTGGCCGACCCCCGGACGCGTACGGTGACGCCGCGCAGATGGTCGCCCGTCGTAGACGTGACCGTCCCGGAGACGGCGATCTCTTGCGGCTGCTGGGCAACGGCAGGAGCCCGCAACACCAGCGCCAACAGCACACTCATCCCCACTGCACGAAGGAAACGCGTACCCTGTCGCATGTCGTTCATGGCGGCGTCCTCATCCTGCGGGTCTTCGCATGGCCTTCAGGCCGTGCTTGGTGATCAAGTCGCGATACGTCATGAGCACTACGTTTCGGGCCTTGACGGCCGCGGTGAATCTCTGAGAGGTGAGCGCATCCAGCTCTCCCTGGCGGTTCTTGCTCATGTCGGGGAGAGGCTGGTCGGTGTTCATGTCCACCAAGGCGCCCAACTCGGCATCGTCGATCCCCACATGCGTGACGACGACGTGCACGCCGGGCTGCAGGCGATCGATCAGCGCGACCAGGCTGTCCGCCTTGCCCCGTGGGGGCGCCCAATATTGGGGAGCGTCCATGGTCTCGCCGAAGTACTCCGACATGCCCAGCGCATATTCCCGCGCGAGCCGCTCGGTGACCTCACGAAACTCCGGGTAGCGAACAGCCGTGCCCATGTGAAAATCGACGTAATCGATCTTGAGGCCCGAGCGCAGCGCTCGGTCGATTTGGGCGCGGAGCTCCCTGTCGATTTCTCGTGGGTCAGGGTGATTCTGGTAGAGCGCCTCGCTCGACGGAAAAAAGTATCCCTCGGCGTCGACCAGCGTCGGGACGGCGCCGCGGCCCGACACGGGTCCCCACCGGTAGTTCCTCCACTCCGAATTCAGCGTGAGATGAATGCCGACGGCGACCGCGGGGTGTCGCTTCAGAATCTCCACGGTTTCCTGGTACCAAGGACAGGCGAACATGACCGACACGGAAACCGGAAGGCCGCTCTCGATGAGCCTCTGCAGCGCCATGTTGACGCTGTGGCTCATGCCCGCATCATCGCTGCGGATGATCAACGCGACCGGTTCGCGAGCCTGACCGAGGAGGGACATCGGCGAACTGGGAAAAAAGAGGAGGACGGCCCACCCCACACTACGGATGTGCGCGGCAACGAGGTGACGGCTCAGTGCCATGCGCTGCCCTCCTACAGCATGATCGAATTCCCCGCACGCAGCCACGGAAGCATTGCGTCCGATTGAAATACGCGCCGAATGGCAACCCCGCAAGGGCCCGGCGGGCGCGGCAGCCCGCACCGCCCTCTTGACGGACACGCGCGCGGCGGCCATTCTAGCGGGCTCCGAACGCCAGGTGTGGGAACGATGGCCGATCTAGGCGGGCGCTACGCCGCCTACACCGCACGCCTCGTCGACCGGGTGCTGACCGCGCCTGGCGAGACGCCGAGCGATCTGCGTCGCGCCGTGCTCGCGCAGGCGGCGCGACTGGGCGGGGGGCGCGACCCAGCGGCCGGCCCGACGTCCGGTGAGGCCGTGCCCGCCGCGCTTGGCACCTACGTCGACAAGGTCGCCCGGCACGCCCACAAGGTGACCGACGAGGAGGTCACGGCGCTGCAGCGCGCCGGGACCTCCGACGACGCCCTCTTCGAGGTCACGGTCTCCGCGGCGCTCGGCGCCGCCCTGGGGCGGCTCGAGCGGGGCCTCGCAGCCCTGCGGGGCGAGCCCCGTTCCGTCTCGGAACGGGACGAGGAGCGCTGATGCGCCTACACGCAGTCGAGCACCGTCATCGCCTGCCGCAGCGGCTCAAGCTCCTCCTCATCCGCCTGGTGAGCGGGCGCCGGGTGCCCGACGTCGTCAAGACGTTGCTGTACCGGCCGGAGTTCTTCGGCCGCCCGATGTGCGATTGGACGCAGGCGGTGATGCGCGGACCCTCGTCGTGGAGCGTGGGCGAGCGGGAGCTGTTCGCCGCGTTCACGTCCCGCCTCAACCAGTGCGTGTTCTGAACCGGCGCTCACGGCGCGGTCGCGTCGCTGGCCTTCATGCGCGAAGAGAAAGATGACTCGCTGGTCGCGGCGGTGCTGGCGGACTGGCGCACCGCCCCGATCGACCCGAAGCTGCGGGCGACGCTCGGCTTCCTCGAAAAACTCACGCTCACGCCCGCCGACGTGCGCGCCGCCGACCTCACCCCACTCCGCGCCGCGGGCGTCAGCGATGATGCCATAGAGGACGCGATCAATGCGTGCGTCCTGTTCAACATCTACGACCGCCTCGCCGATTCCCTCAGCTTCCACCTCCCCGGCCCCGACGGCTACGCGGCCTCGGGGCGCTCCCTCATGCAGCGCGGCTATTTGTTGTAGGATCCCCGTCCCACCCGCCGCGTGTTGTACGTCTCGACGAACCGCCGGTGGGCGGCATCCGTCGGGAACACCTCGTCGGCATCATAGGGGTAGCGCGACATCCGATGGAACGGGAGCGGCTCCACCGTGCCGCCGGCCGCCGTGTTCAAATCGGCGTCCTTCATCCAGGCGTCCGTGTAGATGACGAAGTCGCGCGTCCAACCGGGGGGCACCGGCGGCGCGGCGGCCGAGTCGAACTGCAGCGCGACCTCGTCTCCCGGACCGAAGATGATGTACCTGTCGTCCGCTCCCTCGAGCAGGGGTAGCACGTCCCCGTAGCGCGTGAACGCCCCCGCGATCGGCGCCCAGGCCGGCTCGCGCGAAGCGTCGGCGTAGTCATACCACTGGGGCCCGTACCGTCCGCCCTTTCGGTACATGCGCGAAAAGCCGCGGTAGTGGAGATCGGCGGCCACGGGGCGCAGGGTGGTCACGGTCACGGGGCTCGCGGGTGCCGTGGCGGCCACGAACGCCCGGTCCCAGTAGACCTCCATGTTGGTCCGGATACGCACCCGGGTGTCGGCGCTCAAGAATTTCCCCGTGAGATCCGCGATGACCG
>Ga0210382_10000513_pt1 | contig 13830 bp, 14 predicted proteins | sample PLMedo_FD_155452 | JGI IMG/M metagenome (GOLD analysis project Ga0210382, IMG submission 155452) | Groundwater sediment microbial communities from an aquifer in East River, Colorado, USA - PLM0_60_coex redo | ecosystem: Environmental > Terrestrial > Soil > Riparian zone | place: USA: East...
CGAACACGAACCCGAGCACTCCGACGAGACTCGGCTGCCGGGCCGCGGTGTGTACACCGGCCACGATGACAACGCCGTACCCGAGGTTGAGCACGTAATGGAGAACGGTGAACTGGGCGATCCCGCCTAATACCGTGAAGGTCCGAAACGGCTCTCCGGCCAGGGCGTCGACGACGGCGATCCAGATCCAGATGCCGGTCGCGATAACAAGACCAAGCTTGATCCCCTCCCGCACGGCGTCGTGTTTCACCTCTGCCCTCCGGTCAAATGCACCCGGTGCTCGGCAAGAATCCGCGCGACGCTCGGGAATGCTGCGCGGGCGGCGTCGGGGACACGGCGCCAGCCGTCGGTCCCCGGTTTGCCCACCCAATAATCGAACGGTTCGGCGCCGGGCCCGAGCGATTTTCCAACGACAATCCGGCCCACCATCCCTGCTGCTTCGTGCGGCATGCAGTAATAGTCATAGACCCCGGGAACCGTGAGCGTGACGTCGAAGGCGTCGCCCGGATGCACGAGGAACCCAGAGTCCCACGGCTTAGCGCTACTCGGGATCCGCAGCGAGTGGTGGTCGTTGCGTGGGTGGTAAGCGGTCGTCGTATGCACGTTCTCCCGAACGATCCAACGCACGGTCGTCCCCGGTTGAACGTAGAGTCCAATCGGATCGAACCAGACTCGGGAGCCCAGCGCGTCGCTGCGCATCTCGATCAATTCGGGATCCGCTGAGTAACGGAGCCGCGTCCCGAACAGGGGTGCGATCCCTAAGCCGGCGAGCACAAGCCCGCCGGCCTTCAAGAACTCACGACGCGAGCCACTCGTCATTTGGCGAGCTGGGCCGCGCGCTGAGCCGAGACGTACCACACGATCACGTGGTAGTGCGGTTCCGCCACACCCGGATGTCCCGCGTTAAAGACGATGTCTACGTGATCGACCGGCTCCCGGGCGATCTTCAGACCGCTGAACGCCTTCTGGGCGTTCATGTCCTTGAGCGGGATCATGTAGACGGAACTCACCAGGCGGCCTTGGTGGTCATACGCGAGAAACGGTCCCGCGGGGAGCGTCGCGGGATCGACGTATAGTGTGCCGAGTCCGGGGACGAAGTCGGGGAGCGCAACGAGCGTGCTGACTTTCTTGTACTTGCCGCCCGGCGGTTCCTGAAGCAGCGCTGCAGACGAGTCGGGGTGCATTCTGTTCGCGACGGGGAGCGGCGATTCGCGCTGCTGTGCCGCGGCTATATCGGGGACAGTGAATAGCATTCCGATGCCGAGTGCGGTGGCGAGGGTGGTAAATGCGAGACGTTTCATACTCGATCTCCTGTTGCGAGTGACGTTTCTTAGCTTGCCAGCATTGTCTCGAACATGTTTAGGGCATGGCTGATCGAGCGACAATGAAGCGTTTGTACCGTGGAAAGAGACGCGTGTCAGGAGCGCTCTCAGGTCTGGCACAGTCGGTTCTGCCGCACTAGCATCAGGCCGGAGGTTGCGAGGAGAAACGGTGCTGGAAACGGAGCTGTTCACGCTGCTGGAGCAGACCGCAGACGCGGCGTATACGGTCACGAAGGACGGCGAGATCTGCTCCTGGAACCGAGCTGCGGAGCGACTGTTCGGCTATCCGGCAACTGAAGTGCTCGGCCGCCACATCGAAGAGGTCTTCGATGCGTTCGACGCGCTAGGCACCGAGCCTCTCGTTGGGGGAGACGAAACAGCGGTCCGCGACCCGGAGGCAAGCGGCAACGGGATTCCGCACTTCGATTTAGACGTCCGCACGCGATCCGGTGCGCGCCTCTGGGTGAACGTGTCTACGATCGTCTTCGACAACCGGCGAACGGGACGCCGTCTCCTGGTGCGGTTGGCGCGAGACATCACGCAGAGCCGGCTCAACGGCACGCTCGTCCATCGCATGCTCGAGGCCGCGCGACAACTCGTCGCGCTTGCGGATGATGCTTCCCAGCACGCGCCGGTTGAGGCACTGTCCAATCACGAGTGCCGCATCCTCAAACTCTTCGCCGAAGGCAACAATTCGGCATCGATCGCTCGCAAGCTCGACATTTCTGCTCAAACGTTGCGTAACCACCTCCACCACATCAACCGCAAGCTCCGCACACACAGCCGTCTCGAGGCGGTGACCCACGCGCAGCAGCGTGGGCTGATCGACTAGCGGCTCGCTCAGCTCGCGTCCACCGTCGCCTGCTCCACCGTAACGGCTGTTGATGTGGATGGTACGAACGCGCTATTGGACCGCACCGCGCGGCTCACGAGTGTTCACATTATCAATCGCACCGCACTGACCTATGTCGAACACTTCGCCGTCCTTGAAGGAGCAGTCCCATCCACGATCTTCGTTCCATTGCTGTCCGCTTGTTCGTCGGCGGCCACTCCTCGCCAGCGGGGGAGTGTGCCGTGCGAGAGCAGCCGCCCATGATTGACCGACCGATCCCCGAGTCCCGTGCGGCGCGCATTGGTCAATGCGCGGCCGAACTGTTCGCGTCGGGTCTCCTCGACTGCGACAATACGCTGCTCGACAACGACCTCGTGGAGGACCTACACGATAGGAGCAACCCATGACGGCGACACAACGACTGCATGATCTCGGGCAGAGCCTGTGGCTCGATAACATCACACGCCAGCTGCTCACGGATGGCACTTTGCTGCGCTACATAAATGAGTTCTCTGTGACGGGACTCACGTCCAATCCCACGATTTTCGATCACGCCATCAAGAACACCGGTTCCTACGATGACGCAATCCGTCGGAAAACGGCTGAAGGTAAGTCAGGGGAATCGTTGTTTTTTGACCTCGCGCTCGAGGATTTGACCCAGGCCGCCGACCTCTTCCGCCCGGTCTACGACCGCACCGATGGAGTCGATGGATGGGTGTCGTTAGAGGTGTCTCCGTTGCTCGCCAACGATACCGCGAGCACGATCGCGGCGGCGGGTCAGCTGCACGCGCGCGCGCGGCGCCCCAATCTCTTCATCAAGATCCCGGGTACCCCTAAGGGTGTCCCTGCGATCGAGGCGTCGATCCTCGCCGGCGTGCCGATCAATGTGACTCTCCTGTTTTCCGCCGAGCAGTACATCGCCGCCGCCGAGGCGTATATGCGAGGGATCGAACGAAGGCTCGCGGTCGGCCTGGATCCGCGCGTCGATTCCGTCGCGTCGCTTTTCGTCAGCCGCTGGGACGTAGCGGTCAAGGACGTGGTGCCCCAGGAGCTACGCAATCGTCTAGGAATCGCCGTGGCCAAGCGCACCTACAAAGCCTACCGCGGTCTACTGGCGTCCCGGCGCTGGCGAGCACTCGCCGCCGCCGGCGCCCGACCCCAGGGCCTGCTTTGGGCGAGCACCGGGACCAAGGATCCTGACGCGTCGGACACGCTGTACATCGAGGCGCTGGCCGCGCCGGGCACCATCAACACAATTCCTGACAAGACCCTGCTCGCCTTTGCCGAGCATGGGCAGGTGAGAGACGTCATGCCGGTCGATGGTGGCGATGCCGAAGACACGATCGCCGCCTTCAGGCGGATCGGTGTGGACGACGCGGTCCTCGCGACCCAGCTCCAGCGCGAGGGAACCGCGTCCTTCGACAAGTCGTGGCAGGACCTGCTGGCCTGCATTGCGTCAAAGAGCGCCAGGCTCGAGCAGGTCGCCCATTCGAATGCGGGCCAACGATGACCGCAACCACAGCAGCGCAGCTGCAATCGTTGACAGCGCGTCCGGCGTGGAAAGCCCTGGCTGACCACTACGAGCAGATGCGCCATCGGCATCTGCGCCAGCTCTTCGCCGACGATCCATCCCGGGGCGAGCGTTTGACGGCCGAAGCCGCTGGACTCTATCTCGACTACTCGAAGCATCGCGTCACCGACGCGACCCTGCGTGTGCTGGTTCGGCTGGCCGAGGAATGCCGCCTCGCTGAGCGCATTGATGCAATGTTCAGCGGCGAGAAGATCAACGTGACCGAGCAGCGAGCCGCTCTCCACGTTGCTCTGCGGGCTCCGAAGAACGACCGGATGCTGGTCGACGGAGTGGACGTAGTGCCAGAAGTGCACGCGGTTCTCGACCGCATGGCGGCTTTCTCCGAAGAGATCCGGAGCGGCCGCTGGCGCGGCCGCACGGGTCGGCCCATCAAGAACATTATCAACATCGGCATCGGCGGCTCCGACCTCGGTCCGGTGATGGCGTACGAGGGGTTGCGCCACTACAGTCGGCGCGACATGACCTTCCGCTTCGTCTCAAACGTGGACGGAACGGATTTCGCCGAGGCCACCCGCGACCTCAACCCTGCCGATACGCTGTTCATCGTCTGTTCGAAAACGTTCACGACGCTCGAGACGCTGACCAACGCGCATACGGCCCGCGCCTGGTGTCTGCGGGCCCTCGGCGACGAACGGGCGGTGCGCCGGCACTTTGTCGCCGTATCGACTAACGAGGAGGGCGTGAGGAAATTCGGTATCGACCCTGCCAACATGTTCGGCTTCTGGGATTGGGTCGGCGGGCGCTATTCGATGGGCTCGGCGATCGGACTTTCCACGATGCTGGCAGTAGGCCCGGCGCACTTTCGCGACATGCTCGCGGGGTTCCACGCGATGGACGTGCACTTCCGCACCGCACCGCTCGAGCGGAATCTGCCGGTGATCATGGGGCTGCTCGCCGTCTGGTACAGCAACTTCTTCGATGCTGAGACGGTCGCGGTCCTGCCGTATGACCAGTACCTCAAGCGCTTTCCCGCGTATCTCCAGCAGTTGACAATGGAGAGCAACGGGAAGCACACCACGCTCGACGGCACACACATCGATTACCAGACTGGGCCGATTCTCTGGGGGGAGCCCGGCACCAATGGACAGCATTCGTTCTATCAGTTGATTCATCAAGGCACCAAGCTCATCCCGTGCGACTTCATCGCGTTCTGCCGATCGCTGAACCCGCTGGATGGTCACCACGATCTGCTCATGGCGAACGTCTTCGCGCAGGCCGAGGCGCTCGCCTTCGGCAAGACGGCGCGCGAGATCGAAGCGGAAGGGACGCCTGCCTGGCTCGTGCCGCACCGCGTCTTCGAAGGGAATCGGCCGAGCTCGACGATTCTCGCCGCGCGCTTGACGCCGGCGATTCTGGGGTCGCTGGTCGCGTTGTATGAGCACAGCGTGTTCACACAAAGCGTCATCTGGAACATCGACCCGTTCGATCAATGGGGTGTGGAGCTTGGCAAGACGCTGGCACAGCGGATCGCCGCCGAGGTGCGGGGCTCCGGCGCTCCCGCGGACGCCCACGATAGCTCGACCGCGGCGCTGATCCGCCGCTACCTGGGTTCGCGAGGGAGCGCTGGATGACGACCCAGACGATCACCATCGACGACCTCTGCATCAACACCATCCGTGTGCTCAGCATCGACGCCGTAGAGCAGGCGGCGTCAGGACATCCGGGGATGCCCATGGGCGCTGCCCCGATGGCCTACGTGCTATGGACGCGACACCTCCGGCATGACCCCGCGCAACCGAAATGGGTCAATCGCGATCGGTTCGTCCTCTCGGCGGGGCACGGGAGCATGCTGCTCTACAGCCTGTTGTTTCTGACGGGGTACGACCTCACGCTCGACGACCTCAAGCATTTCCGGCGCTGGGGCAGCAGAACCCCGGGGCATCCGGAGCGGGGGAGCAGCGCCGGGATCGAGGTGACCACCGGGCCGCTCGGCCAGGGGTTCGGCAATGCCGTGGGGATGGCGATCGCCGAACGCTGGCTGGCCGGCACGTTCAACCGGCCGGGTCACTCGATCATCGACCATCGGACCTACGTCATCGCGAGCGATGGGGACCTAATGGAGGGCGTTGCCGCCGAAGCGGCATCGCTCGCTGGCGACCTGCATCTCGGCCGGCTGATCGTGCTCTACGACTCGAACCGAATCACCCTCTCGGCGACCACCAACGTCACTTTCTTGGAGGACGTCGGGGCGCGCTTCGCGGCATACGGCTGGCACGTACAGCACGTGGACGGGATGGACATGGCCGCGGTCGACGCGGCGCTCGGGGCGGCCCGCGCCGAGGACAGTCGGCCCTCGCTCATCGTGGCGCGCACGCACATCGGGTTCGGCAGTCCGCACAAGCAGGACACCTTCCAGGCCCACGGCGAGCCGCTGGGAACGGACGAGGTGCGGCTGACAAAGCGGGGCTACAACTGGCCGGAAGACCGGACGTTTTATGTACCGGAGGAGGCGGCGCGGGAATTCGCTAAGGTCGGTACCCGCGGCGCGGAGTTGCGCGGCGCGTGGCAGCAAGTGATGGACGGCTACCGATCCGCGCACGGGCAGCTCGCCGACGAGTTTGACCGCGCCATGGCAGGGCAGCTTCCCCCGGACTGGGACGCCCGGCTGCCGACGTACACGCCCCAGCACGGTGCTGTCGCCACACGGGATGCGGGTGGCAAGGCGATCGAGGCGCTGGCCGAATCGGTGCCAACACTAGTCGGCGGGTCCGCGGATCTCGATCCGTCCACGCGCACAATGATGAAGGGAAAGGGCGACTTTCAGAGCGCGACCGTGCCGGAGGACGGGCAGACCCCGCCGACCCAGGGAGCGGCTGGAGGGGTGTGGGGGTACGCGGGACGGAACCTCCATTTCGGGATCCGCGAGCACGCGATGACGGCGATCCTCACAGGAATGGCGCATCACGGCGGAATGATCCCGTTTGGCGCGACCTTCCTGACGTTCTCGGACTACATGCGCCCGAGTATCCGGCTCGCCGCGTTGAGCGCGGCGCACGTGATCTACGTGTGGACCCACGACAGCATCGCAGTTGGCGAGGATGGTCCGACCCATCAGCCGGTCGAACAACTCGCCAGTCTGCGGGCGATGCCGAACATGCTGCTGCTCCGACCGGCCGACGCCAACGAAACGGTCGAGGCATGGCGGATCGCGATGCGGCACAAGAGCGGGCCCGTCGGTCTAGTGCTCACACGCCAGAAGCTGCCGGTACTCGACCGGACGACGGTCGCTCCGGCCGCAGGCACCGCACGCGGCGCTTACGTCCTGATCGACTCGGGTGAGGGGCTGCCCGAGCTCATTCTCATCGCGACGGGCTCGGAGGTTTCGCTCGCGCTCGACGCCCATCGGCAGCTCGCCAGCGAGGGGGTTCGGAGCCGCGTCGTGTCTATGCCGTCGTGGGAGTTGTTCGAAGCACAATCTGCCGCGTACCGGGAAGCGGTGCTTCCGCCCGCTGTGCACGCCAGGGTCAGCGTGGAGGCGGGCTCTCCGTTCGGCTGGGAACGCTACGTCGGGTCAACTGGCGCGATCATCGGCGTGAACGGCTTCGGCGCGTCGGCGCCGGGGCCCGTGGTCATGGCAAAGCACGGTTTTACCGTAGAGCACGTCGTCGCGACCGCGAAGGCAGTGCTCGTCCGGCAGTTGTCACTGATGGGACGGCCCGCCGCATGAATCCTGACCGATCGGACGCGCTGGTCTTGTTCGGGGCGACGGGTGATCTCGCGTTCAAGAAAATATTCCCCGCGCTCTACGCTATGACAATCCGGGATCAGTTGTCCATGCCGGTGATCGGCGTGGCGCGCTCCGGGTGGACGCTGGAGCGATTTCGCGCCCATGCGCGACGAAGCATCGAGCAGAATGAAACAGTGGACGACGCGACGTTCGTCAAGCTCGCAGCGAGTCTACAATACGTTGAGGGCGATTACAGCCGCCCGGAGACGTATCTCGCGCTGCGAGCAGCGCTCGGCGATGCGAAGCGCCCGCTGTACTATCTCGCCATTCCACCCGACATGTTCGAGACCGTGGCCCAGGGGCTCGGCGCTTCGGGGTGTGCACGGAACGCGCGCATCGTGGTGGAAAAGCCATTCGGGCGAGACCTCTCTAGTGCAAGGGCGCTCAACGCGACGCTTCATCAAGTATTCGATGAGAAATGCATCTTCCGCATCGACCATTATCTCGGCAAGGAGTCGGTGCAGAATCTCCTTCTCTTCCGCTTCGCGAACACGTTCCTGGAGCCGGTGTGGAACAACCATTACGTCGAGAGCGTGCAAATCACGATGGCGGAACGGTTCGGTCTCCAGGGACGCGGGCGGTTCTACGAAGAGGCCGGCGCCATTCGCGATGTCGTGCAGAACCACATGCTGCAGGTGGTGGGATTCCTCGCAATGGAGCCCCCCGACCTGGACTATAAGGAAGGGATCCGCGACGAGCAGGTGCGGGTCTTCCGAAAGATCCGGCCGCTGACGCCCGATTGTGTCGTGCGCGGGCAGTTCCGCGGGTATCGCGCGGAGGAGAATGTTGCCCGGAACTCCACGGTCGAGACGTTCGCGGCGGTGCGGCTACATATCGACTCGTGGCGCTGGGAGGGTGTGCCGTTCCTCATCCGCGCCGGCAAAGAGCTCGCGACGACGGCGACCGAAGTGATCGTCTCGTTCAAGCGACCTCCGGTGATGATGCTCGCCCACGGCGAGACGAATTACGTGCGCCTCCGCCTGGGTCCCGAGGTAGAGATCGCGATCGGCGCGCGGGTGAAGCGGCCAGGGGAGAAACTCGTCTCTGAACCGACCGAACTCCAAGTCACGCATCGTCCCTCCGGCGACGAGATGACGCCATACGAGCGGCTGCTCGGCGACGCAATGGACGGAGATGCGATGCTCTTTGCCCGCGAGGATGGCGTCGAGGCGGCGTGGGCTGTCGTGCAAGGGATTCTCGGCAATGTAGTGCCGGCACTCCAGTACGAACCGGGCAGCTGGGGTCCGGCCGCTGCGATGAAGCTCGCGGCGGACATCGGTGGCTGGCGTGCCCCGGCAACGTGAGGCGCGCATGAGCGACCGAGGCCACGTCGCGGGCGACCTCGATGATCCGGGCGTTCAGGCGGTGGCCACGAAGGCTCTCGAGTTGATCGACGACGGGGCGCGCGTCGGTCTCGGCTCCGGCCGCGCCGCCTCCCTGTTCATCATGAACCTCGGGCTGCGCCGGAACCACGGATTGCGGGTCATTGGCGTCCCGACGTCACATGCTTCGGCATACATCGCGAGGAAGGCCGGCATCCCGCTCATGGAGTTGGGTGAAGACATACAACTCGACATCACGATCGACGGCGCAGATGAGGTGGCGCCGAACCTCGACCTTGTGAAGGGATGGGGCGGTGCCCTGGTGCGCGAACGCATCGTGGCCGCGGCCTCCCGACGCTTGGTGATTCTCGTCGGCGAGGAAAAGCTGGTCCGTGGGTTAGGCCAGCGCGGGCCGGTACCAGTCGAGGTGATCCCGTTCGCGCGGTGGGTCGCGACGAAGCAGCTCAGGGCGCTGGGACTGGCACCGATACTCCGAATGAACAGCACCCGCTCACGGCCGTTCGTGTCGGAGAACGGAAACGTCACTCTTGACTGCACGCTTCCGGAGCCGATACGGGACCGACAAGCCGCGCGTGACCTCGAGCGGGCACTCCACGCTATCGTCGGTGTCGTGGACACCGGGTTCTTTCTCGGAACCGCGGACCAGGTCCTCGTCGGTCACCCGGACGGGCGGGTGGACACGCTCCGACGGGCGGAAGACTGAGGCTCGGGGCGCATGGGTTTCGAGCTCGAGGTGTTGCCGACCGCCTCTCTCGTCGCCGAGGCCGCGGCCCGACGATTCGTCGCGACCGCCAACGACGCGATTCGTTCGCGCGGAGAGTTCGTGGTGGCGCTGTCGGGCGGATCCACCCCGCGGAGCATGTACGCGCGCCTAGCGGCGGAGCCTGCTGCCTCGAACGTGAATTGGTCGCGAGTGCAGGTCTTGTGGGGTGACGAACGGTGCGTGCCGCCGGACCACGCGGCCAGCAACTATCGGATGGCACGCGAGGCGTTGCTCGACCATGTCCCTATCCCCGCGGCAAACGTGCATCGGATCCGCGGCGAAGACGATCCTGCCGCGGCAGCCACCGCGTACGAACGGATGATTCGGGGCGTACTCAGGACGCCGATAGGGCCGCCGCGTGGCCCCCCCGAGGCGCGAATCGACCTCGTCCTGCTGGGCTTGGGTGTGGACGGGCACACCGCGTCACTCTTCCCTTGTGCGGTGGCGGTTCACGACAGTCCGTCCTGGGTGAGGGCTGAATACGCGCAAGCAGTGTCGGCGTGGCGGGTCACGCTCACCCCCGTAATCATCAATGCGGCGGCCGTGGTCGCCTTCGTCGTCACGGGCGACGCCAAGGCTACCATCGTGCGAAAGGTGCTGGAGGGCCCCCACCGACCGCACGAACTGCCTGCTCAATTGATCGCTCCCGCCGCTGGTCACGTGCTCTGGTTCGTCGACGCGCCCGCGGCCGCTGCACTTCGGGGAAGCACTGCACGATGACTTCCCATGATGGCTGTTGACCTCAACGGTACGATCGTGCTATTGGCCCGCGTCACAGAACTCGCGAGTCTTCGCAGTGTGAAGGGCATGTGAACGGCAGACGACCATTGCGAGCACGACAACGTGGAGGTGAAGGTCATGCTGGTACGAGTTGGTAACTCGACGGATGTCAGCCCGGGGCAGATGCGCGTCTTCGACGTCGCGGGAACCCGGGTGAACGTGGCGAGTGCGGACGGACATCTGTACGCCTTCGACGACACCTGCACCCACACAGGGTGCTCGCTTGCGCGGGGCACGCTGGATGGCACGACGGTGACGTGCGGCTGCCACGGCAGCCAGTTTGACGTGACCTCCGGCGCTGTCCTCCGCGGACCGGCCCGCCGACCTGTGCGCTCCCGGGTGGTGCAAGTCCAGGGCGAGGATCTACTCGCCGAAGCGTGAGCCGAGGCCCGTTCTACGTCGCGGGTTCACCGCAACTTGTTGAGGAGTCCTCTATGTCGAGTCTCGCGCTGTCAAATCTGTCTGTCGAGGATATCGCCGACGCCAAGCTGCGGCGGGTGGCACGGAAGTTCCGAGCCGTGATGGAGGAATTGGACCTCGATCTGGCGGATCCGCATCTCCAAGGAACGGAGCTTCGCGTCGCGCGAGCGTACCGCGAGCAATTCGCCGGGCTCGCGGTCGGCGCGGAGCCCGTCGTCCGGAAGTTTCCGAACACCGAGCATTACAGTGAGATGGTGAGTCTCGTCGGCATCCCCTTCTCCTCGATCTGTGCGCACCATTTCCTACCGTTTTTCGGATCGGTGCACATCTCATACAAACCCGGCGAGCTCATCGTGGGCCTGTCCAAGCTGGCTCGGGTGGTGGAGTTCTACGCGCGCCGACCGCAGGTGCAGGAGCGAATGACCGAACAGATCGTGGAGTTCCTGGACCGCGAACTGCGCCCGGCGGGGCTTATGGTCGTGGTCCAGGCTCGCCACTGCTGCATGGAGACGCGTGGCGTCAACAGGGTCGGCATCGTGACAACAACAAGTGCCGTGCGAGGGGCGTTTAAGGATGACCGGCAGCGCCTGGAGTTCTGGGTGCTCCTCCCCCGACCGGCGGACGCTCTGAGCGTTGGCACCGAGAGCGACGCATGAAGCACTACCCCTACCTGATCGTAGGTGGCGGGATGACCGCCGACGCGGCCGCGCGCGCGATCCGTGAGTTCGACCCGACCGCTGCGCTCGGCCTGATCTCGGCCGAGTCGCACCCACCCTACGCCCGTCCGCCGCTCTCCAAAGGACTGTGGAAAGGCGACCCGGAATCCACCATCTGGCGCGGTACCGAGAACATCGGCGTGGATCTGCAGCTCGGCCGGCGTGTCACAGCGATCGACCCTGTGCGCAAGATCGTGATCGACGACCGTGGCCACCCTGTCACTTACGGCAAGCTGCTGCTGGCAACCGGCGGGACGCCCCGACGCCTATCACTCGACTCCCAGCAGATTATCTACTTCCGCACCTACGACGACTACCGCCGACTGCGTACCCTGGCGACTGAGCGGCTGCGGTTCTTAGTCGTGGGCGGCGGCTTCATCGGTACAGAGATCGCCGCGGCACTCAAGTCAGCGGGTCGCGACGTGGTGATGCTAGTCCCCGAGAACGGCCTCGGCGCGCGGGTCTTTCCGGCCGATCTCTCGCGTTTCCTCCTGGGGTACTACCGCAACCAAGGGGTGGACGTGCGGACCGGCGAACGTATTGCCTCGCTTGTGCCGGCTGCGGGCAAGGTCGTCGTGAAATCGACCACCGGGCACGAGTTCTCCGCGGATGTGATCGTCGCCGGACTCGGCATCCTCCCGAACGTCGACCTGGCAGAGCGAGCGGGACTGCGGGTTGACAACGGTATCGTGGTCGATGAGTTGCTGCGCACCAGCGTGCCTGACATCTTCGCCGCGGGAGACGTCGCCAATTTCTTCAATCCCGCGCTCGGCATGCGCATGCGGGTGGAGCACGAAGACAACGCCAACACGATGGGTGCTGCCGCGGGCCGAGCGATGGCGGGACACGGCGAACCATGCACGCATCTGCCGTTCTTCTACTCGGATCTCTTTTCGCTGGGCTATGAGGCGGTCGGTGAGCTCGACCCACGGTTCGAGACGCTCGCCGATTGGAAGGAGCCGTTCCGAGAGGGTGTGGTCTATTATCTCAAGGACGGGCGCGTCCGCGGCGTGCTGCTCTGGAATGTGTGGGGCCAAGTGGACGCGGCACGCAAGCTCATCGGTGAGCCCGGCCTGTTTTCACCGCAGTCGCTCAAAGGGCGCTTGGCCGCCTAACGCCCGTGTGTACCTGAAGGTAGCTTCTCCGTCTGGAGGCTCCTCCCTCCTCGAGTGGCAGCTATGACAATGCTTCCATCTTTCCGGATGACGCTCCGCGTACGAATCCACATTGCCGTAGTCGGCGTCGCTCTAGTCGTGTGCACGGAGCAAAGCCGCGTGACCGCTCCGCGCGTCTCAACAGAAAAGCGATTTGGTCGAATACCTGAAGTCGGGTCCGCCCTGACGCGAGACCGACGATCGGGATCATCGCGATCGTGAGGGCCGGGACCGTGAGAACTGATGCGATAGCTGCCCAACGGAAACTCACCTCAACTCGGAAGAAGCCATGGCGATTCTCACACTATGTCCGCCGTGCCCCAATCCGGACGGCCATCCTCGCCTTCGCCGCCTTGGTCGCATCAACAGCCTGGGTGACCTCGCGAGGCAACCCTGCGCGGCTCGTCGAGCCGCGCTTCGATGACGTGATCGGAGACCACGCGGCCAAGATGCTCGAAGAGGGGAGACATACCTTCCGCTTCGATACGTTCGGTGATGAAGCGTTCTGGGGTGACGCGCTGCAATTGCACAAGGCCATTGCCGGGGAGAGGAACGGCGGCGTAGGTCCGGGAGTCAGCCCCAAGACAACGCTCGCGGTCGGGCTCAAGGTGGACGTCGACGCCCTCCCCGAAGCACTGACACAGCAGCTGCGCGAGGGGAAGGTGAATCTCGATGACCCCGCCACCACGCTCGCACTGCTGAAACTCAATGCCGTCGTGGGCGTCACCGGTTTCTTCGATTCGAGCGGGAACATCCGCTCGATCGGCATCCAGTGCGCGCTGTGCTTAGTTCGCGCCCACCGTCGCCTGCAAGTCGTCAAAACTACGACAACCCCGCCGTGACAGACGTTGATGTGGATGGTACGGACGCGCTATTGGACAGCATCGCGCGGCTCACGAGTATTCGCCCGATCAATGGCGCCACGTCACCACAACCTGTCGGGGAGTCCTTCATGTCGAGTCGCGCGCTTCTGTATGCGATGGCGGTATGGTGCATGGCGCCGGTGGCCCTGTGCGGCCAGACGTCCGACACTCCCCAAATCCCGGATACGACCAAGCCGTACACGCTGCGCCCTATCACCGTTTCTGTCACGCGCGCCGAACTTCCGCTCACCAAAATCCCTCTCTCGATTCAAAGCGTCGATCGCCAGCAGATCAGCCGCGCGCGGCCGACGTGGGGGCT
>Ga0210382_10000515_pt1 | contig 13815 bp, 14 predicted proteins | sample PLMedo_FD_155452 | JGI IMG/M metagenome (GOLD analysis project Ga0210382, IMG submission 155452) | Groundwater sediment microbial communities from an aquifer in East River, Colorado, USA - PLM0_60_coex redo | ecosystem: Environmental > Terrestrial > Soil > Riparian zone | place: USA: East...
TGCTCGATCTGTACATCACTGGCTACTTCCGCTCCGACATCGACTTCTGGCATCTGAAGACCACGCGCATCATGCAGCACAGCTGGGAGTTCGCCTCGAACGGCGGCAAGAATCTGCTGTTCAAGAACGTTGGCAACGGCCGTTTCCAGGATGTCACCGACTCGATGGGCGTCGGCAGCACGCGCTGGACACTGGCGGCCGCGGCGGCCGATTTCAACGACGATGGCTGGCCCGATCTCTATCTTGCGAACGACTACGGGCCCGAAGAGCTCTTCCTGAACCACGAGGGAAAGCGTTTCGAGCTCGCGCGGGCGGGCCTCGAGGACGATTCCAAGAGCGGCATGGCGGTCGCGCTCGGCGACGTGTACAACCGTGGCGAGCACGACGTGTTCGTCACCAACATCTCCGAAAAGGGCTTCTTGTTTCAGGGCAACAACCTGCGGCTCAATTTCCTGAAGCAGCTCGGACGTTTTGACGAAGTTGCGACCGGCGTCGTCGCCGACGCGGGGTGGGCGTGGGGCGCGCAGTTCGGCGACCTGAACAACGACGGGCTGCTCGATCTGGTCGTGGCGAACGGCTTCATCTCGGCCGACTCGGGGCGCGACTACTGGTATGCGATGTCCAAGATCGCGGGGGCGCAGGGCAACATCTTCGAGGACGCCAAGAACTGGCCGGCGATTGGCAGCGCCAGTCTGTCCGGCTACGAGCGCTCGCGCGTTTTGCTGAATCGCGGCCAGGCCGGCTTTGTCGACGTGGCCCAGGAAGCGGGTGTCACCGATCGACTCGATGGCCGCGCGGTCGCGATGGCCGATCTCTTCAATCGCGGAGTACTCGATGTCGTGATCGCGAATGAGAAGGGGCGAGCGCTCCTGTATCGGAATGAGTCCCCCCTCTCCCGAAGGGAAAGGGGGTCAGGGGGTGAGGACTGGGTCGAACTCAAGCTCGTTGGGACGCGGAGCAATCGCAGCGCCATCGGTGCCGAGGTGACGGCGGAGATCGGCGCGGGTCGCCAGCGCCAGGTGGTGGACGGGGGGTCTGGGTTCTGCAGTCAGAACGATCGCCGGCTGCATTTCGGTCTCGGCGATCAGCGACTGGGCACCGTGACGATTCGGTGGCCATCAGGTACTACGCAGGTTTTGGAGGGTTTGAAGGTTGACGAGGTTCACGAGGTGAAGGAGCCGCGGTGACGACGACTCCCGCACAACCCACCGCGCGTCCCCCCTCTCCCGAAGGGAGAGGGGGTCAGGGGGTGAGGCCCGAAGGGAGAGGGGGTCAGGGGGTGAGGCCCGAAGGGAGAGGGGGTCAGGGGGTGAGGACCGCGCTGGATCCGAAGTACCTCATCGTCCTTCTCATCACCCTGGTGTTGGTGGTGGGCGAAGCGCGCTATCACATTCTGGGCGGGTATCAGCGCCTGGCGACGACGCTGGGCATGTGCCTCGCGACCGAGCTGCTGCTGTCGTGGTGGCTGCGGGGCCGAGTCGCGAATCTGGCGAGCGCGTACATCACGGGGATCAGTCTGGCGCTGCTGATCAAGCCGCAGGCCAACATTCTCTGGCCTTTCGCGCTGGGCGCCTTTATCGCCATCGCATCGAAATACGTTCTCACCTATCGCGGCCGCCACCTGTGGAATCCCAGCAACTTCGCGATCGCACTGCTCCTGCTGGTTGCGTCGGATTCCGTCGCGATCCTCAGCCATCAATGGGGCAACGATCTCAGCACGAACCTCGTGATCTGGACGTTCGGCTTGGGTGTCGCGTGGCGCGCGCGGGTGCTGCACGTCACGTTGACCTACGTCGCCTGTTTCATCGTCTTTGCCGTGCTGCGGCACTTCATCGTGGGCGGGCCGCTCCTCGCTGAGCTCGCGCCGATAACAGGGCCGATGTATCAGCTGTTCGTCTTCTTCATGGTTACCGATCCACGTACCACGGTGAGTACGCGACGCGGCCGGATGATCGTGGTAGCGATCGTCGCGCTGGTCGAGACTCTGATTCGTCTCGCCGGCGACTACCAGCTTGCATTGCTCAGGCCGTTCTACGTGTCGCCGCCGATTCTGGCGCTCGCGCTGGTCGGGCCGGTGGCGTTGCTCCTGGATCTGCGCCGGGCAGCCAAGGTGTCACCGTGAGGTTGGTGACGTGCACCATCCCTGATAAGCGTGCGGCGCTCACGGCCGTGATTCGATAGACATGCGTACCAACACGGTTCTCCTCGGCTGTGCGTTCGTCGTCGCTTGCCACCGTCCGACCGAAGTCCGTGGCGTGTACGTCAATGGGGACAGCTCAGGCACCCTCTTTCCGTGCGATGATCCCAAGATCGCGATCTCGGTGCAAGACTCGACGTTCAGGACCGCGGGGAACGCGCCGGTCTTTGTGCGGCTGCGTGGAGTGAAGGGGCACGCGGGCAGCATTTACGGCGGACAACGCCTGTTTCAGGTGCAGCAGATCCTCGAGGTGCGGCCGCGCGCGTCCGGCGAATGTCCTGGGGTCGCGGAGCCGATCGCACCGCTGTTGCCCGATCGCTAAACGCCGTGGGCAAACTTCGGGTCAGTAGCTTCGCGGTCTCGATCGATGGGTTCGGTGCTGGGCCGAACCAGGATCTTGAGAATCCGATCGGCGTCGGCGGCGTGGCGCTCATGGACTGGTTCTTCCCCACGCGGACCTGGCAGCACATGCACGGTCATGAGGGTGGTGAGAGCGGCGTCGACGACGAGATTGCCGCGCAGGGTTTGGCCGGTCTCGGTGCCTGGATCCTCGGCCGCAACATGTTCGGGCCCGTGCGCGGCCCATGGCCGGATGAGAGTTGGAAAGGTTGGTGGGGGGACGAGCCGCCGTATCACACTCCCGTCTTCGTGTTGACCCATCATCTTCGGCGTCCGCTGCGTATGGCGGGCGGCACCGAGTTTCGCTTCGTGACCGACGGCATTCAGTCAGCGCTGCGACAGGCCAAAGAGGCCGCTGGCGATCGCGACGTTCGGTTGGGCGGTGGGGTCTCGACGATTCGGCAATATCTGCGCGCCGGTTTGATCGACGAGCTGCACCTGGCGCTCAGGCCGGTCTTGATGGGTACTGGAGAAGCATTGTTCGCGAGTATTGATCTGCCGGCGCTGGGTTACGAAGCGGTGAAGCATGTCCCCGGCGTGCGCGCGACTCATGTGTTTCTGCGCAAGCGGGCCTAGATCGGTTCATGAGCGTCAGCCCGAGCTATCGCGCGTTCATCGTCGATCAGCTGAGTCGGGCCGTGCCACAGATCCGGACTCGCAGCATGTTCGGCGGCGTCGGGATCTACTCGGGAGACTATTTCTTCGCCCTGCTAGCCGATGACACGCTGTATTTCAAGGTGGACGATTCCAACCGGTCAGACTTCGAGCGCCAGGGAATGCGCCCGTTCCAGCCCTACGGCGAAGGACGCGAGACCATGGGATATTACGAGGTGCCCGCTGATCTCCTCGAGGACCCCGACGCATTGCGGCCCTGGGCAGAGCGCGCGGTCGCGGTCGCTGCAAAGAAGAGCATCCGGAGAAAAGGGAGATGACGCATGCCTACACCCATCTCACATGCGGCTGTTGGTTTTGCGATCGCTGCCTGGACTCAGCAGCGACCGCCGACGCGACGAGTGTGCGTCGCTGCCCCTGCCTGCGCGGCACTGCCTGACATCGATTTCTTCGGTTGGCCATTCGCCCATCGTGCATTCACGCATTCGCTCGCGTTCGCGCTTGTCGGCGCGGCCGTAGCGACACTCGCCTTCTTCCGCGGCCCGCAGTGGGCGCAGCAGCGTGCTCGCATAGCCCTCATCCTCGGCCTTGCGCTGCTGTCACACGCCTGTCTCGATGCGCTGTCGACGTATTCGTTCGGCGTGGAGTTCTTTGCGCCGTTTTCCCAGCAGCGCTATCGCTTTTTGTGGACGCCGCTTGGAGATCCGAGTGGCGGCTTGGCGGGACAACTCGTACAAGAGGCCCTCGTCGTGTTGCTCCCGGCCATACTGCTGGGATGGTTGGGGTTCAAGGTCCGGGGGCGAGCCTGATCAGGATCGTTCTCGCGCGACACGGTAGGCCGGCGTGGGATTTTCGAACACCAATCCCGGGACACGCGCTCGCGGAGTGGCTCCGGGGCGAGGCCGACGCACCGCTCGACGCGTCTTCCCGTCCGAGCGAGGAGCTCGAGCGGCTCAGCAGGGCGGCCAAATGCCTGGTCGCGAGTCCGCTGCGCAGGTCACGGGACTCGGCGCACGTGGTCGCGCCAACGACGTCGCCGCTGATCGACCCATGTTTTCGCGAGGCCGAGTTGCCGAGCGCAATCCGGTCCGGGCTGCGCCTGCCCCCGCTGATCTGGTCGGGCCTCGCGCGTCTCAGGTGGTTTTGCGGCTGGTCGGCGGGCGTGGAGAGCTTCCGGGCCGCCCGCGCGCGTGCGGCGAAAGCGGCGTCAGTGCTGACAGCCCACGCCGAGGCAGACGGGGACGGCGCTGTTGTGCTTGTAGGGCACGGTCTCATGAACATCCTGATTGCCCGGCGACTGCGTTCCACGGGATGGCACGGTCCGCGATGGCCGTCGCCCCGACACTGGAGCTTTGGAGTATATGAGCGGGCCACGGCTTGAAGGACGGTCGGACGGCTGAGACGGCCTGACGGTCACACCGTCAGACTCACAACTCGGTCAGCATGTCCCCGCGCGAACTCCGTGTCGTGCGTGGCGATGAGCAGCCCCCGCCCCTGTTCACTCAAATGACGCAACGTCGCCCCTAGCGCGCTGCGGCGCGCCGGATCGAGCGCCGCCGTTGGTTCGTCCATCAGCAGCAATGGAGGATTGGGCGCGAGGGCCCGCGCAATCGCGACCCGCTGCGCCTCGCCGCCCGACAGCTGGCTCGGCCACGCGTTCGCGCGCGCACCCACATCCAGCGAAGCAAGAAGCTCCGCGGCGATCCCCTCGGCCTCAGCGCGGCTCTGGCCCAGGACGTGCCGCAGCGCGAGGGTCACATTGTCGAGCGCGGTGAGGTGCGCAAACAGCGCGTGCGCCTGAAAGACCAGTCCGACTCGGCGCCGCAGCGGGACGAGCCGCGACTCGGGCGGCACGGGCCCGGGCGCGAGCGCGAATCCATCCACGACGATCCGGCCTTTATCGAACGGCTGCAGCGCGGCCACCGCCCGCAGCGCCGTCGACTTCCCCACGCCCGACGGGCCCATCAGCGCCACGATCTCGCCGCGCGCGACTTCGAGCGACAGCGCTCGCAGCACGTCCCGTGAGTCGTATCGAACGGAGAGCCGGTCGATCACGAGTAGCGCGCTCACGCTGCCGGCCTCCAGCGACGCTCGAGCCGGCGCGCCAGCCGCGCCAGCGGCAGCGACATCGCCAGGTACACCGCGGCGCACAGCAAGCCGGGAACGACCCAGCTCCCCACGTTCGTCGCGTAGATCGCCGTCTGTTTGGTCAGCTCGACGACCGTGATGACCGACACGAGCGAGGAATCCTTGAGCAGGGCCACGAAGTCGTTGGTCATCGGCGCGAGCGCGAAGCGTAGCGCCTGCGGCCCGCGCACCAGGCGCAGGATCTGCAGCTCGGACAGGCCGAGGGTGCGTGCGGCCTCGAGCTGTGAACGCGGCACTGCCTCGAGCGCGCCGCGGTAGATCTCGGCCTCGTAGGCTGCGTAGTTCAGGCCGAGCGCCAGGATCGCGGCGAGGAACGCCGGCAACCGCACCACGCCTGCCAGCCCGTAGTAGATGACGAAGAGCTGCAACAGCAGCGGCGTGCCCCGAATCACCTCGACGTACACGGTCGTCGCCACGCGCAGCCATACTGGTCCGTACACCCGGGCTGAGGCCAGCGCGAGACCGACGATAACGGCCAGCAACATCGAGAGCAGAGAGACGAGCGCCGTCAGGCCGGCGGCGCGGCCGAGCGAAGGAAGGTACTTGAGCGTCTGCGAGGCGGCGGTCGCGGCGACCGGCGTCGTGGTAGAGCGCAGGACGTGGTCGAACAGCGCTCCCTGGCTCGGATCCCACACGTCCCAGCGGCGGAGGATCTGCTCCAGCGTCCCGTCGCGCATCGCCTCGCGCAGCACCGCGTCCACCGAATCGCGCAGGACGGAATCGGCGCGCGCGAGAACGCCGACGTAGTGACCGAGGGCGACCGGTTGCGCCACAATCACGAACCTCGACCCTCCGCTGCGTCGTAACGCTCGCTGCGCGATGATGTGATCCAGCAACACCGCATCCACTCGGCCGGCGACCAGGTCGGCGTAGGGATGGACGTCGTCGTCGTAGGACAGAGCGATCAGACCCGTCGAATCGCGCGCCGCGACGAGCAGGTCATACGCGATCGTGGCGCCGAGTGTCGCGACGCGACGGCCGCGCACATCGGCGAGGCCATGGATGCTGCCCGCGTCTTCCGGCCGTACCGCGAGCACTTCGCGGAACTCGAAATAGGGGATGGTGACGGCGTGACGCGCGCGGCGCACGGGCGTATCCTCGACGCCCGAGAGGCCGAGCGTGAAGTCACCGCGTTCAACGGACTGGTCGATGCTGGACCACTGCACCTGGACGAACCGGGCGGCGCGGCGCCCCAGCCCACGCGCGATGCGCCCGGCCACCTCGACGTCGAAGCCGCGCACGCGCGACGGATCGGCGGGGTCGGCCTCCACGAACGGGGCACCGCCCTCGGCGTCGCCACCCCAGACGAGCGCGCGATTGGTCGTGTCCTGCGTCGCGAGATTTACAGCGAGAAAAACCAAGCCAACCATTGAAGCTAGTTTGCGGGCATTTCGCTGAATCCCGCAACACCGACTCCCGTAGGGCCTGTACCTCTTCGGCCGGAGCACACGTGACTCGCAGGACCAACGCGCGGATCGCTGGTATTGCCTACCTCCTCTACATCGCCGTCGCATACCCCGGCATGGTGCTGTCCAGCCGAGCCACGAGCGGCGATGGGATGGCCGCGAAGCTCGCGAATATGGCCGTGCACGCGACGGACGTACGGCTTACCACCGTGTTGTCCTTGATCGGCGGCATCTGCGCGCTCGTGCTGGCCGTGACGCTGTATGCCCTCACGCGTGAGCAAGATCGCGATCTTGCCATGTTGGGCCTGACGTGCCGGGTAGCCGAGGGCGCGATCGGCGCCGCCTCGATCCCGACGACGCTGGGTTTGCTCGCGATCGCCACGGCTTCCGGGACCAGCACGCCCGATCCCGCGGCGGCGGGCGTGCTCGGGACGTTCGTTCTGAGCCAGTCCTGGCTCATCGGTGCTGCCTTCTTCGCGGTCGGCAGCACGCTGTTCTCCTGGCTGCTCTTGCGAGGTCGCATGGTTCCCGCCTGGCTGGCCGGTCTTGGCGTCATCGCATCTAGTGTCGTATCGATAGGTTTGCCGCTGCAGGTCATGGAGGTGCTGCCGGGACTCGTCACACAGCTCATGTGGATACCGATTGCCGTGTTTGAGCTCGTGCTCGCGGTGTGGCTCATCGTCAAAGGCGTTGCAACTCGGGAGGAGGCACGATGAACGACCCACGTCGTACCGCGAGGCTGGCGGGTGTCCTGTGGCTGGTCGTCATCGCCGTGAGTGTGATTAGCGTCGCCACGAAGTCCGGGATGCCCCGTCTGGCGTTTGCCGCGAATCAATTCGGTGCCGTCTGCTATCTGGGCGTGACGGTCCTGCTCTACCAGTTGTTCAAGCCGGTCGACAGCGGCATTTCACTATTTGCGGCTTTCTGCGGTCTCGTCGGTATCGCCAGCGGGGCGGCGCTCGAGCTGGTTCGGTCCGACCCGCCGGCCCAGGGCTTCTACATCGAGATGGTCTTTTTCGGCGCTCAGATCATCTCGATCGGATATCTGATCATCCGGTCGACGTTGATTCCGCGGATCCTGGGTGTGCTGCTGCTACTCGGAGGCTCGAGCTACGTCATCAACTCGTTCACGAACTTTCTCGCGCCGGCGATTGGGGCTCATTTGGCGCCTTTTATCATTCCCGTGGCTATTCTGGGGGAAGGCGCATTGACGCTCTGGCTCCTGGTGAAGGGCGTGACCGTCTCGAGGGTCCCCGCCGTAGATTGAGCCGTTGCGGTCGTGCTTACCGGAATCGCGATTCTGCTCTAGACTCGGTGGAGATGACCAACCACGATCCGGCCGGCGGTGCCACACCCGAGAGTCTGTCCCAACAGGCTCATCGCCGGCTGATCGGCGTGCTGGGGCTGTTACTCCCTGTCTCCATTTATGTGCTGGCGGGCCTTCTCCCTACCGTTGGACTCACACGTTGGAAGGTCCTGAACTCCGTAAGCTCCTACTACTACACAGGGGCCGTGAGCGTGTTTGTCGGGGTGCTATTTGCGCTCGCTCTCTTCCTCCTCACCTATCCCGGATATCGAGAGGTCGCCGCGGATCGCATCGTCGGACGGGTAGGCGGCTTGGCTGCCATTGCCGCCACGCTGTTTCCGACGTCGGCTCCGGACGGTTTGTCCGCGCCATCCTGGTGGCGGTCCAGCATGGCGGTCATCCACTATGTGTCCGCTGTGGTTCTCTTCGTGGCGTTCATCCTCTTCGCGATTTGGCTGTTTCGAAAGTCCAGTATTCCGCGGCGGCGCGACCGGCCCCTCGAAAAGCGGCGACGGGATGATATCTGTCTTGCCTGCGGCATCGTCATGATCGTCGCCGTGCTCTGGGCGGCAAGCGCCATGTTCACCCACGCGCCGATATTCCTTCCGGAATCCATCGCCATCATCGCGTTTGCGGCTTCCTGGTTGACGAAGGGGGAAGCGCACAAGCCGGTAATGCAGATGGTCCGCAGGATTCAGCAACGGATGCGGTTTACCGGACGCTAATGCCCGGAACGCGACTTGTTGTCATCTGTGCGGTCGCGATGGTGGCGTGCGCGCGATTGCCCCGAGCCACAGTCTCACCCAGCGGCGCCGTCGAGCAGACTGAGCAGGGCAGCCGGCCGCCTGCCACTCTGATCACGAGCTTCGACGGCTTGGGCGTCGGGCTCCAGGGCCCGCACGGCCGCTGGGAGGGACGCAACCCTTCCGACAATTCGCTTGCGGTGGGACGCGAGTACGTCTTCCAGATCGTCAACACCCGCATGGCGATCTTCCGAAAAAACGGCGAGATCGTCTACGGTCCCGTCCCGACGAACACGCTGTTCAAGGGCTTCGGCGGCGCGTGTGAAGCGCGCAACAACGGCGACGCTGTGGTCCGGTACGATCAGCTGGCCGACCGCTGGCTGATCGTGATGCCGGTGTTTACGCGGAGCCATGAGCGGCCGGATCAACCGCCGATGTGGCAGGCGTCAGATCGCGCCTATGTCAGTCCGCCCGGGGTACCGGATCAACCCGGAGCCGCCGCGCCGCTCTTCGTGCCGCCACCAGTGCCGCCGGCACCGCCCACGCCCCCTGACACCACGCAACGAGCGCGTCCACCGCGCCTGCCTGAAGAAAAGGGGCCGTACTCGATGTGTTATGCGATGAGCACGAGCCCCGATCCCTTGGGCTCGTACTATCGCTATGAATTCCTGCGGCCGCTCTTCCCCGATTACCCGCGTCCCGCGGTGTGGCCAGACGGCTACTACGTGCCAACCAGCACCGGCGACGACGTTATTCAGAAGCACACCTGCGTCGTCGATCGTCGCCACATGCTGCTCGGCGAACCGGCGACCGAGCAATGCATGATCGTCGATGGCGTGAACTTCCTGAACAACGCGGATCTCGACGGCCGGGCGCTGCCGCCCGCGGGCGCGCCCAACGTGGTCCTGGCCGCCGGGGGCACACAGCTGCACGGCATCTTCGATGGTGACGGCATCTACGCGTGGCGCTTCTCGGTCGATTGGGCCGATCCCGCGAACACGCGCCTCACCGGGCCGGAGAGGATCGCGGTCGCTCCCTATCACTACCTGTGCGATGGCCAGCTCACGACGTGCGTCCGGCAACCGGGAACCGACCAGCATCTCGACGCGCAAGGCGACAAGCTCATGGCGCGGGTGGTGTACCGGAACGTGAACGGCCGCGAGTCGATCGTCGCGGTGCACTCGGTCACTACCGCGGTATTTGGGGGCGGCGTGCGGTGGTACGAGTTCACAGTCGCCCGGGACCGCAGTCTCCGCCTGCGGCAGCAGGGCACGTATGCGCCCGACGGGTTCTATCGCTGGATGGCGAGTCCGGCCATCGACAACCAGGGCAACATCGGCATCGGTTATTCGTTCGGCGGCACGCCCAACTTTGTCGGACAACGATTCGCCGCGCGGTTAGCCGGCGACCCGCTCGGCGTTCTCACGTTGCACGAAGCGGTCCTCGCGGAAGGCCAGGCCCCGCAGATCAACACGATGCGGTGGGAGGATTACAGCCAGACGGCAATCGATCCCGCCGACGACTGCACGATCTGGTACGTTGGCGATTATCTCAAGCAGGACGCGTCGAGCTACTCGACGCGGATTGGGGCGTTCAGATTATGTCGTTGAGCATACCCTGAAAGGGACTCCATGACATCACCACTGCTGGGCGAATTTCTCGGCACGATGGTCCTCATCCTGCTGGGCAATGGCGTCGTGGCCGGAGTGCTCTTGAAGGGCTCGAAGGCCGAGGGCAGCGGCTGGATGGTGATCACCGCGGGATGGGCCTTCGCGGTGATGGCCGGCGTTTTTACCGCGATCGCGTGCGGCTCGAGCGACGCACATCTGAATCCCGCCGTGACACTGGGATTTGCCGCGCGCGCCGGCGACTTCTCGAAGGTCGCCCCCTACTTCGTGGCCCAGATGCTGGGTGCGATTGTCGGCGCCTCACTGGTGTGGGTCCATTATTTCCCACACTGGAAGGAAACACCGGACGCCTCGCTGAAGCGCGCGTGCTTCTGTACCGCGCCCGCCATCCGACAGCTCGTCCCGAACCTGCTGAGCGAAGTGATCGGTACGTTCGTGCTCGTCTTCGTCGTCGGGGCCATCTTCTCGAAGAGCGTGGCCGCCACCGGACCGGCCGCTGGGCTCGGTGCCTATCTTGTAGGGAGCCTCGTCTGGGGCATCGGCCTCTCACTCGGTGGCACGACCGGGTACGCCATCAATCCGGCGCGTGATTTTGGCCCGCGGATCGCGCATGCCCTGCTTCCAGTCGCCGGGAAAGGCTCCTCGGACTGGGGCTACGCATCGATCCCAATACTTGGGCCGCTTCTGGGCGGAGGCTTGGCCGGCTTGGCACTCCGCGTAATCGGCGTCCAGTGACGCAATGAACGATCGGCTGCATGAGATCCGTAGCCGGTAGCTGCGCGCTGCTCGTTCTCCTCTGCGGGGGAGGGCCTCCTCACCAGCAGTCGTGGATGTTCGGCCCCTTCGTGAAGCCGGCGCAGGTCAATCCCGTCATCACACCGAACCCCGCCTTGGCATGGGAAGCGTACGCCACCTTCAATCCCGCCGCCGTCGTGAAAGACGGCAAGGTCTTCCTTCTCTACCGCGCCGAGGACGCGAGCGGAGCGCAGCAGATCGGCGGGCATACCTCGCGCCTGGGTCTCGCGGAAAGCGCGGACGGCCTGCACTTCACGCGCCGCGCCACGCCCGTGTTGTATCCCGATTCCGATGCGCAGCGGCAGAACGAGTGGCCCGGCGGCGTCGAGGATCCACGCATCGTCGAGTCGGACGACGGCACTTACATCCTCAGCTACACGCAGTGGAATCGCGACGTGCCGCGTCTCGCGGTCGCGACGTCGCGTGATCTGATCGCATGGACCAAGCACGGGCCGGCTTTCGCTCATGCGGCCGGCGGGAAGTATTTGCGCACGGAATCGAAGTCGGGAGCGATTCTCAGCCGGATCGAGGGCGATCGGATCATCGCCGCGCGCGTGAACGGTAGGTACTGGATGTACTTCGGCGTTCCCGATCTTCGCATCGCGACCTCCGACAATCTGCTCGACTGGGTGCCCGTCGAAGATGCGGAGGGGAACGCGGTCAACGTGTTGTCTCCTCGTGCGGGGTATTTCGATTCCTGGCTGGTGGAGGGAGGTCCCCCCGCGCTGCTGACGACGAACGGGATCTTGGTGCTGTACAATGCGGGAAGTCTGCCCTCACGCACGTATTCAGCTGGGCAGGCGCTGTTTGACGCGCGTGATCCGACGAAGCTCATAGCGCGGTCGGACAGCGCTTTCATCAAGCCAACCGAGAGCTACGAGCGAACGGGGCAGTACACCGCGGGGACGACGTTCGTGGAGGGGCTCGTGCCTTTCCGTGGACGGTGGTATCTCTATTACGGGATGGCCGACTCTCGGGTCGGCGTTGCCGTGTGGGATCCCCATCGATAATGCTGGCCGCACGGTGCGGCGGAGCCTCCGTGCGAAACTCTTCAATACGCGGAGGCCGTATGCGTGCCGTCCAGGTCTGTGTCGTACTCGCCGTCGCCGCATGTGCCGATGTCAACACTCCCGCTGCTCCCTCGACGAACATCACCGCCAACCAGATGGCCGCACTCTCGATCGGTAGTGACGCCGCGCCCCCGATCGTGTTCAACGTGCAGCTGCGCTCCGAGAACGAGCCGAACAGCGCCAGCACCTCGGAATCGAAGGGACATGCACAGGTGATGGTATTCGCGGACGGGACGATCGAATTCACGTTTACCGTTAACAACAAAAGCGGCGAAACGTATACGCGGGCACACATTCACAAGGGGCCCGCGGGCGTGAACGGACCGATTCATTGGGATTTCCTCGAGGCCGGGAATCCCGTGGCATCCATTAACGACCAGCCGTCGCAGCTGCGCGACGTTGCTCGCCCGCGCGCCGCGGCTGTGCTCGCGGATCTGCTCGCCCATCCGGACCAGTACTACGTCAACGTGCACAGCACCGTCTTCCCGGGCGGGGCAATGCGGGGGCAGCTGCAGTAAAGTCCGTGCCACCGGTACGCGTCGGAATCATCGGCTCACGGTTCCAGGCCGATTGCATCGCGGCCGCCGTGAAAGCGATTCCGGAAGAGGCGGAGCTCGTTGCGGTCGCGTCGCCAACCAAAGGCCACGCGGCCGCTTTCGCCAACCGCCACGCCGTCCCACAGGTGTACACCGACTACCACGATCTGCTGCGCGATCCGCAGGTCGAGATGATCTCGATCACCGCGCCCAATCGTCTGCACGCGCCGATCACGATCGCCGCCGCCGAAGCCGGGAAGCACGTCGTGTGTGAAAAACCGCTGTGTGTGACGCTCGAGGAAGCCGATGCGATGATCGACGCGTGCCGCCAGGCGGACGTCCTGCTGCTGTACGCCGAGGAGCTGTTCTTCGCGCCGAAATACGTGAAGGCAAAGCAGATGGCGGACGAGGGTGCATTTGGCCGCGTGCATCTGGTGAAGCAGGGGGAGAAGCACTCCGGCCCGCACTCGCCCTGGTTCTGGGACGTCGAACAGTCGGGGGGTGGCGCCGTCATGGACCTCGGCTGTCACGGCATCGCCTTCTGCTGGTGGTTCCTCGGCAAGCCCAAGGTCAAGAGCGTGTACTCGCAGATGGCGACGCAGGTGCACGGCGATCGTACCCAGGGCGAGGATGAGGCAATCACGATCATCGAGTTCGAGAACGGCGCAACGGGGATGGTCGAAAGCAGCTGGAACCGTCCCGGCGGGATGGACGACTGCATCGAGGTCTTCGGCGACAAGGGCCAGACCTACGCCGACATGCTCATGGGCAACGCGCTTCCGACGTACTCGGAAGTGGGCTTCGGCTACGCGGTTGAGAAGGCAGCGACGACCAAGGGATGGACGTACCCCGTGTTCGAGGAGCACTGGAATTACGGCTTCCCGCAGGAGATGCGGCACTTCGCCCGCTGCGTGCGCGGCAAGGAGACGCCCGTCTCGGACGGCGAGACGGGGCGAGTGGTACAGGAAGTTCTCT